>SKEY01002393.1_pt1 | contig 19697 bp, 19 predicted proteins | sample 4843871 | NCBI WGS metagenome assembly SKEY01 (sample SAMN11008797, study PRJNA524170) | human gut metagenome | biome: Human fecal sample; material: Feces; isolation source: fecal sample from pouch patient p36 | host: Homo sapiens | place: Israel: Tel-Aviv | collected 2016-12-04 | reverse complement strand
TTTCTTCTGAGTCATTATACCCTATAGTATAACAAATCAGGAAGAAAAAGGGTAGTCCTGTTTTATGACAGTCTTGTTTTGAAATCCTGGTATCCGAATCTTCTGATCAGCCGGAAATCCCCGGGATCTTCTTCCAGAACAATATCCGGAAGTGCCATTCCGTTAAAGGTATTGTTTTTTACCATGGAATAAATGGCCATGTCGCCAAATTCCAGAATATCGCCGCATTTTAGTTTCCGGTCAAAGGAATAATCCCCGATCACATCTCCCGCCAGACAGGTTGGCCCTCCCAGACGGAAGGTAAATGCCTTCTCTCCGGGCAGGCCGGAGTCCTTGAGAGGCGGACGGTAAGGCATTTCCAGAACGTCCGGCATATGACAGGCTGCAGAGGTATCCAGAATGGCAATGGACACATCGTTTTCCATAACCTCCAGCACCTCTGTCAGAAGGATTCCCGCATTCAAGGCAACTGCCTCCCCCGGCTCCAGATACACCTGAACCCCGTGGGTATCCTGCACATGGCAGATACATTTTTTCAGAAGCTCCCTGTCATAATCCTCTCTGGTAATGTGGTGGCCTCCGCCAAAATTAATCCATTTCATGCGATGCATATAAGCGCCGAACTGCTCTTCCACCGCATTCAGGGTGTCAGAAAGAGCATCTGAATCCTGTTCGCACAGGGTATGGAAATGAAGTCCCTCAATTCCATCCAGCACTTCTTCTGTAATCTGATCGATGGCAGTTCCAAGCCTGGACCCCGGTGCGCAGGGATCGTAGATCTCATGTCCCTCCTGAGTGGAAAAGCGGGGATTGATCCGAAGCCCCGGGCTTTTGCCCCCTGCAAGGATCTGCTCCTTATATTTTTTTACCTGAGCCGGAGAATTCAGGATAATGTGATCGCACAGCCGGATGATCTCCGGCATTTCCTCTTCCCTGTACGCAGGTGAAAAAATATGGTTTTCCTTTCCCAGCTCCTCTGCTGCCAGTCTCGCCTCAAAAAGTCCGCTGGCAGCAGCCCCATTGAGATATTTTCCAATCAGAGGATATACGGCAAACATGGAAAAGGCTTTCTGGGCAAGAAGGATCCGGCACCCGGTCTCCTGACAGATTTCCCTTAAAATCTCAAGATTTTTAATCAGCTTTTGCTTTTGTATCACATAACAGGGCGTTCTCAGTTCCTCTTTTTTCATTCTGCCAAAACAACCTCTCTGTCATTAATCTACCAAATCCGGGTTTTCTTTAATCTTCCAGGGAAGTCCCCACTTATTCAGGGCATCCATAAACGGATCCGGATCAAACTCTTCAATATTGAACACGCCCGGTCCCTGCCAGGTTCCTGTCATCAGCATCATGGTACCGATCATTGCCGGAACACCGGTGGTATAGGCAACTGCCTGAGAGCCCACTTCCTTATAGCATTCCTGGTGGTCACAGGTATTGTAAATATAGATTGTCTTTTCTACGCCATCTTTTTTGCCTGTAAAAATACAGCCGATATTTGTCTTTCCCTTTGTTCTCGGGCCAAGAGAAGAAGGATCCGGAAGCACTGCCTTTAAGAACTGAAGCGGTATGATCTCTTTTCCCTCATACATGATCGGCTCAATAGAAGTCATTCCCACGTTTTCCAGGCAGCGGAGATGTGTGAGATAGCTTTCTCCGAAGGTCATAAAGAAGCGGATTCTTTTGATTCCCGGAATGTTAAGAGCCAGAGACTCAATTTCCTCGTGATGAAGAAGGTACATGTCTTTTTCGCCGATCTCCGGGAAATCGTAAACTCTCTTGATCTCCATTGGCTCTGTTTCTACCCAGTGGCCGTTCTCCCAGTAGGAGCCCTTTGCAGAAACCTCACGGATGTTGATCTCCGGGTTAAAGTTTGTGGCAAAAGGATATCCATGGTCGCCTGCATTGCAGTCCAGAATGTCAATGTAATTGATCTCATCAAAATAATGTTTCAGAGCATAGGCAGAAAATACACTTGTTACGCCAGGATCAAAGCCGCTTCCCAGAAGAGCTGTGATTCCTGCTTTTTCATAACGCTCTTTGTAAGCCCACTGCCATTTGTATTCAAATTTGGCTGTATCCTCCGGCTCATAGTTTGCAGTGTCCACATAGTGAACTCCTGTTTCCAGGCAGGCATCCATAATATGAAGATCCTGATACGGAAGCGCAAGATTTAAAACCACATCCGGCTGTACCTTGCGGATCAAAGCCACCAGCTCTTCCACATTGTCAGCATCCACCTGAGCGGTTGTGATCTTTGTTTTTGTAGTTCCCTGAAGCTTTTCTTTCAGCGCGTCGCATTTGGATACTGTACGGCTTGCAATGCAGATTTCCTCAAAGACTTCGCTGTTCTGGCAGCATTTGTGAATTGCTACGGAAGCAACTCCTCCGCATCCGATAATTAACGCTTTTCCCATGAATGGTTCCTCCTTAAATATGTAAATATTAGTTTTTTATTTTTTCAGCGCAAGAAGCATCTCCCGGATGATCTTGCACGCAACTGCTGTTGACATTCCGCTGTGGTCGCAGGGAGGACAGAGTTCATTGACGTCGCAGCCTATGATGTTCAGGCTGTGGCATACCTCTGTGACATTTTTCATCAGGGTAAGAAAATCAACGCCTCCCGGCTCCGGCGTTCCGGTTCCCGGAAATACGGAAGGGTCCAGAACATCCAGATCAACAGTAAAATAAACAGGCTTTCCTTTCAGCTCCGGCAAAATCCCCGGAAGATCGTCAAGAGTAAAAGGATGAAAATCCGTATGACCGGATTTTGCCCAGTCAAACTCAGTCTTTTCTCCGGAACGTATTCCAAACTGGTGGATCCGTCCGTCACCCAGAATATCCCAGCAGTGTCTGATGACAGCCGCGTGGGACAGCTTTACCCCAAGATAATCCTCTCTCAGATCTGTGTGAGCGTCCAGATGGATGATATGAAGCTCCGGATACTGCCTGGCCGCCGCACGCACGGCTCCCAGTGTCACCAGATGCTCGCCGCCGATCATAAAGGGAAGTTTTTTATCCTTCAGGATGGTCTCTGCTGTTTTTTCAATCTCAGAAAGAACAAGCTCAGAATCTCCTATGGCAAGCTCCAGATCTCCCAGATCAAAGATCCGGCAGTCCTCAAGGTCTCTGTCCTGATAAGGACTGTATGTTTCCAGCCCGTAAGAATCATTCCTTACCGCCTGTCCTGCGAATCGCGTTCCCGGACGGAAGGAAGTGGTGGAATCAAAAGGCGCCCCGTAAAGCACAATGTCCGCTTCCTCATATCCGGCATCACAGCCAATAAAGTTCATTACTGATTTATTCAACATCTTCCAAAAGCTCCTCCACATATACCGGAAGGGCAAACACTCCGGCATGTAATCTTGGTTCGTAATATCTTGTATGGATTCCTTTCAGCTTCCAGGCCACTCCGTTCAGATCCGTAAGAGGATGGTATTTCTTTGAGGCAAACCCAAACAGCCAGTGCCCGGAGGGATAAGAGGGCAGATGAGCCTGATATACCCTGCAGATCGGGAAGGTTTCCAGAATACGCTTGTGCATTCTCTGACACTGAAAGGCTTCCTCTGTATAAAAAGGACTTTCATTCTGATTGATCATGATTCCGTCCTCCCGGAGAGCACCGAAACAGTTCCCGTAGAATTCCTTTGTAAAAAGTCCCTCTCCCAGGCCAAAAGGATTGGGAGAGTCAATGATGATCAGATCATAGCAGTCTGTTTTTGACCGCACAAACCTGAGGCCGTCCTCGTGAAAAATCTGCACTCTGGGATCATTCAGGCTGCAGGCGATCTGAGGCAGGTACTTCCGGCACACCTCCACAAGAAGAGGATCGATCTCCACCATGTCGATATGCTCGATCTCCTCATACTTTACAAGCTCCCGGACAACGCCGCCGTCTCCTCCTCCGATTACCAGAACGTCCTTTACAAGAGGATGGACTGCCATTGGAACATGGGTGATCATTTCATGATAAATAAACTCATCCTTTTCTGTCAGAGTCAGATCTCCGTCCACAACAAGGATTTTGCCGAACTCTTTCGAGTCCAGCACATCAATCTGCTGAAATTCACTTTGAGCGCTGAAAAGCTGTTCTCTCACCCGGATAGAAAGCTTCACATCCTCTGTATGTTCATCAGAAAACCACATTTCCATGGCGCTACTCTCCCTTCACTACATTGAGATTCTCAATTTTTTCATCCTCAGGTCCTGTCATGGAGCAGCCCTTTTCCTTGGCATAAAGGATATACTCTATGATCTGGCCTGTGATCTTTTCTCCCGGAGCAAGAATGGGAATTCCCGGAGGATAGCACATGACAAATTCCCCGCAGATCCTTCCCTCTGTCTTGTCCACAGGGAGAGATTCTTTTTCTGAATAAAAAGATTCCTGAGGCGTCATCACAACCTGAGGGGAGAGATATTCCTGAGTAAGCATACCTGTCTTGTCCTTCTGGTATCTTCTCTTAATATCTGCAAGGGCGCTGACAAGACGCTCCACCTCCTGCTTTCTGTCCCCGATAGACAGATACGCCAGCATATTTCCAATATCTCCGAACTCAATCTGGATATCGTAATCGTCTCTTAAAATATCATAGACCTCGATTCCCGCCAGTCCGATCTCCAGTGTATGCACGGACAGCTTGGTGGGGTCAAAATCGTAAATGCTGTCCTGGTTGATCAGCTCGTTCCCAAAGGCATAATATCCTCCGATCCGGTTGATCTCTGTTCTGGCATATTCCGCCAGCTCTGCCACTCTCTGAAAGGATTCCTTTCCCCGAAGGGCAAGATTCCTTCTGGAAATATCAAGGCTTGAGAGAAGCAGGTAAGAAGCGCTTGTTGTCTGGGTAAGGTTGATGATCTGACGCACATAGCCGGGATGCATATTTTTTCCGATCAGAAGGAAAGAGCTCTGGGTAAGGCTTCCTCCTGATTTATGCATACTGACAGAGGCCATATCCGCTCCTGCGTCCATGGCATTAACCGGAAAGCCTTCTCCGAAATAAAAATGTGTGCCGTGGGCCTCGTCTACCAGAACCTTCATATTCCTGTCATGGGCAAGCTTTACGATCTCCCGGAGATTGGAACAGATTCCATAATAAGTAGGATTGTTTACAAACACAGCCACTGCATCAGGATTTTCCTGAATGGCTTTCTCTACCTGTTCCAGCTTCATTCCCAGCGAAATACCAAGCCGGTTGTCCACATCCGGATTTACATAGATCGGTGTGGCTCCGCACAGTACAAGAGCGTTGATCACGCTTCTGTGTACGTTTCTGGGCAAAATGATCTTGTCGCCCTTCTTACAGCAGGTAAGAATCATGGTCTGAACCGAGGATGTTGTTCCCCCAACCATAAGAAATGCGCCTGCCGCGCCAAATGCTTCTGCTGCAAGCTGTTCTGCCTCCTTGATCACAGAAACCGGATGGCAGAGATTATCAAGGGGTTTCATAGAGTTTACGTCTATACTGACGCACTGACTTCCAAGTAAATTTACCAGTTCCGGATTTCCCCTTCCGTGTTTATGTCCCGGAACATCAAAGGGAACGATCCTCATTCTCCGGAATCGTTCCAGTGCCTCGTAAATTGGAGCCTTTTCCTGCGACATGTTTCAGCCTCCCTCCCGAAATTCATAGGAAATCCATTATTAAAACAAGTACTGTATTTTCCTATGGAACAAAAAAACGCAGGCAGGCGCATAACTTTGCATCTGCTTGCGTTTATTATCTTTATTCTTATAATTTCTTCTATATAATGTAAATTTTAATTATAAAAAACAGATAATGGATTAGAGTCTATATAGCAAATATTTTTACTTTTACTACTCTTATTGACCGTTTCACAAGTTATGCATGCGATACGCATACCGGTTATAAAGTAACCAACTTATAAAATTTGAGCTTCTAACTCAATCAATAATGCAGTTCCCTGGACTGCGTAAAATATTTGCATGGAAGACTTTCCTGACTGTTTTCCATACGTGTATATTTATACCATAAAACGACTTTATTTTCAAGAACTTTCTAAAAAAATCATCCTGGGTGATGGAATTTTACCAGGCTGTTTTATTCCGGAATAACTTATAATGCATTTATTCCAATTTAAGTCCCCCTGTTTCCTGTATTTGCCTTGAATTTAAAGGATTTTCCGGCTTTTCCCGTTATTCCGGGTCTATGAACATGGCGTCCCCAAAGCTGAAGAAACGGTACCGCTCCTTTACTGCCTCCTCATAGGCAGCCATGATCCGGTCTTTTCCTGCAAGAGCAGAAACCAGCATCATCAGCGTGGACTCCGGCAGGTGGAAATTGGTGATCAGACCATCGATCATTTTAAACTGATAACCCGGATAAATAAAGATTTCCGTCCATCCGCTTCCTGCACGGAGAACACCATCTTCACCTGTGGCAGATTCCAGAGTACGGCAGCTTGTAGTCCCTACTGAGATCACACGGCCGCCCTGCTTCTTTGTGTCATTGATCAGCTTTGCCTGATCCTCTTCCACCACATAAAATTCCGAGTGCATGTGGTGATTTTCCACATCGTCTACTTTTACCGGACGGAAGGTTCCAAGCCCCACATGAAGGGTCACATGAGCAATTTTTACACCCTTTTCCTGTACCTTCTGAAGAAGCTCCTGAGTAAAATGGAGCCCGGCTGTAGGAGCTGCCGCAGAACCGTCATTTTTTGCATAAACTGTCTGATAACGGTTTTTGTCCTCTAATTTGTGGGTAATGTACGGAGGCAGGGGCATTTCTCCCAGCTGATCCAGAATCTCCTCAAAAATGCCTTCATACTGGAACTGGATCAGGCGGTTTCCTTCCTCCACTACATCAATGATCTCGCCTTTCAGGATCCCGTCTCCAAAAACGATCTTCGCGCCCGGGCGGGCTTTTTTGCCCGGCTTTACCAGACATTCCCAGATATCATTTTCTTTCCGTTTCAGAAGAAGAATCTCAATAAGAGCTCCTGTCTCTTCCTTGTGACCATAAAGACGGGCAGGAATAACCCGGGTATCATTGACAACCAGACAGTCTCCCTCTTTCAGATAATCCAGAATATCCGTGAAATGACGGTGTTCCACACTTCCGTCCTTCATGGAAAGATGAAGAAGTCTGGAAGAGCTTCTGTCCTCCAGGGGATCCTGAGCGATCAGCTCCTGTGGAAGATCATAATAAAAATCTGATGTTTTCATAATACTACTCCTTATCTTCTGCCTTCTGGCTTTCTTCCTTCCATTGCTTTCTCCACTGGCGGATCTGATTCCATTCCCTGTTTGAAAGATCTGCCTTTTTCAGAAGATCCGGCCGCCATTTAGCCGTACGGTAAATGGACTGTTCTCTCCTCCACGCCTCTACATTGGCATGATGTCCGGAAAGAAGAACAGGAGGCACTTTTTTGTCATGCCAGGTTTCCGGTCTGCTGTACTGAGGATATTCCAGGAGACTGCCGGAAAAGGATTCCGTTTCACCGGATTCCTGATTGGTAAGAACCCCCGGAACCATACGGGAAATAGAATCCATCATCACCATGGCCGGAAGCTCGCCTCCGGTAAGCACATAATCTCCGATAGAAACATAATCCGTGACGATCTCCTCAAGAACCCTCTCGTCAATTCCCTCGTAATGACCGCAGAGAAAAACAAGATCCTTTTCTTTTGCAAAGTCCCTGGCCATTTCCTGGTTAAAAACCTTTCCCTGAGGAGTCAGATAAATAACCCTGGGCTGATACCCGATCTTTTTTTCAACGGATTCATAGGCAAGATACACAGGCTCTGCCTGCATCAGCATTCCGGCGCCGCCTCCATAGGGATAATCGTCAACCTTCTGATGCTTATTAAATGCATAGTCCCGGATATTAACTGCTTCGATATCCAGAAAGCCGCCTGCCATGGCCCGGCCGATAATACTGGTATTCATCCCGTCCCGGATCATGTCCGGAAAAAGCGTCAGCACATGAAAATTCATTATATCAGCCCTTTCATCAAATGTATGGTCATAACATTCTTCTCCAGATCCACATCCAGAATACATTCCTTAATAGCCGGCAGAAGAACCTCGCCATGTTCCGCAGAGTCAATAATATAAACATCATTGGCGCCTGTTTCCATTACATCTTTTAATGTGCCGAATTCCTGTCCGTCCTCCAGGACAACTGACATTCCCAGAAGATCCGCAATATAATATTCATCCTCTTCCAGCTCCTGTCCCTCTTCCCGTGGGATCCAGAGATCACGGCCTTTATATTTTTCAATGTCGTTAATGTTATCGACACCCTTAAATTTCAGAATTACAAGATTTTTAAAAAACTTTACATTTTTAATCTCAAGCTTTCGAAGCTCTCTTCCGGTATCCAGAAGCACATAATCAAGCTCCAGAAAACGTTCCGGTTCATCTGTTGTGGGGTATACCTTTACCTCGCCCCTGACGCCGTGAGTAGTGGTGATCACACCAACCTTCAGTAAATCTTCCATAAATAAAACTCCCTGTAGTTAAAGAAGGAGCTATGTTTCCACAGCTCCTGTTTCTTACTTATGATATTGCGAAAGCCCTGTTTACTGCAGGATATCCACAATCACTTTTTTGCTGCTCTTTGAAGAAGCGGCCTTCACTACGGTACGGATCGCTTTGGCAATACGTCCCTGTCTTCCGATGACCTTGCCCATGTCAGCCGGTCCCACCTTCAGTTCAATAATAACTGCATCTTCCTTTTCGTTTTCGGTGACAACCACCTCGTCCGGATGATCTACAAGAGATTTTGCAATTACTTCTACCAGTTTTTTCATTACATACCTCCCTGCACTGCATTCTGCAGGACTTCTACAGTAATAGGAAAAAATACCCTCTCCGGTATTTCTTATTTCTCAATTCCGGCTGCTTTCAGGATCTTAGCAACAACTTCTGTAGGCTGAGCACCTGCTGCAAGCCATTTCTTAGCAGCTTCCTCATCTACTTTGTATGCGCTTGGCTCAAGGTTCGGATCATAAGTACCGATCTCTGCGATGCATTTTCCATCACGTTTGCAACGGGAATCTGCAACTACGATTCTATAAAAAGGTGCCTTCTTCTGTCCCATTCTTCTTAATCTGATTTTTACTGCCATTTTTGTTTTCCTCCATTTATCTCTTTTCTTTTTTTGTTAATTTATATTAAAAGGGAAGCTTAAAGCCGCCTCTTTTACCCATTTTACCGCCCATCATTCCGGGCATCTGTTTCATCATTTTCTTGCTTTGCTCAAACTGCTTTACAAGACGGTTGACCTCCGCTATATCCACCCCTGCGCCTCTGGCAATACGGTTTTTGCGGGATACATTCAGGATTCCCGGATTTGTCCGCTCCTGAGGCGTCATGGAAAGAATGATCGACTTGGTGCGCTCCAGTGCGCTTTCATCTACCATCCCTTCAATATCCTTCATCTTGCTGCCCACTCCCGGAAGCATATTCAGGATACTGCCGATTCCTCCCATTTTTTTCATCTGTTCCATACTGGTGAGATAGTCGTTAAAGTCAAAATCCATTTTTTTGAGCTTTTTCTGCATCTCAGCAGCCTGTTCCTGATCAATGGCAGCCTCGGCCTTTTCGATGAGACTCATAACATCGCCCATTCCAAGGATTCTGGAAGCCATTCTCTCCGGATAAAACTGTTCCAGATCAGAAAGCTTTTCGCCCATACCTACATAGAGGATCGGCTTTCCTGTTACTGCCTTAATGGAAAGCGCCGCACCGCCTCTGGTGTCACCGTCCATCTTGGTAAGGATCACTCCGTCAATTCCTACTTTATCTGTAAAGGTCTTTGCCACATTTACAGCATCCTGACCGGTCATTGCATCCACGATCAGAAGAGTGGCATCCACCTGTACATTCGCCTTAATATCAGCAAGCTCCTGCATCATATCCTCATCTACATGAAGACGTCCTGCAGTATCCAGAAGCACAACATTCTGCTGATTTGCTTTTGCATGCTCCACTGCTGCCTTTGCAATATTTACAGGGTTCTGTTTATCTCCCATGGAAAATACTTCCACGCCCTGTTTTTCACCATTGACCTGAAGCTGAGTAATCGCAGCCGGTCTGTAAACATCACAGGCAACCAGAAGCGGACGCTTGCCCTTTGATTTCAGCTTGCCAGCAAGCTTGGCAACTGTTGTTGTCTTACCTGCACCCTGAAGACCTGCCATCATAAGAACCGTAATGTCATTACCCGGTTTGATCGGCAGCTCTGTTGTCTCACTTCCCATCAGATTCACAAGCTCTTCATTTACGATCTTGATAACCATCTGTCCTGGATTCAGTCCGTTCATCACGTCCTGTCCCACCGCGCGCTCCTGAACAGCTTTGGTGAACTGCTTTACAACCCGAAAGTTTACATCAGCCTCCAGAAGAGCCATTTTGACCTCTTTCAGAGCAATCTTAACATCTTCCTCTGTAAGACGTCCTTTTCCTCTAAGCTTTTTAAATACATTTTGTAATTTTTCTGTCAAGCTCTCAAACGCCATGCTTTATAACTCCTCTAATATCTCTTTGGAAATTTCTGTAATCTCCCGGTCCTGATACTTCTCTGCAATCTGACTGATTCTCTGAACCTGCTTCTTAATACAGAGAAATTTTTCTACCAGATGCAGTTTCTTTTCATACTCTTCCAGAGTATGATTGCAGCGCCGGATCATGTCATGAACGCCCTGACGGCTGATCCCAAGCTCCTCCGCTACTTCACTGAGGGAAAAATCTTCCAGTACCACGCTTTCATATACCTGCTGCTGGCGCTCTGTAAGAAGCTCCCCGTAAAAATCATATAATAATGTCTGCTCTACAAACTTCTCCATCTGATAATCACCTTGTGTATCATACCCTATATGGCTGCCGGTGTCAAGTATTTTTTCTTTACAAACTTATGTTTGTGTTATTTCGTCTTTGCTTATCTGCTGTAAAATCAAAGAATTTCTATTTTTCCTGTTTTCGCCTTACACTGTCTTATTTCATCTTAAATTTTTAATTTATCACAGAAATTGTCACAGACTACTAGGATATTTTCACAGTCTTCGCAACGTTCTCCTGCTCTTTTTACTTATCCTCTGTAAGATGTGTATAGGTGTCCAACGTAATTGATGTAGATGCATGTCCCATTATAAATCCATAATCCGCTTTTCTATATCTGGTCAAAGATGTAAAAATGTCTGATACCAAAAGTAAATAAATATAGAGGCTTTACGCCAGCATTTGTATCTGCAATTTTCCGGAAGATTGGCACAAATCTAAAGGAATGAAGAACCGTCTTTATTTTGTCAGGACGGTTTTCTTCGTTTTCTGCTTGTATCCTGCTTCCAGATGTGCTATATTGATAATAGAAAAAGGGAAAGCCAGAACACACGGCCTACTCTTAAACAATCAGCAACTTACCTTTTTACAAGGTCAGCCGTTCACTATTTGCGGTAGTGGGCGGCTATTTTCTTCCCTTGAAGATCTCATAAATGAGACTGGCAAGGGCAACCAACAAGATACCTATCTGGATTAAATCCGAATATGTAACATACATTGGCATCGCCCTCCTTTCCTCTTTGGTCTGGAGGGTTAGCCCCTCCGAAATGGAGGGCAGGCCGCCTTTTATGTGCTCTGACTTTCCGTAATGCCAGTATAGCATACTTTCCCTTTATCAGGCAATCAATTATTTCCAGTTATCTTCCCAGTTATCTTCGATTTTGACAGAAGGAATTATTTTCTCAGCAATCACACAAATTTCTGCTCCCAAAACCCTTTTCTTTGTCCCTATCGAAATCTGTCACAAAATCCTATTTTTAATTCCCAGACGCCGCATAAACACAGCATTTTTAAAATATTCATGTCAAAAATTTTTCCTTTACAAGCTTTTATTCCCTACACCCAGTCTCCGGGATGTTCTGCGTCAAAGTCAAATACAAATCTCTCATAGGCATTGATCACATGAGTGTCCTGGTACTTATCGTAGCGCTTATGTTTCCTTCCATACGACATATGCACATGCCCGTGAAGGAAATATTTAGGACGGTACTTTTCCATCAGCTTCAAAAACGCCTTAAATCCCTGATGCGGCAGATCTCTTCCATCGTTCAGCTGATATGCCGGAGCATGAGTAACCAGAATGTCAAACCCTCTCCTCCACAAAAGCTTTGGAAACAGCTTAAAGATTCTTCGTCGCATCTCTCTTTCCGTAAACTGATAAATCCCGGGTTTATACCGCATGGAGCCGCCCAGCCCCAAGATCCTGACCCCCTCATGCACATAAATGGTATCATCAATGCAGATACACCCGTCCGGCGGAATCCTTTCATATTTATCGTCATGATTCCCATGAACATAAAGGACAGGCGCGGAAGTAAAGGTTGCAAGAAATGACAGATATCGTGGGTCCAGATCCCCGCATGAAATAATGAGATCAATCCCCTCCAGTTTACTTTTCTCAAAAAAATCCCACAGGTACTTTGATTCTTCATCTGCGATCGCAAGTATTTTCATATTACTGTCCCTTCTCCACGCCCTGCTGCAATGTGACAGGCTTTGCCTGCTCCGTAAGCTGCCAGCTTTTCGGAATGGAACCAATTACATTATCTGCCAGCCAGTCCATGGTAATGATTTCTTCCGGAGACAGACTTCCCTGAGGATCATCCCGAATCACACCATTCTGTGAATAAAGCACACCGGAAAACGGATTAAATTCTCCGCGGCTGATAGTCTCTTTCAGAAGCTCCACAAGGTGCTGGGTTCCTGTCGGAAGTGTATGAGAACAGATCACATCTACAACGTTGGAGGACATTCCCCACCAGTAGTTAATGGCTTTCTTTTCTGAGCTGCTGTCGTCATATTTCCAGGTTCCGTTCATAACAGTGCGGATCAGCTCCTCATAAAATTTGCCCCAGTGCCACAAAGGCATGGCAAGGTTATGCGGCATTCCGTTTTCCATACGGTACAGCCCGAAGTATCTGGACGCATCTTCCGGAATCACCATATCACGTCCTGATACCACGGAAACCTCCTTTTCCCGGATTCTCTCCATGACCTGACCAAGATCATCATCCTTTAAGGTTGACCACTCCAGATATACCTTTGCTCTTGGATTCACCATGGCAGCACCCAGCGCAAAGGCATTGATATTTGCAATAGTTCCAAAAATAGGATAGTCCGCGATGTAGGCAAGTCTGCCGTTTTCGGACATTGCCCCTGCAATTGCGCCCATCAGGAATTTTGCCTCGTGCATTCTCGCATAATAAGTCCGGATATACCGGTGTGATGTATTCAGAGAACAGTTCAGTATCCTGATATCAGGATTTGCAATCGCTGCCTGGACACTTGCCTGGACAAAGGCGGGAGTTGTGGTAAAGATCATATTGCAGCCCTTTGCAATGGCGTCTGCAATAGCTTTTTCCGCAAGCTCCGGAACGATGTTTTCATAGCACATGGTAGTAACTTCATCCGGAAATGTCTGTTCCAGATGAAGACGTCCCAGTTCATGAGCATAGGTCCATGCGGAGGAACCGGGAGTTTTCGCATAGATAAAGGCAATCTTCAGCTTGGTGGAGCCTGTGAGAAGTCTGCTGAGCAAAGGCTTCTTTTCCCTGTTGGGATCCATCTTCAGATCGATCTCGTTGTCATGCTCCAGAAGCTTAAATTCCTCCCAGCTTTTATTAACAAGCTTTTTCAGTTCTGCAACTGTTTTCTGGCATACTGCCTGATAACCATAAACAGTAATAAAAGCAAGAAAGGCATCTCCCGCTGTAATCGAAAGTTTTTTCCCTCCTGCTGCCTGGAATTCCAGCGCAAATCTGGAATAAACAGAGCTGAAATTCAGTTTATCGTCATCATCCCAGACCTCTTTCGGCCCTTTTCCAATCAGACTCTGCAGTCTGGCAAAGCTTCCCTCCTTTGTAAACCATATGTAGTTTACTTTGGAAAGCTCGTAAAAGTCCACAAACTCATAATAAATCTTATTTTCCTTTTCTTCTGTTTTCGGCGGAAGGATACGGGTAACAACACCCGGAACAGAAACAGCGTCATAGTACTTCAGAACACTGACCCTTTTATTTCCTTCCTCCACATAAAATTTATTCATGTATTCATAGGCCTTGATCGGGTCACGAATCCCTTCGTTTACATGACTTTCTCCAAGAACTGCCCACTTATAGGCAAATTCTGTATTTTCACGCAGAATGGGCATAAAATTCCCTGCAAAGGCATTGCTTCTGGATTCTGTTTTTGTTCCCACAATCTGCTCCATGGGAATCTGAACCAGTCCCAGAGAAACTTCTGAACAGGATCCCCGGGCAGGCAGAATATCGTCCAGCACCTCTAACGTAGGCTTTTCTCCCTTCATCATTCTGGCCTGATAATCTTTTTTTCCAAGCTTATACGCCTTGTTATACTCTTCCAGCATTTATGTATCCCTCCAATACTTTCACTGTATTTATTTTTCTGCATTTCTTTTTTATAAATATACCCCAGCTCCCTTTCTGACGCAAGCGTAAAAATACCAGAAAAATCCTCCTGTCTCAGTCAGTATGACGGATTTTCTCTTATAGCTTCCGTCATTTCAAAGCGCCTCCGGTAATGGTGTTCTGCAAAAATATGTTCTTGCCATTTTTATTTGTATAGAGTATTCTTTACATTAGAAAGATTTATTTAGGGAGGATTCTTTATGGAAAAATCAAAAGTATACTATACCAGCATGAGAACCGGATTTGACAACGGACTTCTGGACAAACTGAAACGCCTGATCAAAAAGGCCGGTATCGAAAACATTGATTTTGACGGAAAATATACTGCCATTAAAATGCACTTCGGAGAGCCCGGCAATCTGGCATTTCTCCGTCCCAATTATGCAAAAGTAGTTGCGGATACTGTAAAAGAGCTTGGCGGAAAGCCGTTTCTTACAGACTGCAACACCCTTTATGTAGGCGGACGCAAAAATGCTCTGGATCATATAGAAAGTGCTTATGTAAACGGCTTTTCTCCACTTTCCACCGGCTGCCATATCATTATCGGAGACGGTCTGAAAGGCACGGACGAAGTATATGTCCCTGTAGAAGGCGGAGAATATGTAAAAGAGGCAAAAATCGGACGTGCGATCATGGATGCGGATGTGTTTATCTCTCTGGCCCACTTTAAAGGTCACGAGGCTACCGGCTTTGGCGGAACCCTGAAAAATATCGGAATGGGCTGCGGCTCCCGGGCCGGAAAAATGGAAATGCACAGCGCCGGAAAGCCTCATGTAGAGGAAGAGCTGTGCATCGGCTGCCACCGCTGCGAAAAGATCTGCGCTCATGATGCGCCTCAGTTTAAAGACAAAAAAGCTTCCATCGACCACAACAAATGCGTAGGCTGCGGAAGATGTATCGGTGTCTGTCCAAAAGATGCCATCGTTGCAGCCTCTGACGAATCCAATGATATCCTGAACTGCAAAATCGCAGAATACACAAAGGCTGTTGTTGACGGACGCCCTGCTTTTTACATTAACCTGGTGATCGACGTATCTCCTTACTGTGACTGCCACGCCGAAAACGACGCAGCCATTGTTCCGGATGTGGGATTCTTTGCCTCCTTTGACCCGGTGGCTCTTGACATTGCATGCGCAGATGCAGTAAATGCCCAGCCGGTGATCTCCAATACCTGCCTTTCTGAAGCAGACCACGAAGGTCACGACCACTTCGGAGCCATGTTTCCCACCACAGACTGGAGAACCTGCATTGAACATGCCAAAAAGATCGGCCTTGGCACAGATGAATATGAGCTGGTTGTAGTCAAATAAATACAATCGAGGAGGTAAATAATTATTTTATTTACCGTCCTCCCTCTCCACCTAACATACCGTTCAGTACTAGGCGGTTCCTTAGTTTTCACAAACTACTAGATAATAGTCAAGCATGGATGGACATCCTAACTTGGCTATTATTTGATTAGAAAAGATGTCCTCGGCTCTCCGCTCCAACAAAGCTAGCACTAAGACTGATGAATTTACATTTGAGTATATATTACATAAAACATACCAAAAGCCAACAAACCCAAAATAGCACACATCTTAAGTAAGCGCAATATAATTTAACAGATTGCGTTGCCCTAAAAATCATTCCATTGAATTATTTTGCGCTTACTTTATAATTCCTATTCTAATCTCTCTTAAAAATATCTCTTGTATATACCTTTGCCTTCACATCATCCAAGCATGCATCATAACGATTGGCAATAATTGCCTGGCTTTGCTTCTTAAACTCTTCCAAATTATTTACAACTTTACTTCCAAAGAAAGTACTTCCGTCTTCCAAAGTTGGCTCATAAATGATAACAGAAGCCCCTTTTGCCTTAACCCTCTTCATAACACCCTGAATGGATGACTGACGGAAGTTATCTGAATTTGACTTCATCGTCAGACGATACACACCAATTACTACTTCTTTTTCCATAGAAGCATCGTAAATATTCTCATCTCCATAAGCATAATATCCGGCCTTCTGTAAGACACGGTCTGCTATAAAATCCTTTCTTGTACGATTGGATTCTACAATGGCTGACATCATATTCTGAGGAACATCGTCATAATTTGCCAGAAGCTGCTTTGTATCTTTTGGCAGACAGTAACCTCCATATCCAAAGGATGGATTATTATAGTGCGCACCGATGCGAGGATCCAGGCAAACACCATCTATAATCTGCTGAGTATTCAGCCCTTTCATTTCTGCATAAGTGTCCAGCTCATTAAAATAAGAAACTCGGAGCGCCAGATATGTATTGGCAAAGAGTTTTACTGCCTCTGCCTCAGTAAATCCCATAATTAATGTATCAATGTTTTCTTTTATAGCGCCTTCCTGCAAAAGTGCTGCAAAAGTATTCGCGGCTTTTACAAGCCGGGCATTTTCTACATCAGTTCCAACAATAATTCTAGAAGGATAAAGATTATCATATAATGCCTTTGATTCACGCAAAAATTCCGGACTAAAAATAATATTGTCACAATGAAATTTTTTCCTTACACTTGCTGTATATCCTACAGGAATGGTAGATTTAATCACCATAACTGCATCCGGGTTATATTTAATAACCAGCTCTATCACTGCTTCTACTGCAGAAGTATCAAAAAAATTCTTACTGCTATCATAGTTAGTGGGTGCTGCAATAACCACAAAATCTGCATCTTTATACGCTGATTCTGCATCCAATGTAGCTGTTAAATTTAATTCCTTTTCAGCAAAATACTTTTCGATATACTCATCTTGAATAGGACTGATTCTTTTATTAATCTTTTCTACCTTTTCCGGAAGGATATCAACAGCCATAACCTGATGATACTGTGACAACAGCGTTGCTATTGACAAACCAACGTATCCTGTTCCTGCTACTGCAATTTTCATCTTTTTCTTCCTTTCTCTCTTCTCTTAATTTCTGTACTGATGCGTCACTTCAGTAAATTAACCTTTCGTGATGTTATAAAACATCTGTCAGTCAAATAATTCTTAACCAACAAATCCTCCACCATAAGTCTATTATAATAAAAAATTATCAGGAGACACAACCATGCACATCAGTAACTGCGTTTATATCTGCTATTTGATTATGCTATAATATTTTCTGTCTGCTATGAAAGATTTGAGACCTCTTCCATCCTTGCAATTTTCGGCAAAAACAAAGCCGCTGCCCCGGGTTCCATCCATTCAGCAGCAGCTCTGTTTTTATTACCTAATCCTATTTCGTATTTACCTGTTCTCTGTCCCCATACATCTTTTCATAATACTTCTGATACTCTCCACTGATAATGGTCTCCCACCATTCACGGTTCTCCAGATACCATTTGATTGTCTTTTTGATTCCATCCTCAAACCTGGTTTCCGGATACCAGCCCAATTCACTGGATATTTTCTCCGGATCAATTGCATAACGCATATCATGTCCTTTACGATCCTCAACGTGAGTGATTAAACTTTCCGGCTTACCAAGCTCCTTGCAGATAATTTTTACAATCTCAATATTCGTTTTTTCATTATGGCCGCCCACATTGTAAACTTCTCCAACTCTTCCTTTATGGATAATCAGATCAATAGCCTTACAATGGTCCTCCACATAAAGCCAATCGCGAACGTTCAGCCCTTCTCCGTATACCGGCAAAGGCTTGTCCGCCAGAGCATTGGCAATCATCAACGGAATCAGCTTTTCCGGAAAATGATAGGGACCGTAGTTATTTGAGCAGCGGCTTATTGTTACAGGAAGCCCGTAGGTTCTGTGATATGCAAGCACAAGAAGATCCGCAGCTGCTTTAGAAGAGGAATACGGAGAACTGGTATGAATCGGTGTCTCCTCTGTAAAAAACAGATCCGGTCTGTCCAAAGGAAGATCTCCATAAACCTCATCCGTACTTACCTGATGATATCTCTGGATTCCATACTTACGGCAGGCGTCCATCATTACTGCGGTTCCCTTAATATTTGTATCCAAAAATACCTCCGGGTTCTCTATACTCCTGTCCACATGACTTTCTGCTGCAAAATTTACAACAATATCCGGATGCTCCTCCTCAAAAAGCTCATAGACCGCCTTTCTGTCGCAAATATCCACTTTGCAGAAACGGAAATTCGGATTATCCATCACAGGCGCTAATGTAGACAAATTCCCCGCATATGTAAGCTTATCTATACATACAATTCGGTATTCCGGATGCTTGTCCAGCATATAAAAAATAAAGTTGCTTCCAATAAATCCTGCTCCGCCAGTAACAAAAATATTCATCTTCTCTCTTCCTCCTATATCACTGCAGAATATCCATATATTTTCCATCCAGCACGTCCTTCAGATACTGTCCGTACTGATTTTTCTTCAATACTTCATATACCTTAAGCACGTCCTCTTTGCTGATCCATCCATTCAGATAAGCGATTTCCTCCAGACATGCAATCTTTCTGTGCTGATGAGTTTCCATTGTTTTTACAAAATTTGTAGCATCCACCAGACTCTCATGTGTTCCTGTATCAAGCCAGGTAAATCCCTGTCCCAGAAGCTCTACATTCAGATTTCCATCTTCCAGATAAATCCGGTTCAGATCTGTAATTTCCAGTTCTCCACGAGCAGACGGCTTCAGGTTTCTGGCATACTCCACAACACGATTATCATAGAAATACAGACCTGTCACACAATAATTACTCTTTGGCTGCTCCGGCTTTTCTTCAATGCTTACAGCCTTGCCTTCATTATCGAACTCAACAATACCAAAACGCTGAGGATCATCTACATAATACCCAAATACCGTAGCTCCCTTTCCATTTTCAGCATTTTGAACCGCTGCTTTAAGACGCTTTTTCAATCCATGGCCTGCAAAAATATTATCTCCAAGCACCATGGCAACTGTATCGTCTCCGATAAAATCAGCTCCAATAACAAAAGCCTGAGCAAGTCCATCCGGTGACGGCTGAACAGCATAAGTCAGCTGTACGCCAAACTGATGTCCATCTCCAAGAAGCTCCTGGAATCTCGGTGTATCTGCCGGTGTAGAAATAATCAGAATTTCTCTGATTCCTGCATTCATAAGCACTGACAACGGATAATAGATCATAGGTTTGTCGTAAATCGGCAACAACTGTTTAGATGTCACCATAGTCAATGGGTAAAGCCTCGTGCCGGATCCCCCAGCTAAAATAATTCCTTTCATGAATCTCTCCTCCTTAGTATCTTTTCTATAGTAAGCGCAAAATATTGCTACGC
>SKEY01002383.1_pt1 | contig 19770 bp, 10 predicted proteins | sample 4843871 | NCBI WGS metagenome assembly SKEY01 (sample SAMN11008797, study PRJNA524170) | human gut metagenome | biome: Human fecal sample; material: Feces; isolation source: fecal sample from pouch patient p36 | host: Homo sapiens | place: Israel: Tel-Aviv | collected 2016-12-04 | reverse complement strand
TTTTTTATCAAAAATCAAATAGTTTGTTAAAATGATATTAAAATCTTGTATAATCTTTATTGTTGTAAAATAGATTAACTGAAAATTACCTATTGCTTGATTGGTTTTGTGTTATTATGATATTGCTTGTGTGTCAAAATATGCATTTAATAGGTTTAAAAATGACGTTGTGAAATATATTTGACTGTTTTAATGACACAAAATCATGGTATTATTTGTTTTTAACAGAAAATATTCTTTATATTTGCAGTGTGAAGATTAGGTGTATGTGTGATTGTATGTAAAAGTAAAGTAAATATTTTAATGTAATTTTATATATATATGCATGTATAATCCTGCTGTTTTAAACTAAGTTCTTCGTAAACTATGGTAAGTTATGTGTGAAATTTGATTTAAATAATTAATTGTTAAATAAAAAGTGTGTTTATGAGAAGGTTGACTTTTTTGTTATTATGCTTGTTTATAGGCATAGGAGTCGCAACGGCACAGACGATGAAGATAACAGGTAATGTTATATCATCGGAAGATCAGCAACCCGTGATCGGTGCGGCTGTCGTTGTGAAAGGCACTACGATTGGTACGGTTACGGACTTTGAGGGAAACTTTAGTTTAGATGTACCGAGAGACGCTAAGATGATCTTTATTTCTTATGTAGGATTGAAAACGAAGGAAGTCCCTGTGGCATCCGTGATCAACGTTGTTTTGGACTCGGATTCAAAAGCGTTGGATGAGGTGGTTGTAACCGCTATGGGTTTGACTCGTGAGAAGAAAGCCTTGGGTTATGCCCTGCAAGAGGTGAAATCTGATGAGTTGACAAAAGCTGGCCAACAGAGCTTGGCGACCTCACTTTCCGGTAAGATCGCCGGTGTGCAGATTACTTCTCAAGGTGGACAGGTTGGTGCGTCGCAGAATATCGTGGTTCGCGGTAATTCCTCTTTTGGTAATAACCAACCGTTGATCGTTGTGGATGGTGTACCTATCGCTAATGATAACGCGAAAGGTGCCACTGTAAACTTGGGTTCCGGCTTGAATGATATTAATCCGGAGGATATAGAGTCTATCTCTGTGTTAAAGGGTGGATCTGCCGCTTTGTATGGTATGCGTGCTGGTAATGGCGTTATCTTGGTTACTACTAAATCCGGTAAGAAAGACAAGGGTGTATCTATCTCTTATGAGGGTGATATCACGATTGACCGGGTTTATAATTTGCCTAGATTGCAGAATAAGTACGGACAAGGCTATTACGCTTCCGAGTATGATTGGAAGGAAGCGCAAGCGGGGGGATATTCTGGCGATTATCAAGCTTTTGCCTTGGAGAATGGTTACAATTATGTAGATGGTATGGGTAGTGGTATCAACGATAACGCAGATGAGTCTTGGGGACCTCGCTTGGATATCGGATTGAATTTGCCGCAATATAATAGCCCGGTGATCGATGGCGTGCGTCAGGCTACTCCTTGGGTTTCCAGCCCGGACAATATCAAGAATTTCTTCCAAACGGGTTATTCTATGAATCATACGGTGGCTTTGTCTGCCTCTACGGATAAAACGTCTACACGCGCGTCTTTATCTTTCCGTGATCAAGGCGGTACGACCCCGAACACTGATCAGAAGCGCTATGCTATGGCGGTGAACACGAAAATGACGTTTAATAAGTATATTGATTTCGACTTGTCCGCGAATTATATTCGCACGAAAAGCGCAAACTTGCCGGGTACGGGATATAACAGTACGAATGCTTTGCAGTCTATCATGCAGTGGTTTGGTCGTCAAGTTGATTTGAAGGATTTGAAGAATAATTGGGACCAAGTGGATGAGTATGGAAAATATACGCATTATAACTGGATACAGTCTTTCCATGCGAATCCATATTGGACATTGAATAAGAATACCAATAGTTATGATCGTAATCGTTTCTATGGCAAGACCTCTTTGTATATCAAACCGACCGATTGGTTAAAGTTTGAAGGTCGTATGGGCTTGGATCATTACGATTCTAATCAGTTCTCTCGTATTTTATGGAATATCGACTATCCGAATGGATATTTCCGTAGCTTCGACCGTTCGATGACTGAGTTTAACGCGGACTTTATCGCCTACGTGAACAAGAACTTCGGTGATTGGGCCTTGAATGGTTTGGCAGGAGCCAACTATCGTGATTATCAAACAGCTATCATGGGGACAGGTGCGGACGAATTGACCGCGGAGGGATTGTTTACCGTAGCGAACGCTCATGGAACCCCGTATACCTTGAACGACCATGAGAAACGTCGTTCAAACTCTGTATACGCTAATGCCTCTATCGGCTACAAGAATATGGCTTATGCCGAGGTAAGTGTCCGTAATGACTGGGACTCTACGATCAAGGACGCTTTCTTCTATCCTTCTTTCAGTGGTAGCTGGATCTTGACCGAGACATTCCCCGGATTGCAAAATGGCGATTATTTGAATTTCTTGAAATTGCGTGGTGGTTGGGCAAAGATCGGTTCCGCAACGGACCCGTATCGTTCGAACGCTTATTATTCATTGATCAGTTCTTCGTTCAATGGTACTACATTGTTCTATAATCCGACAATCCTTCCTCCTACAAATCTTCGTCCGGAGAGCGTAAAGACTTGGGAAGTTGGTGTTGAGGCTAATTTGTTCAACAATCGTTTGCATATTGATGCCGCATATTATAATAAGGTGACGAGCGATCAGATCATGAATGCGAACGTGGCTACCTCTACCGGTTATACCTCTATGTATATCAACGCTGGAAAGATCAGCAACAAGGGTGTCGAGTTGCAGGTATCCGGTGATATCATCAAGAATCCGAAAGGATTCAACTGGACGGCTACGTTGAACTGGGCGAAGGATAAGAGCCGAATTGATGAGCTTTATACAGATCCCGTTACCGGACAGTCCTTGGACGCTTACCAAATCGGTAGTAGCTGGAGCGTGAAGAACTATGCTATGGTCGGTAAGAGCTGGGGTACTTTGGTAGGTACAGGTTACGTATATAATGAGGATGGCTCGATCTTGGTAGAGGATGGTATTCCTGTCTACGAGGCCGGAAAAGAGATCGGTGATGTTACGCCGAAGTGGTTGGCTGGTTTCAGCAATGAGTTCTCTTATAAGGATTGGAGCTTCGGTTTCTTATTGGATTTCCGTTTGGGTGGTGACATATATTCTGTTACACAAGCATTCGGTTCTCAGACGGGTATCTTGAAACACACGGCAGAAGGCGATTTGCGTGAGAATGGCGTCGTACTTGGCCAGAATTATATGACGGACAAGGTCTTCAAGACCGCTGATGGTAAGATTAATGATGTCGCTGTCAACGCGGAGGACTTCTTCTATAATTATTATACGATTTGTGAGATGTCTGTATTCGATGGTTCTTACTTGAAATTGCGTGAGGCTCACCTGACATATAATTTCCCGAAATCAATTCTAGAGAAGACTAAATGTATCAAGGCCGCTCATGTATCATTGGTTGGTACGAACTTGGCGTTGCTTTGGGTGCATAAGTCAAATATCGCTCATATTGATCCGGAGTCTGCAAGTACCGGTGGTGATGATCCCGAGACTGCGGCTACAAGCAGAGGATTCAACTCTGGTGTAGGTTTTGAGTCCAACTCTTATCCTCCTTCTCGTAGTTTTGGTCTTAAGTTAGGTGTAACATTTTAATCAACATTAATCTGAGGAATTTAATATGAAAAGATATATCAAGAATTTCATGATGGCTATGATGGTCGGCGCTACTGTATTCGGTAGCTCGTGTACCGATTCGTTTGAGGAGGTCAATACAGACCCAGATAGCCCTACGGATGTGCCTACGACGAATCTTCTGGCGTATTCTTTATATTACACATCCTATCGTCTGTATGATCGGTGGTTCGCAATGGATGAGCCGATGACTTTCTGCGGATATGCTTCGAAGATGACTTATATCGACGAGTCCCGCTATAATTTCCGTACGGGTGTACAGGATACGAACTGGGAGTATTTGTATCGTATATTGAATAACCTGAAAGATATCGAGAAGCGTGCCACGTTTAATGAGACTCCTAATATGCTGAACGTATCGAAGGTTATGCAGGTTCATTTGATGCAGGTGGCCACGGATCGTTGGCGTGATGTCCCTTATACGGATGCCGCTAAGATGACGGATGGAATCTTGCAGCCGAAATACGATAAGCAAGAGGATATTTATCCGGGCTTATTGGCTACGTTGAAGGAAGCAGCGGATGGCTTTGCCGATGGTGGTAGTGATGACTTAGGCGAGGGAGACCTGTTATTCGGTGGTGATATCGAGAAGTGGCAGAGATATTGTAATTCTATGCGTCTTCGTTTAGCGATGCGTATCTCAGAGGTTTCCCCGGCGTTGGCTAAGGAGACCGTAGAGGAAGTTATGGGTAATCCCACTAAGTATCCGATCATGGAAAGCAACGATGATAATGCTTTCTTCTGGTGGATCGGAACAGACCCCAACTATTACGAACCGATGGCAGACGGTTATCGTACACGTAAGACGGAGTATTGTGCCGCAGACGTGATCGTGGATCATATGAATACACGTGAGGACCCTCGTCGCTCATCTTATTTCCAACCCACAAAAGAAAGTGTGGAGGCCGGTGAGCCTAAGTATGTAGGTTATACGATCGGGGCGAAAGCGAATGCGGTAGCTTCTAAATATTCCATTTGGGGAGCACGTTTCTTTACGGACTTGGCTGGTTTTTCTCCTTATATGCGTGTCGCTGAGCCTTGGTTCTGTGTCGCTGAGGCATCTATGTTGGGATGGAATACCGGAATCTCCGCAGAGGACGCATACAATAAGGCTGTTACCTATTCCATGGAAGAGAATAGCGTATCTGCCGAAGATATAGCGGATTACCTTGCGAACGCGGGTAAGTTCACGAATGATAAGAAACAGATTTATTATGAGGAATGGGTTGCCATGTTCAAGCAAGGAATGGAAGGTTGGTCATTGTATCGCCGTACAGGCGTGCCAGACAACTTGTATCCGGCTCCGGGCCGTCCGGCAAACTATTCTAATCATAACGTACCTCCATTCCGCTCTCCGTATCCTGATAAGGAACGTAATTTGAACAATGCGAATTGTGCTCCCTTCGATGCGGAAGTCGTGGATAATTTGTGGGGTAAACAAATGTGGTGGGATACACGTACAGGCGTTCATTAACTACTAGTTAACATAGACATACCAAGTGCCTGTATACTATAGAGGGGCTGCTCGTGATGAGTGGCCCCTTTTTTTGTCATTATGCTGTCATTTTTTAATAAACTATGTATCTTTGTCCGGCTTATTTAGAAAAAAGATGGAAAAAGAAGGAATGATGGTGGTCGATATTAAGAATATCGTTACTCGTTTGCCGGAATTGCGGTTTACGGCACCCGTGAATTGGAGAATTGATGAAGGACAGCAATGGGCTGTAATCGGTCCGAATGGCGCTGGTAAAACCTTGATAGCGGATATTATGCAGCGTAAATTCGCTTTTAAGGAAGGTGAGGTCGTGTTCTCCGGGGATGGTAAGGTGAGTGACTTTATCAAGAGCATAGCGTTTAAGGATATTTATTCGTTGGCGGATTGCCGGAATTCTTATTACCAACAGCGTTGGCATTCGACAGAGACGGAGGAGATGCCTATTGTCGAGGAATTGTTGAAGGAATATGCCGGCTCTGATAATTTAGCGAAGATATTGACTCTTTTCGGTATAGAGGATTTATTGCCTAAGCGGTTGATCTTCTTATCAAGTGGTGAATTACGAAAATTCTTGATTGTCCGGACGTTGCTTAGCCGTCCTCGTGTCTTGATCTTGGATAATCCTTTTATCGGCTTAGACGCTCCATCCCGGGATTTATTGGTAGAGATGCTGGGGCAAATGACAAAATTGAATGGCGTTCAAGTTGTCTTGTTATTATCTAACCCCAATGACATACCGGCAATGATCACGCATGTATTGCCTATCCATGATCGTACTTGCCTGCCTCCGCTGACTCGAGAGGAGTTTATGTCGGATACGGAATTAATCGCCCGTCTTTTTCCAACGGAAGGCATTCATGCATGCGAGGAAGTTGGTAAGGTTCGTTTACCTGTGGATATGAACAAGGTAGCCTCTTTACATGAGGTGACTTTACGCATGGAGCATGTGAAAATACGCTATGGTAGCCGTACGATCTTGAAAGATTTGGATTGGGAAATCAAGAACGGGGAGAAGTGGGCGTTATTCGGTCCGAATGGCGCTGGTAAATCTACCTTGCTGAGTTTGGTTTACGCGGATAATCCCCAGTCGTATGCGAATACGTTGTATTTGTTTGATAGAAAGAGAGGTTCCGGGGAAAGTATTTGGGATATCAAGAAGCGTATCGGATATGTATCGCCGGAGATGCACTTATATTATAAGGAGAATGTCCCTACCTTGAATATTGTCGGTTCCGGCTTTTTCGATTCGATCGGCTTGTTTCGTAAGTGTAATGCGGAGCAAGAAACGGTAGCCTTGGAGTGGATGAAAGTTTTTGGCATCGAACATTTGAAAGACCGTTTATTCTTGACCTTATCATCGGGAGAACAACGTTTGGCTTTATTAGCGAGAGCTTTCGTGAAAGATCCCGATTTAATTATATTAGATGAGCCTCTCCACGGTCTGGATGTGAGCAATAAGAAAAAGGCGGCTGCTATTATCGAGCAATTCTGCGATCGCCCGGGAAAAACCTTGATTTACGTAACCCATTACCCGCATGAATTACCTGCTTGCGTAGACAAGCGGTTCGAGCTAGTGAAGCATGCGTAAATTATCCTTATAAGGACTTGAAAAAAACATAGTTATGATTTTTCAAAAGATAAGTATGAATTGAAAAAATCATAACTATGAATTTATAAGGTCATTTCCACTATACTTTGGCTAGCGGCTAGAGCATCACGAGTAAAGCAGAACCCAAATAGAGGATACTTCTCCGGGTAGGAATGGCGTAAATACGAGTTTCCGAGTTCCTTGGACTACTTTATTAAAGGGAAATTCGTTGTTTTGTGTCAACGCCAGTTTCGTGGGTTCGGGTAACTGTATCGTAAATTCATACGTTTCTCCTAATTTTATCTGTTTTGCAGGGTGTAATAGGCTTTTGAAGTGAATAACTAACGGCTTGTCGAGTGAATAACTAACCACTTGAGAAGCCTTTTGCGAGCGATTAATTAAACTGCCTAAATAGCTTATTTTCAGTCATAAAGTAAGTTTGCTTACTTTGTCAACGAAATTCACTTACTTTTTCTGCTCGATTTCTCACCGCGGATTGTACGGAACTGGCCACAATGCTTACCCTCTTCGGTCAATGCGAAAAGTATCGTATCTTCATCGCCCCACACACCTAAGATACTTTGCCAATGAACTTAGGATATTTAGTCAATGAAACTAAGATACTTTCCTGTCCTTTTCCGTTCGCATGTCCATATTCCCAAATATCTTGATAATGGGTAGTGTAAGCATCTACACCCATTTGATATTTTACATCTAACTTATGATTTTCGGTATTGAATTTTGTGCCGAAGTTTACATATGCGTTACCAAAGAAACGATTGGTCTTTTCTGTGAATTCATTCTTGGGTAGTACTACCTAAAGAAAAGGAATAAGAGCCTCTATCCAATGCTTGTGCGATATTTAATGAATTGTTCCAAGTCGTACCTAAATCAAAGAATTCTTCTATATTATCATAAATTTGTGGGATACCCATGGCTGTAATAACGACTTCACTTAGGTTCTGTGCCCCTGATTGTAGCTCCACTTTCATTACAGGCTCGATAGGAACTTCTTTCGCCACCATTACCACATAAGAGAATACAGAGTCTTCGCGGAACCTCGTTATAGTCTGAAAATCATGATGTACGTAGGAATCGTTCGCTGTTATTTTATGTATATTTTTATCTCTCAAAGAGTTAAATATGTAATTCTTTATACTTGATGTAAGCCGTAATCTCTTGTGTATATATTATAATATTTAAATTAGGGGCTAAAAAAGTCTCCAAATTTTCTACCCCGTTTATCTTTTCTTATTATTTTATTGAAATTTTTTAATTATTTATTTGTTATAATAAATTTATTGTTACATTTGCATTTGTCCGAACCTTAATTTCCATGTTGCTATAAATCTATTGCGAATTAATTATATGTAAGTTAAACAAAAAAAGAGTGTGTCTATGAACAAGTTGACTTATCTTTTACTTTGCCTAGTTTTAGGCATTGGATTGGCCACAGCTCAGACGAGGAAAGTAACAGGTACTGTTATTTCCGCCGAAGACAGTGAACCGATTATTGGTGCGTCTGTAATAGTCAAAGGTACTACTACAGGAACAGTAACGGATTTTGATGGTGCGTTCAGTTTGGATGTACCAAGTTCCGCGAAGACTCTGGTAATTTCTTATGTGGGCATGATTGCTCGTGAGGTTCCGGTACAAGATGTGTTGAGGGTAGTCCTTCAGTCTGGTACCCAGAATCTTGAGGAGGTTGTCGTAACTGCGATTGGTATGAAAAAGCAGGAAAAGGCGTTGGGCTATGCAGCCTCTACTGTGAAGAGTGAAGATTTGAATGCCGCTAAGTCTGGATCAGTGATGTCAGGTTTGACTGGTAAGGTTGCGGGTTTGAATATTACTAGCGGTGGTGCTACAGGCTCTTCTCAGAAAGTAATCGTGCGTGGTATCAGTTCTTTCAGTGCTAATCAACCTTTGTATGTGGTGGATGGTGTGCCTATTATGAATGATTTCCAAGGTGAGGATTCTTTCTCTAACTCCGTGGATTTTGGTAACCAAGCTAATGACATTAACCCAGAGGATGTTGAGTCTGTAACAGTCTTGAAGGGTGCTTCCGCTACTGCCCTTTATGGTAGCCGGGCTGCTAATGGTGTTATCATGGTGACAACAAAACGGGCTGGGGCTGAGAGGCTTTCTGTTACGTACGATGGCTCATTTATGGGATCTAGCGTATTGCGTGTTCCTCAAACACAAGATCGTTTCGGACAAGGATGGGGATCTTTCGGACCTATGGAGAATGGTTCTTGGGGACCGGTTTTGGATGGTCGTGATCATATCTGGGGACCTTACTCAGACGGCTCAGAAGGTTTATTAACTCCGCTTTCTAAGCCTTTCTCGTATGTAAAGAACAATCTTCGTGATTTTTATGAAACTGGTTTTGAGACGAATAATAACGTCTCGATTCGTATGGGTAATGATAAACTTGGTTTTGTTGCCTCCTATGGTAATGTGAAGTCTGACGGTGTATTACCGGGTGACGCTGATTCATATGCTCGTAATACAATCTCGTTAAGAGGTAATATGAAATATAAACGTTTTTCTGCGGAATTAAACTTGAACTATGTCCGTAAAGATATCACACAAGCTGCTGCTGGCCAAGGAGATGATGGTGCAACGATGTTTTCTGAGATTTTGCAACATGCCGTGGATGTAGATATTAGCTCAATGAAAGATTATACGAATCCTTATTTTAATACGGATAACTTCTATACAGCTTATGCGGAGAATCCATATTGGGTGTTAGATCATAATCGTAATAAGTATCAAGATGACCGTGTCTATGGTAAGATCGAGCTTGCTTTTGAGATTATGAAAGGTTTGAAGGCGGTTGGACGTTTAGGTGGTGACTTTACGAACGCTACTCAAAAGAGATGGAATGAAAAAGTGACTTTCGCTTCAGGGTCTTGGAGTGAATTAGGTGGTAAGAAGCAGCAGCCCGGTACTTATACGGAACGTCGTGACAAGGTGGAGCAAATTGATGCGACCGCTTTCTTAAACGCGGATTATAAAATCGGTGAGGATATCGCTTTGAATGGTATGATTGGATGGAACTTGAATCAACAAACGAGTTCTTATTTGAAATCTTATCTGTATGGTTTGGAGCAACCGGGATGGTTTAACCTAGCGAATGGTGTTGATAAGCCCATGACTACGACTTACTCTGATAGACGCCGTTTGGTTGGTTTGTTCGCTCAAGGTGAGTTTGGTTACAAGAATTTCTGGTTTGTGAATGCTTCTATTCGTAACGACTGGTCATCTACTTTACCTCAAGGAAATAATAGCTTTTTCTATGGTGGCGTGAATACTTCATTGATCATCACGGATATGTTTGAGGATTTGAAATCTGATTATCTGAATTTCTTGAAGGTTCGTGCAGCTTGGGGACAGACTGGTAACGATGCCCCGATTTACCGTACTAGCAGTTATTTTACACCGACTCAAATCAGTTTAGGTTTTGGAGATTTATATTTACCTATTAATAATACATTAGGCTTGACAGAGTATAATCGTTTGCCGAGTATGGATCTTCGTCCGGAGATCACGACAGAATGGGAGTTCGGTTTAACAACGCATCTGTTTAACAATCGCTTGGATATTGATGCTGCTTATTATAATAAGAGTACGAAAGATCAGATAATATCTGCTAGCCTGGCTCCGGAGTCTCGCTATACGTCTATGACCCGCAACGTAGGTAAGATTGCGAATCAAGGTGTCGAGTTGGCAGTGAATGGCATTCCTGTTCGTACGAAAGATTTCGAGTGGGGATTAGGTTTTACTTTCAGTAAGAACTGGAGTGAGGTGAAAGAGTTATGGGATGATGTAACTGAGTATAAATTGACAAGTTCCTATCAAGTGGATTTCGTTGCGGAAGTAGGTCAGCCTTTGGGCGTTTTCAAGGTTCCGGCTTTGGCCACGACCGATGATGGTAAGGTGATCGTTGATAATAACGGTATGCCGACAATTGATGCTAGCAAGAAAGAGATCGTAGGAACGTCTACTCCTAATTTCTTGATGGGCTTTAATACGCATTTCACATGGAAAGGGATTACTTTATCAGCGGTATTAGATTGGCGTAATGGCGGTGAGTTCTATTCATATACCTCTCAATTGCTTACATTTGCCGGAAACTCTACTTATACGGTGTTTAATAATCGTGAACCATTTGTGGTTCCTAATTCCGTGAAAGTCGTAAATGGTCAATACGTAGAGAATGATATACCTATCGTACATTGGGGAGGTGCTTCTAGCGCTGTTAATACCTACTATAATAACGCCTCCAACTACGCTCAGTATAGAAATTGGATTTTACCTAAAGATTACTTGAAATTAAGAGAGATTACACTTTCTTACTCTTTGCCGAAAGCATGGTTGAAACAAACCCCATTCTCTATGGTTCAAGTTAGTTTGATCGGACGTAATTTATTTATGTGGACCCCGAAAAAGAACAACTACGTAGATCCGGAAGGTACGAATTATGGTAATGACATCTTGTCTGAAATTGGTGAATTTGGTGCGGCTCCGACAAACCGTACGTTTGGTGGTGGTATTAAAGTTGTATTATAATAAGTAACTTTAAAAAGTAAAGATAGTATGAAAAGAAACAATTTAATATATACAGGACTGGTTAGCTGCTTGTTGATGGCGACTACAGCTTGTTCCGATTATTTGGATATTAACCAGAATCCGGAATATCCAACGGAAGCCTCTTCTTCTACTTTGCTTCCTTCTGGTATCGCAGGAGTAGCAAGTATTGTAGGTGGTACTTACGAATTATATGGTAGCATGTGGTCTCAGCAATGTACGCAGGGACATACATCCAACCAGTATAATACATTGGTTAACTATACGATAACTAACGCATCCGATTCTCGTTTATGGTCTATACCTTATTCAATAGCACTGCCAGACTTGGATTTGGTTATCAAAAGCTCTGAATCGGCTCAAGAATGGAATTATTGGGTAATGGGTAAGACTATGACTGCCTTTATGTATCATATCCTAGTGGACTCTTATGGCTCTATTCCTTTTACAGAAGCTATCCTTGGAAATGAGAATACTACACCAAAGTATGATGACAGTAAGACTGTGGTTTATCCGGGATTATTAGCGATGTTGGACGAGATTATCGCTAAAAAAGCGGAAGCTACCGCAGGTGGTTTGCCTTCGGTTACAAAACAAGACTTGGTGTTCGCTGGTGACGTGAATAAGTGGATTCAATTTGCGAAGAGTTTAAAGCTAAAATTGTTGATGCGTGATTTCGATACGAATAAAGCTGCTATCAAGGCATTGCTCGACGAAGGAGATTTGCTGAGTGTAGACGCTAAGATGGACTGTTTTCAAGATTTGGAAAATAAATCAAATCCATTGTATGAGAATGACCGTCGTAAATTGAATTCAACTGTAAATATTCGTGCGTGCGCTACGGTTTGCGATTATTTGAAAAAATATGAGGATCCTCGTTTAAATGATTTTTATTCACCTAATACGGATGGCTCCGGCGAGACAACAGCTTTGAAGTATGGTGACCGCCCAAACTCGGTAGCGGTAACAACTCGTATGATCTCTGTGGCTAAGCTAGGTCCTACAGATCCTGTTTATTTTATGTCTGCTGCTGAGGTAGCGTTCCTGCAAGCGGAAGCTTACGCTCGTTTGAATGATGTGGCTAAAGCGAAAGTGGCTTATGAGCAAGGTGTGAATTATGCGTTTGAACGTTGGGGGTATTCTGCTGCCGAGTTTATTTCGGAAGGTGCTCCTTATGCTTTCGATAGTACGGACCAAAATTCAATGCTTACCTCTATTTTGACCCAGAAGTGGATCGCTTCCACTCGTTGTCAAGCATGGGACGCATGGTTTGATATCAATCGTACCGGTATTCCTGTTTTAGGGACAAAGCATGTGGATGAGGAAGGATATATTTGGGGGCAGTTGACTCCTTGCATTGGTTCTGCGTTGGCTCCGGGTGAATATCCTCGTCGTTTATTGTATCCGAAGTCATCTTCAGACTATAACCCTAATACTCCGGCGGTAGTTCCGTTAGCGGAAAAACAATGGTGGCATAAATAAATGGGTGTTATAAATGTATATTAATCAGAAAAGCTTTTTGAATATGAAACAGATAAATAAATTACTGGTTATCTTATTGGCGTTGGTCACCTTTTCTTCTTGTGAGACTTATGGTGATTACGAGATAGAATACACGGCTATTTACCCTTTATGTGGCGAATGGGTAGTTAATGTTACAGGTGAGGATGGTGGTGTCTTGGCGGAAGGTGTGACCTGCAATACTTACAATACGACTGATGATGCCACGGATAAGATGTGGATAAAAATGAGTGTTGCCACAAACGACTGGGGAGTACGTGGCAAGATTCATTGCGATGTAGCTTCTAAATCTTTTGATGGGGATGGTATCGCTAATCTGCTCCATGCGGATGATGGTATAAATTCTACTGTAACCTTCAATATCTCTGGTAAAGTAATTGTGGATGGTTATACTACTCAAGCCAATACAAAAGTGGATGCCATTGAATTTACCTTGACTCAAAATGGAAAGTCGATGACGGTTAAAGGATTCCGTAAAACAGGTTGGGAAGGTGAAGATTATTGATATGATTTAATATCTTGAAAAGTAGGAGAGGCCTGCCATGTATTTGGCAGGCCCTTTTTATTTATTTTGATATATGGTTTTTTATTAGTTGGTAATCCGTGATAACAAACTTTTAGTTTGTAGATTGTGCTACAAAGAACTTATTATTGTTCCTTCGTGTTTACAATCAGATAATATATAAATGTATCATGGAAAAAGTAATTTACAACTTAGTGTTTAATCGAAAAAAGCAATTGAATGCGGAAGGAAAAGCTTTGATTCAAGTAGAGGCCTATTTGAATAGGCAAAAGAGGTATTTTTCAACGAAGGTTTATGTGAAACCTTGTCAATGGGACAACAAGAGACGTTCCATAAAGAATCATCCGAATATGGATGCGTTAAACCTGTATCTTCAGAACTATGTTATGGAGTTGGAGAGAGATGAGCTGGAGAAGAGACAAGCGAATAACGGTTTTTCGTTGAAGGATCTGCGTGAGGAGGCTTCTTCGACATCTACGTCTTCCTCTTTTCTTGTTTTCATGCGTGAGGAGATTTTACATAGTAATTTGAAAGAATCGACATTAAAAAACCATTTGTCCACTTTGCATGTTCTATCCTTATATAAAAAGGACGTTCTGTTTAAGGATATTAATTTCAATTTCTTATGCGATTTTGAATATTTCTTATTGAAGCAGGAGTATCATCGAAATACGATCGCTAAACATATGAAGCATTTGAAACGATATATCAACTTGGCGATTAATAAGGAGTTGTTCGAGTTGCACAAATATCCATTTCGGAAATATAAGATTAAATATCAAGAGAGTAAGCGTACTCATTTAACGCCTGAGGAGTTAGGTCGTTTGGAAAACTTAAAGCTGGATGGGCAGCGTACATTGCGCCGGTGTCTGGATATGTTTTTATTTAGTTGCTACACGGGATTACGTTTCTCAGACATAGTAAGTATAACGAAAGAGAACTTTTTGATTATTGATGATAAGGTTTGGCTGGTTTATTCATCGGTGAAGACAGATGTGAGTGTCCGTTTGCCGCTATTCCTCTTGTTCGAGGGTAAATCTTTACCTATCTATGAGCGATATAAGAATGCGCCGAGAACCCTGTTTGGTGTTCCCTTATCCTCTAATTCAAACGTGAATAAGCAATTACGCCGAATCAGCCAATTGGCAAGTATTGATAAGAAGGTATCTTTTCATACGGCTCGGCATACAAATGCTACCTTATTATTATATAATGGAGCGAATATAACTACGGTACAAAAGTTGTTAGGGCATAAAAGTGTTCGTACTACCGAAATCTATAGCAATATCATGGATATGACGATTGTCCGCGATCTTGAGAAGATTGAGACACGATTGAAGTTCGGCTAGAATGTGGATTTATAAGAAAGGAGAAAAATATCATTAAGATATTCTTCCCCTTTTTTGAATGTTGTCACTCGTTATGCTTTTATATATTGATTAGCGAGTTCCGCCAGCCCACCATACGTTTTCGGTAAACACATACTGACCATCACCATAAGCAGCTTGTATATTAGGATTAGTCGTAGTATCATCATTACCATACGGACATCTTAACGGGAACTTACCCGGATTTTGCAAGCCATAAATATCCTCACCCAAGCTCTTCAAACGACGTACGTCATTATAGCACTCGGTAGACTCTCCATCTGCGTTCCAGAAAGAAATATATTTCTGAATCATCGTCTCTTTCAAAGGATTAGCATCGAATAAGGGAGCGACATTCTCATCAAAGTAAGAAGCGGCCTCCTCCGGTGTCACCTCGTTTGTTACATTCAAGAAACCTCCCCAATAATCAGAAGCGAGGGCAGACTTGATATTAACCTCCATATTAGCCATACCTGCGACAACAGCCTCTTTCAACACTGCTTTTGCCTCATCCTTACGATTTAAACGACACAAAGCCTCTGCCTTCAAGAACAATACCTCATGATAACTTAAGATGTGAGTCGGAGCGGTTTGAGCTGCACAGAACATGGAAACAGTATATTCTAACTGACTTTGCACTAAATCACCATTATGAGCAAGATTCAATAATGGATCATCCTTAGAAGCAATCATCGTTTGGCTGTTAGCCTCTACATAGCAACGTCTGATACGTGGATCATTACGCTCATTCAATTTATCAAACATACTTCGGCTGGCTACCTCACCTAAACGAGAATAGAATACTCCGAAAAATGGGTTGATATTAACACCCACACCATACATAGCATAGCTACATTGCTCGGCTGCCGAGGTGTACGACTTGGAAACATAATCCAACACCTTTTCCATATCGCTCTTAACATCAGCGCTACGTCCCATCAAGCGCATTGTATAACGAGCCTTCAAGCCATAAGCTGTCTTTAGCCAAGCCGAAGCGTCACCTTTATAAATCAAATCTTGATTAGACAGGCTCGTCAGATCTGATTTCTGAAGATCTTCAATTGCGGCATCCACATAGGCCATGATATCCTTATAAATCTCCTCTTGTTTATCGATAGCGGGAGTCATAGATACTGTATAGTCACAAGCCTCTTTCCAAGGTGTATCACCATACATATCTGTCAAGATCGCCAAATTGTAAGCTACGAAAAGTTCCGCAATGCCTTTTGTTATGAAGTTCTGCTCTTCTTCTGCGATTTTGACTGAGGTCAAAGCATCTTTCAGTGTCGAATAGGTTCCCCCCCATGAGTTATTAAAGGTAGAAGCCGATGTACAAGAAGAACGGGTTTCCGCATAGTAGAATTGATTATGCGAACCTGTCTCATGTTCCACATACATACCACCATATAAATTGAAATCGCCGCTAACCACGCTAAACGCAGTCGAAGTCATGACATCCGTAAGGATCATCTTTGCGGGAACTGCTGTGGTATGATTATGATCTTTGTTGATCTCATCCATCTTATCCTCAGAGCAAGAGACCAAGGCTGCGGTGAAAACAACTCCCGTCAATAATTTTTTTGAGATATTTTGAAGTTTCATCTTTTGTTTCCTTTATTAGAATTTCACATTTAAACCGAAGCCATAGCTCGAAGCACCCGGCATAGAAAAGCGCTCGAAGCCACCGCCCATATTATTATTACCTTGAGAAGCCTCAGGATCCAAACCTTTCAACTCAGACCAAAGAATGATATTTCTGGCAAAAACATTTAAGTTCACGTTGATTCCATTCTTATCCCATATTGGATAACTAACGGACAACTCACGTAGTTTCAAGAAACCACTGTCATAGATACCAGCTTCGGAAATAAGCGTCATGCGGTCATAATATGATAAAGCGTCTTCGCCTTTGATATCTATGTCATTAGCTACATAGGAACCATCTTCCAACTGCTTTACAGCCGGATGACTAAAACGGAAAGTCTCGGCCGTACGACTTTCAACAGACTCCATACTTGTACCATAATAGTTCAACGTGTTCAATGTACCGCTATACATCTGTCCACCACATTTCCAATCGAACGTAGCGCCGATACGGAATTTGTAAATCTCAAAATTAGTATTAAAACCCAAGAGGAAATCCGGGGAAACCTTACCGATCACACCCTCACTACCGATCTGAGGCAAGCCATCTTCGTCTACGACAATATCACCGTTGTCATTACGCAAGAAAGTCGTACCATAGATTACAGGGAATTTATCGCCAATATTCGCACGTACCTGCGGATCAACGAAACCTCCCAAGAAAATACTCTCTACACCCGGAGCCAACTCATCTACGTAGTTATCGATCTTAGAGAAGTTAAATGCCATATCCCATTTAAAATTCTTCGTATTGATCGGATTGATTCCCAACGTAATCTCATGAGCGTTCGTATGGATAGCGCCACCATTGGTTACTAATTCTGCAGAGCCTGTAGAACCAGCCAAAGGAACCTCAAATATCTGATCTTTCACATTCTGCCGAGAGAAGGTATAGTTCAATGAGAAAAGACCATTCAAGAAGGTCAAATCCACACCTAACTCATAAGACTTCGTGTTCTGAGGTTTCAAATTCGGATCATACACACGAGCATATGGAGTGAACGCCGTAATTCCACTCATAGGATATTGTATAGGCGTAGAACCATAAAAACCACCACCGTAAACAGGTGTAGTATAATAAGAATCATAATAATCTCCAGCCTGTCCTACTTCGGCGTAAGAAGCACGTAATTTACCATAAGTCAAGACATTATTCTTCAATGGTTCTAATTCTGTGAAAATCCAGCCCAAGGAAACAGATGGATAAGTGAATGAGCGGTTGTTACGAGGCATATTAGATACGATATCGTTACGAACAGTTGCGTTGAAGTAAACCATGTTAGCGTAAGACAATGAAATGCTAGCAAAGTTACCAACTGTGCGTTTCCGGCGTAATGACTCGGATGCTACCATAGTTGTAGCATTATCTATATGATTCCAACCCGGGAAGTTATAGTTCGCTCCATAAGACTCGTAAAATTTCCGCTGATTCTCTACCAATTCATTACCAACAAGGGCATCGAACAACCAATCTTCATTGATATTCCAAGTATATGCAGCGGTCAACAAAGAGTTCAACTCCGTGATTGAATATCCATAGTGATCAATCTCTCCATAACCATTTGCATGTCCATAACCCCAAGAATCCGTATAATTAGTCGTATAAGAGTCCACACCCAATTGATACTTGACATCCAATTTGTGATTATCGGTATTGAACTTCGTAGAATATTTCAAATAAGTATTTCCAAAGAAACGTTGTGAACGTTCCAAGAACTCGTTGTTATCTACCGCCCAATAAGCTCCGTCAAAACCTGATGTGCTACGGAATGTATTTTGTGTATACGGGTCACCCTCAACATGACTTGGGATACCGGCTAAATCGTAGCTAGAAGGAGCTCCGTAAACAGTAGCTAAGATTCCATTATTGGCACTAGACTGCTTGCTGATCTTCGAATTTACATAGGTACCGGTAAATCCAGTAGACCAGTTCTTGTGTAATTGAGCTTCGGCACTCATTTTTGCGTTGTATCGGTCCATGCCTGTATTTGGAATAATACCATCTTGCGTAGTATTACCGATCGAGAAGGAATAGTTACCTTTATCAAAAGCTTGAGCTACATTCACGGAGTTACTCCATGTCGTACCCACGTTGAAGAAATCCTTGATATTGTCGTAAGCTTGTGGTTGAGCCCAAGGGTCTAATCCCGCAGCGGCCCGCTGAGGTACATAATACATACCTTCATGCTTACCATATTGCTTGGTAAACTCATTATCCGTATTTCCTCCATAAGTCGGATCGTTAGGCAATTCGCTGATTAGTGGTCCCCAAGAAGTTGAAGCATACGGGCTATACTTGCCATTTGTACCCTGCGCATACACTTTTTGGTATTCAGGCATCGTTGAAACCTTATCAAAAGATAAGCTGGTATTAAAAGCGACCTGAGGTTTACCTTTACGGGCTCCCTTTCCACTTTTGGTCGTAATGACAATTACTCCATTTGTTGCACGCATACCATACAAGGCAGATGCGGCCTGTCCCTTTAATATATTAATGCTTTCAATATCGTTTGGGTCGATATCCACCGCACGAGATGCAAAGTCCGTGCCGGAAACAGAACTACCGGTGTCCACATCAGCCGTTGAAGCGACAGGCATACCGTCAATCACATACAAAGGAGTATTATCCCCTGTAAAAGATCTGGAACCACGAATCGTGATCTTAGAAGAGGCACCCGGCATACCGGAAGAAGGAGAGATCTCCACTCCAGAAACCTTACCTTGTAATGCGCCAGACAAACTAGTATTAGCTCCTTTCGTCAACTCATCCGCTTTCACATCTTGAACCGCATAACCTAAAGCTTTCTTTTCCTTTGAGATACCCATAGCCGTAACCACGACCTCATCCAAGTTCTGGGTATCGGCTAATAGTTTTACATTTACATTAGAAGTGGCCGCAACTTCTTGAGATTTCATACCGATGTATGAAATAACCAATTGTTTACCATTCGCAGGTACTTCTAGTTCAAAGTTTCCATCAAAATCCGTGACTGTTCCCACGGTTGTCCCTTTTACGATAATAGAGGCACCGATCACCGGCTCTCCATCTTCCCCAATTACCTTACCGGTAACCTTCGAGGTCTGTGCTGAAACCACACCTGCACTCAATGCAAGAAATAGTAGCACAGAAGTCAACTTTTTCTTCATAAACACACTTATTTATTAACTATATACTTAAAAATGTTTTCTCTGCATTTTAATGGTTGATTAACTAAGTTCATACAGAACTACTCCATTTTATGTTTTACGACATACCTATTAAATGAAAAACGGTTGCAAAACTATAAATTATACCTGAAAAAAACAACAAATTATTATTATTGTGATATAT
>SKEY01002381.1_pt1 | contig 19780 bp, 23 predicted proteins | sample 4843871 | NCBI WGS metagenome assembly SKEY01 (sample SAMN11008797, study PRJNA524170) | human gut metagenome | biome: Human fecal sample; material: Feces; isolation source: fecal sample from pouch patient p36 | host: Homo sapiens | place: Israel: Tel-Aviv | collected 2016-12-04 | reverse complement strand
TTACTGTAGTTGAGTTGATTCATTGCATTTGACATTTATATGTCCTCCATTCTGTAAGGGCTCCTTACCCCCTTCTATACGTATGGAATCTGCCAAATTCCTAAAAAATCAACGAATAATTGATAAATTTTGCTTTTTTTCACATTAAAAGGGATTTTTACTATTTTAGCATTGTCTTTTATGCATTCCCCTGTCGATCTGCTATACGGTTTTCCATTTCACAGCTATTCCCTGTCTATGGATTAAAATTATAAATGACATTATGTCATCTAAAAAAAGGAGAAACACATATGCCAAAAGTTACAGATACCTATTTAACGGAAAGAAGAGCCTTTATTCTGGAATGTACCAAGGAAGTATTAAAAGAAAAGCCTTTATATCAGGTCTCTATGAGAGACATTATAAAAAGAGCCGGATTTAGTTAGGGCGCAATTTATCGCTACTATGCATATTGATGAAATATATGTGGACTTAATCAATAAAAACACTACCTATAACCTACTGGAACAGGAAATCGATTCCTTGTTAGGTTCAGAGCAGGAAGAGAAATCCATCCTTTATAATTGTATTATCGCAATAGGAAGAAGAACTGCTGAAAACGGTAGGAGGTAAAACATGTTTTGAATTTCTGTTATTCTATGCATATGATAATGAAAAGCGGAATACAATATTTCCCCTTTTAAAATTTAAGCAAAGCCTTGCATACGCACAAAATAAAATTGTGGATTATATAACAAAGAAAATTGAAAATGAAACGCTGCACCCTTCGATTTCCATGGATTCTATGATCATGTTCATTCGTGTCTCTATCGATGGAATCGCACAAAATGTAGCAATGCATACATTGGAAGAATGTAAACAGGGTAAAGAAGGCTCGATAAATTGTATAGAGTTGTTTCAAACATTGGCAAAGGCTGTCATAGATTTTTTTGAAGAATAAACCTGATGTATTGGAAAGCACAAGGGAGATATGCAATGAAAAAGCAAATAAAAGCATATAATAAGAATTTTATTTTAATAGCAATCGGTCAGATTATATCCACATTCGGCGCATCACTTTTTCGCTTTGCTTTATCACTTTATATTTTGGATGTAACAAGGTCGTGCAGATATTTTTGCGACTGTTTACGCAATCTCTACGATTCCCGTCTGCTCATGCCTTTAGGCGGAGCGATCGCAGATCGGTTCAACAGGGCACACCTGATGGTTATGTATGATATTACAAGCAGCTTCATCATTCTATGTTTATTTCTGCTTATATCCATAGAAAAATCGGCGGCTTCCATAATCAGCATTACAATGATTATGCTGTCAATCATCAGTACGATGTATACACCTGCACTAAATGCCAGTATTCCTTCTCTTGTAGACAAAAACGATATAGAAAGTGCAAATGGTATCGTAACGGCTATACAGGCATCCTCTGATGTGATAGCACCTATTTTGGGAGGTATTTTATATAAGCTTATCGTGTTCATATTCTCCTTATCTTTAGCTGTATCGCCTTCTTTTTATCTGCTGTTATGGAAATCTTTATCAAACTACCTTTCACAAAGCGCGCACAAAAGCAAAATATCGTAAAAACTATCATCAGCGATATGAAGCTTGGTTTTACATATGTTGGTAAAGATTCATTTATATTGAAAGCCATGCTTTTGGCAGGTGTATTAAACTTTGTCCTATCTCCTTTTTTATCCGTCGGTGTTCCCGTTATGTTACGTGAAATCATGCAAAGTACAGACACTATGTATGGTATTGGCTTAGGTCTTGGTAGCTTCTCTGCCATCCTGGGGGCATTATCAATACGTGTATTTACTAAAATCTTTACAATGAAAACGCTGTATCGCTGGCTGCTTGCGATTGCATTCCTGTTCCTGCCGATAGCGATCGCTGTTACGCCGGCTTTATTAAAACAGGAATATTATATAGCTTTTGCAGTTTTTATGATGGGGATGCTACCTGCTTCGGCTATCTTGATGCTACTCAATATTTTTGTTATCAGTAACGTGCAAAGAAAAACGAGCAATGAGAATTTAGGAAAAGTTATGGCGATCATCATGGCGGTATCTCAATGTGCTGCACCACTCGGACAGCTTGCTTACGGGATCGTATTTGAAGCATTTGATACCGATGTCTATCAGGCTATATTCGCTATAAGTGCGATTTTGATTATCGTTGCACTCATCACAAAACGCAATTTTACAAATGAAGCAATATGATTGAACAGCCTGCTTTGTGATAAATTCGATATGAAATGGCAGATTAACAGCCCGGTATTTTTCACTTAAAGTTATATGCTTTCAACGCTTTACCGGCTGATTACAGTCTTCCTCATCTGTCTGTGATGCCGTTCTTGTACATCCTTCAAAGCCTGTTTCAAATCGCCGTATACTTCCCTGTCGCCGATAAACATATCTTAAGAAACCGATGGTATTTTTTCCTTCATTTTCATTGTCTATTACGCTAAACTGTAGATAACTGTGTTCAGAAGGATGCTGCTGGATATATTCGATTATCCTGCACATACTTGCATACGGAAGCATTATGAAAGTGAGGCTTATGATATGGAATTATTTGACATCCTGCAAACAGCGGAAGAGCTCAATGGCATTGATATGAAAGGTGTCCTGCAGGCGATGGGAATCAGTGTAAATATAGAGGATCACACAGAGCAGGAGCAGGCTCTGATCTGTTCGTTTGTATCCGATTTCATCACCCTTCCTGCATGGAGGGTGGAAAATGACGATATTGTGAAGGCACTGTTGAATGTTCTTGTAGAAAAATATAAGCTGCCGCTATCCTTTATAGCAGCAGCGACAGGAGTCCAAAAGGAGCAGCTTGCGGCGTTTCTAAGGGATGAGGATATTCCCCTTTCCATAAAATACACACTGGCTGTACAAATCAGCAGATTAAATAATATGATCTGTCCCTTCGATGAAACCATGCAGGCATTGAAGCAGACAGGCAGGAAATGATTGTCCTTATGCAAAAACTGAATAGTAAAAAAATTCAACTGCTATGAATATACACAGGGTTGAATTTTTCTTTGTGCTGCCAATCCTCAATAACCGGTGCCAGATTCTTCAGGTCATCTGAATTCTTTCCTTATATGCGCACAGTAAAAAGGGAGCAGATGTTAACCACCGAGCTGTTTCATTCTTATCCCTGATTGATAAGGGCATTAGATTACGCAGACTGCTTTCGGGATAGACGCTGCCGTCTCGACCTTTTTGATATGGAATACACGCTTTCCCTGCCTGTTATCTTCTGTGCTTTTTCGCTTCCTCGTAATCCTCAAACACCGTACGGTTAAGCTGTGCAGAATCAATACGGCAAAATCCACCGCATTCCCCATAGCTGTCTATACTGAACACAAAACCATCCGGTTTAATCTCCAGATCGATGACATGTCCGTCATGAATCTGACCCTCATCAATGTAATATACAAGGGTACCTTCCTTCATAAGCATCATCTCCTATACTCAGAATATGCGCAATATTGTAAAAAGACAAGTGAAATGCGCAGGAAACAGGCTGTATATCGCAAACAGGTTTTCCACACTAAATTCCTGCTTTCACGTGGGAGATCTGCGTTATCGTATAAAAAGGATCAGGTATATCGCTAAAGCGATGCACCTGATCCTTTTTATTAGCTGTTTTCCGATATACACGATAGCGGCCAGAAAGCGATACACGTTCAATGCCGCTTCTTCTCCTATCCCTGTATGCCTTTTCTTTCCTCATCCCATTCCCGGATGACCTCTTCCAGTACAGCTGCGGCGGTTTCCACCGTGCGTTCACATTTCTTTTCCTTGCTGTGATACACCGGCTTGATTTGGGCACATAAACGGGAGCCCATTTTCTTCTGGAATGCAATGACAAGCTTCTGCGTCAGCGTACGAAGAAAGGCACAGTCGTGTGCTTTTGTTTCCACATAGCGTGCTGAAACAACACAGGCAGCTCCGCTCAATGCCCCGCATACATCCCCAATCTGAAAGCCTCCGCCAAAGGCTGCTGTCATGATCATATCTCTGTCATGTAAATCAAGACCATACACCTCATTGCCTGCACGAATGATACTTTCCGCACAGTTATAGCCCATATGATAATATTTCACTGCTGTTTCTGCTAACATAGCTAACCCTCTTTCTTTATTTTATGTATTCAGTATACCAAAAGTTTCTGTGGAAGGAAACAATGAGTTTTTCCGCTGTCACATTTCAATATGGAAAACTGCCGGATTTGTTCCGACAGTATTACCGGCATATCATGATGCAGTGTGTTCCTGCAGCACTGCCCTTACTTTATCCGCCGATATTCGCCTGCATACCGAGTTTTTCCGCATAGTCCCGATAGTACGCAAGCTCCTCTTTCTGTAGCATCGATTTTGACAGGGTATACGGTTTTCCCATTTTTTCGTATTTTACCTTTCCCAGCGTATGATACGGGAGTAGGTTCACCTCGCAGACACCGATGGATTTCAGATACTGCAATGCATGCTCCAGCGTAGCTTTATCATAATTGAAATCGGGGATCACCGGAATACGGACGATGACCTTTTGTGGATTCACCTTGAGAAGATAGCGCAGGTTCTCTTTGATCAATGCACCATCCGCACCGGTTACCGTATGCAAAACTGCATCATCCGGATGCTTGAAGTCGAAAAGAAACAGATCAATCAGCGGCATCATGCGAATCAGTAAGTCGCTGGAGTAATTTCCTGTTGTTTCCACAGCAGTGTGAAAGCCCTCCTGCTTACAGGCATGAAGCAGCTCCCACAAAGCGTCCTGCTGAACAAATGGCTCACCACCGCTGAAGGTGATTCCGCCGCCGGAGTTTTCATAATAATCCCGATCCTTACACAGCTCCTCCATGATCGCTTCCAGCTCCATTTCTATTCCCTGAAATGCTATGGCATCCTGCAGACACGCCCGTTCACAGGCACCGCAGCGCTGACAGCGGGCTTCCTGATACGTAAAGGCGCCCTGCTGAAAGGTAATCGCCTGATGTGGACATGCCTGCTCACATGCCCGGCATGCGACACAGCGCATGGCATTATGAAACATCGTACGCCTCACACTCTGTGTTTCCGGGTTGGCACACCATGGACAATGCAGAGGGCATCCCTTTAGAAAAAGTGTTGTGCGAATTCCCGGGCCGTCATGTGTCGCAAAGCGCTCTACATTGGTGATGTTAATCATACAGCATCCTGCTCAGCAATTCATCCTGAATATCTCTTGTAAGATTCACGAAGACAGCACTGTAGCCGGCAACACGAACAATCAGATCCGGATACTTTTCCGGATGCTTCTGCGCATCCTCCAGTACGCCGTGATCCACAACGGTCACCATCAGCTGGCAGCCGCCCTTTTTGAAATACGTATCAAACAGGATTCGGATTTTATCCCGATCCTCATTAAACATCCGTGGTGTAAATTTGATATTCTGTACACTGCCTCCATGATATTTTGCCTGAAATCTGCTAAGGGAATTCAGACAGGCTGTCGGTCCGCTCTTCGCAGCACCGCCCTGCGGATTATTTGCAGGATTCATGAAGACGCCCGTTTTCCGTCCATCCAGACTGGCAAAGGTTTGATGCCCCCAATCTGTATTGGTCTGATTATTGGATATAACGATCAGATAATAGCCCAGACCCGCATCGATTCCCCGCTGCCGAATCCCCTTAGCGACGAATTCATAGAGATCATTGGCAAGTGCATCACACTCCGTCCTGTCATTTCCGTATTTATCCACATGCAGCAAATCTCTGCGCAGCTGCTCATAGCCCTCAAAATCAGCAAGCTGTGCCTCGTGAAGCTGTTGCAGTGTGTATGCCTTATCCTCATATACCAGCTTACGAATCGCATACAGGGAATCGCTGGCATTGATATTACCATAGGTTTCATTGGTACCGCCCAGAATCTGTACACCGCCATCAAGCAATGCCTTACCACGGCTGATACAGTCATCCATCAGAATCGAGGTAAACAGGAAGGAAGCCTCCTGATTCATCACCTCATAGGAATGCTTCTGTGCTTCCACGCTGAGGTCAAAATAATAATTCAGCAGCGCCTTATAGGTATCATACAATTCATCAAAGGTGGTAAACGCACTGCATTCCGGTATGGCTACCGGGCCGTTTTTCGCCTTACCGTCCATCGGATCAATTCCTGCATTTAAGGTGATATTAAGAAGCTTCAACAGATTTAAAAGCGTATTCGGCGTGCCGACGCTTTTTCCCTGAATGACGAATTCACCACAGCCAAAGGGAACATACTGCTCTGCAATTTCACGGGATACACGCATTCCATACATGACAGCCTCAATATTGACATCATCGTTATACAGCGTGGGATAGGTTGCACCGGACCCAATGCAGTCATATGCCATATCCATTATATCGGCCGGGGTATGTTTACTGAAGCGAAGGGTAAACTGCGGCTCCACATACCGGGTATCCCGGCAGACACGCAGGCAGATACGCGCAAAGGTATCGCCTTCCCTTGGATGCTCTCTTCCCTCACCCCCGACAATGATACGTCCATTGACGGTGGTACGGCGGTTTTCAATCATCTTCCACAGGGATTTCAGATACCGGTAGGCTTCCTCCTCTGTAAGGACACCATCCTCCAGATCACGCTGCAGATACGGCCCCAGCACATCATCCATGCGCCCGTAATTGATAACGCCTGCCACTAAAGCATAAATCCAGAACAGCTGCAGAGCCTGATGAAAGGTGGATGGCTTTTGTGTACGGATAACTGTCAGATCGCGTTCCATCAGCTCCAGATCCTGCAATCGGCTGCGCGTAGCATGCTGCTTCGCTTCCCGTACCAGCTCAATCTGACGATCGATAACCTCCTGCAGCAGCTCCAGACTTTCCACACAGCTGTTTAAAAAGGCATTGGCTGTCTGTGAACGAATCAGTGCTTTCAGCCCCTCCAGTCCATGAGCCATCAGCTTTTTGTAATTCAGCATCATACCGGATAAGCGCGCAGTTGCCATCAGGGGGTAGGAGCAATCGATAAAGCGGCCGATCGTAGCATCATTTAGCACATCTGCACAATAGATGGCCTTGGTGTCATGCTCCTCCCAATAGGCGTACAGGGCATCCACTCTGGCCTTTTCCTCCGCACTGACAAGCTGTTCCTTGAATGAACGAAGCTTATGAAAGACACAGTAATGAGAGACGCCGCCGATGCTTGTTACACTGCCAAAGCCAATCGGCAGAAAATCCAGACGGCCGGCCAGCAGATCATCATCTTCAATGCTTCGAAACAGAGCCGGGAAAATGGTACGCAGGCAGCGGATTTCACGTTCTGCCTTATCCAGCCCTGCACTGGCTTTATGCGCCTGTGTATATGCCTCCATGATGGCCAGCTGTTCCTGTGGTGATTTCTCGCACGGAATCGGTTTGGAAACCTCAACATTCTGCGCGCCGTCAATACTGATTTTCTTTTTCATGCTCCTGTGCCTTCCTTTCTTATGCTATGGGATCAATGCTTTGCTTTTTCTGCTTCTCTCCAGTTATCCTGATAACCGCCGAGCAGATCAACAAAACGCTTTGCGGTCAGATGCGGACGGGTGATGGCACTTCCTACAACAACGGAATGCGCTCCCAGATAAATACACTTCATCGCATCCTCCGGTGTGTAGATATGTCCCTCCATCATGACGAATGCTTCATCACGGAAGGTACGGCACATTTCCGCAAACATACGGTAATCCGCACCCTCGATGTGCTCGGTTTCCTTTGTATATCCATACAGCGTCGGCGCAACGATATCCGCACCGTTTTCCACAGCGCGTGCTGCCTCTTCCATATTGGAAACATCCGCAAAAATAATAGCTTCCGGAATTTCCTTCTTCACTGTTTTGATCAAATCCCATGCCTTTGTTTTTTCGTGTGTAATCTGTGATGTACAATCCAGTGCGATGATTTCCGCTCCAGCCTCCCAGACAGCTCTTGCGGCATCCATTGTCGGTGTGATAAAAACATCCGTATCGTCATGCCAGATTTTCCATAAACCGATCATCGGCAGATCGACCTTGTCCTTAATCGCCTTGATCTGTTCGGGAGAGTTAGCGCGGATTCCCACAGCACCTGCCCATTTGGCAGCCTCCGCCATTTTTACTACGATGTCGTCGGTATAGATAGGGTCATCCTTCTGTACCTGACAGGATACGATCAGACCGTCTTTCAGACCGTCCAGCAGCGCTCTTTTCTTAGGATCAGTAGTTTTCATTCCATGTTCTCCTTTTCTGTGTCCTTCTTACAATTTTATTATAGAAGCAAGCGAAGAAGATGTCAATCTTTTTATTTCATTTTAATTTATTTTGATTCATATTGATTCATTAGACCATGTTATTTATGTAGATAGTCCTATGTACCATAACGTGAGCACGCACATTCTTCACAAGTTTTATAATCATTGAACAAATGTATTGACTTAGAGTACACTCCAGATGGTATAGTAAAGCTGACAGATATCCCTGCATGACAAGGTTTAATAGTTATTAACAGTCAGAATTATACAAAATCAGATATATTAGATAAGGAGGTGCGATTATGACGATTGCTGAAGTCAGCCGTATGTTTGAAATTTCCGCAGACACCCTTCGCTATTATGAACGAATCGGACTGCTTCCTGCGGTTCCGCGGACTTCCGGCGGCATCCGTGATTACGGTGAAAAGGATTTGGGATGGATCGAATTTATCAAATGTATGCGGGGTGCGGGACTGCCGATTGAAGCTTTGATTGAATATGTTGCATTATTTCAGCAGGGAGATGCTTCTGCTCAGGCACGGCTGGAGATTTTAAAGGAACAGCGTACACTGCTGCGCAAAAGGCTTGAGGAAATGCAGGCAACCCTGAAGCGGCTGGATACAAAGATCGAGGGCTATGAAGACAGTCGTGCCTGGCAGAGAAAAAGCTGAGAGCGTGATGGTGTTTAAAATAATAAAAAGTACAGGGCTTCGTATGAAGAAGATCCTGTATTTTTTGCTATAAGGAAATGATTCATCATTGGGTATGCAGTATTCACACCTGTTGAGGCGGGATCCAACGCTCCCTGCTCAGGGTGACACCTACTTATTGCCGCAGCTATATAGGTACCCGTTCTTTTTCCTGTGCTGTTTATACGGCTGGGCATTTGCCATGTGCAGAATGTCCCTGCACACATAGAATAAAACGGATAAAGAAGTATTTGAAATCCGACAGGATGAGGTGAAAAGATGACATATCAGGATGAATATTATGATGATTATACAGACAACCTCGCAACGTATGAGGATGAGCATGCACTGCAAGAGGACAATTTTCAGGAAGCAAGCTGTGTACCTTATCCGGATACCTGTTGTCCGGGGCCAAGAGGTCCAAGAGGCTTTCGCGGGCCTGCAGGACCTACCGGACCGATGGGACCTACCGGACCAGGTATCGGGGTAACCGGACCGACAGGACCAACAGGAGCGACAGGAAACACCGGTGCCGATGGTGCTACGGGGCCGACGGGACCGCGTGGAGCAACCGGAGCGACAGGAAATACCGGAGCTTCCGGTATCACAGGGGCAACAGGTGCCACTGGTGAAAACGGGGCGACGGGGCCAACCGGACCGATGGGACCTGCCGGAAGTCCGGGGCCACAGGGCTTGATCGGACCTACCGGACCAACGGGAACTCCCGGTGTTACCGGACCGACAGGAAATATCGGGCCTACCGGCTTAGATGGAAGAGATGGACCGACGGGAGCGACAGGCGCAACCGGCATGACCGGGGCGACAGGTGCTACCGGGGCGCGTGGGGCAACCGGAAATACCGGGGCAGATGGTGCAACCGGAGCGACAGGAAACACCGGTGCAACCGGACCACAGGGACTCAGAGGTCTGCAGGGGCCAACCGGACCGACCGGGTTAAGAGGGGCAACAGGACCTACGGGAGCTGACGGATTGATGGGACCAACGGGTCCTACCGGAAGCACAGGACCTACCGGGGCAACCGGAGCGACAGGACCGCGCGGTATCGAAACACAGTCCTTTGCAAGCTTCGCAGACTTTGCGAAAGCCTTTGTCAATGCCCAGCCAATGGCATTATATCCAAGCATAACGGATGCAACAGGAAACATCACAGCAACCTCCACAACCTCCCTGCTGCTGCAACCAGGCTTCTATCAGATTTCATTGGAAGTCAGTACGATTTTGACAACGGCCGGCTATATGCAGATCACACCAGCCTACAATGGAGCACCGCATATCGAATTTGGCATTTATTCACGCACAGGCTCTCCACAGAATACAGCTGAGGGAAGCAGTCATTTCATAATTGAAGTGACGCAGGCAACGCCGTTCACCGTCAACTACAATTCCAATGTAGCCAATACAGACGGACAGCTGACACTGGTCATCGTCAAGCTGGAGCGATAAACCTGAAAATCAAGCTGAAAACACTAGCTTTCAGGAAACTTTTCGGAATAAAAAAGGCGGAATAAACTGTTTCCGTCTTTTTACGTTGGGGACTGCATAGCAGTCTCTTCCTTTCCAGATGCATGTGATCACCTTGGGGATGGATCATCACATACCCATATTTTACCGAAAAGTCTGCCCTTCGATAAGCTTTCCAGCGAAACTTGACATATATTTTATATTTTTTTAATCATTGCATTTCTTACAGGAAATCGTCAAAATGAGCAAATCATAAATCATTGGAACAAAATCAGATTCCTCTCATGCAAGCTACTAACCGATATCGATAGATTCTATTGTACTTCTTCATAAGCAAGAGCATGAGCTTTATGAAAAAGGGTCTGTCTCTCCAGCATAACCAACTCTATCCGCTGGACTCTCCATACAGCTTTTCCTTTTTTCGCTGTTTTAACCGAGCTCTAGAATTCTCTCCAGGTCTGCAATCTTTAACCACAGTATCTGTACTTCTTTACCTCCTCTATATAGCTTATCATAAGCTAGCATGCAAGTTCCTCCTTTTCTGTTTTGTATTATTGAAAAAATGTAGAAATTTCTGTTTTTCTACATTTTCTTTTAAAATATATGTTTCTTTGAATACACACTCCTATTCGATGGAAAGCTCCTTCAGTAATCAGTGCAATTCCTGTTTCATGAATCTCAACTCATGTATTCACTCTACACTTTCGCATAGCCTCTTCATCAATCTGCAATCCCAAACTCTACTCTGAATCAGCAATGAAGTCATTTATATTACAAACACCGTCTTTTCCAGCTTGTATTAGATCTGCATAATCATATATATCAGATAGTCTTCCTCCTAATTGTTCAAGTACAAGAGTCAAATTCATTCCAGAAATAACCTGTACGCTTTCCGATATAAATTGTATACAGCGATTACAAGGAGTCCCTCCTAATAAATCAACAAAAATTATAACACCTTCTCCGGTATCAACCTGCTTCATTTTCTCTTTGATTCTTATATCATAAGCGTTAAAGGTTTCCTTTGGCTCTAAACATATATAATCAAACTGACATATATCTTCACCCATAAACCATTTCGCTGTTTCAAACATACCATAAGCTAATGGTCCGTGGCTTAATAATAATATACCCTTCATATTATCTTACAGCTTCCAGAATATTTCTTATATCTGTTTTCGTCAGTTTACAAAAATAAATAGGACCCTCAGGAACTCTGCTCATAATATTTTCCATATCCTCATCCATTATCTCTCGCTTTGCCAACTCTGTTAAGGTAGATGGCATATGCAATTCCTTCGACAGCCAATGACGGAATCGATGGATACCTAATTCACATGTCAGTTTAAGATCTTTCGGATCGATAGCGATATCAAACACACGATTAGCTAGTTGGGCTATCTTCGGTAAAGTTTCTGCATAATTTTCTATGCCATACTCTAAAATCGCAGGCATAAGAACAGAAAGTCCTGCACCATGTGCTGTATCAAAAACTGCAGTCATATGCGCTTCTATCAGGTGTGCACCCCCACTAGGGAAACCGTCTCGTCCAATACGGCATGTATCATTGTGTGCAAAGGAAGCATCTAATAATAATTCAGAACGATATTCATAATTCATTGGATCATGGATTGCTAAAGGTCCGTATTTAACTGCAGTACGCATAGCTGCTTCCGCAAAGCAGTCACCTAGAAAAGATATCGAATATGCCATATAAGAATCAAACGCATGAGCGAATATATCTGCTGCTCCTGCCGCAGTCTGATATGCCGGTACGGAATAAGTAATCTCAGGATTTAGAATTGCAAAACTACAGCGTATATGAGAGAACATAAAGCTCAATTTCGTATGTGTTGTTATATCATCATATATTACGGCAGATCCGGAGCTTTCTGATCCGGTTGCTGCTATCGTTGCGACTGCTCCAACCGGAATCATCTTTTCCGGTACCTTATCGTTATAAAAATCCATAACATCTCCATCATATGCCATTTGTAGAGCTATCGTCTTTGCAGTATCGATCGTGGAACCTCCGCCAACGGCCAAAACAAAATCAACATTTTCTCTTTTTGATATTTCAATTCCTTTTAAAGCTAATGACAGTCGTGGATTGGGTTGTACGCCTTCTAGTTCGATATAAGGAATATTTTCTTTTTTTAAACCTGCAATTATTTTATCAAATAAACCGCTTTTTTTTACGAATCCACCTCCATCTGTAACAATAATAACCCTTGTTCCTCCATATTTTTTTATCATTTCCCCTGTTTTTTGCTCTGTGTCTGTTCCAAACACCAACTCTGTCTGCATCATATAATTAAAATTTTGAAATAATTTTTCCATATATCCTCCTTAGCAAGCATGGATTGCTATTTTCTTTTGTATTATCTTTCGAAAACCATCAATACATGGAGCCATCAAAAGAAAACTTAGAATTGTACCTATTCCAATTTCTCCTCCAAAGATAAAACCTAACACAAAACATATCCCATCACAAAATAAACGAACAATTCGAAAGGGAAGATGCGCTTTATCCGTTGCAATTAACGTTAATCCATCATATACGGTGCAGCCCATCTCTGATTCAATCATCAAGGCTGCACCAAAAGAAAATATGATTAAAGATAGAATATCACTACACAATCCCAGCCATATATTAGAACCTGCAGGATAAACAGCTATTACAAAATCAATAGGAAACTTTAAAATAAATACACTTAAAATCATCCCAATTCCAACAAGCTTCGGTTTAATAAAATAGATAAGGATAATCATAATTGCATTGAATATGGTAGTGATCGTCCCTAAAGATAACCCTGTTTTTTTGACAATACCTGTAAAGCAGGCGTTCAAGGTATCTGCGCCGTAACCAGTTTTCACAAGCATGCCTGCTCCTACTCCTACGAATATCAATCCGATAATACCCAGTATCAGCTTCTCTGACCTTTTACGCATCTTACTTCCTCTTATACTTCGCCTTTTTTAAGTCCCTGTGTTTCTTTTTGAAAAATGCATGAATTTCTTTTACTGAGGTATTATCGATAGTAAAGTTTTTTATACCTGCTCTTAATGGAAATGTACTTATGCAGTATACAGACATATACGTATGATTTTTCTTTTGTTTAGCACTGATTTTATATTCTTTCATCTTACTGAATTCCATAATCCCACCAAAAGCAAAAACACCATTATCATAAACACCTATATGATCCTTATACGCAGTCGAGCAAATACAAGGAAATAAAATGTTGGCGGAATAAAATCCAAGAAAACACATCATTGCATTTAAAACATATTCATATTCAATAAAGCTTCCATACATTAATATAAGGGCAACTATCATTGACAATATACTGCGTACACTTAAGAATACTATTTCATTTTTTTCCATTTTCGTATTTGAAAGAAGAACAGACTTACCCAATTTCTTTAATCTCTGTTTATTGATAACCAATGATACCGCAATATAACCTGTAAAGCATATCAGCATAAAAATCATCATCTTCACCTTTTCATATCACTCTCAAAATATCCGCTGTGTTCCATAAGTGCTTCTTTTTTTAGACTTTTCTACTCGCAACTGGTTTTCCTTCCAAATAGTCTTCAATATATCCTGCAATTATCTGTGCGGAAACTACATCCATGTCTCCAGCCATTCCAGCTAAATGAGGAGTCAATATAACATTATCCAATGATCTCAAGACATGATTATCCGGTAATGGTTCCGTTTGTAAAACATCCAAAGCTGCCCCTCGTATTCGCCGATGTTTTAATGCTTCGATCAACGCTTCCTCATCAATCAAACCGCCTCTTGCTGTATTGACAATAAAAGCAGTTGACTTCATTAAGGCAATTTGTTTTGATCCAATCAGGTTTTTTGTCTCCGGTAACAACCTTGCATGAATACTGATTGTATCTGCTTTTGCCATCACTTCGTTCAATGGCAGCATCTTAACTCCATAAGAATCAGCATCTTCCTGTTTCACAAAAGGATCAAAGGCAATGAATTTAAATCCGAAATTCTGCAATCGCTTTACAACCTTCTTGCCAATGATACCAAAGCCAATCAATCCGATTGTCAGATCTCTAAATAATTCCGGATGGAAATACGGCTGCAATTCTTCTTCTAACCCCGGCTTCCATTCTTTATTAACATATGTGATACCTCTGTTACAGTCAAGAATTAATGCACATGCAAAATCAGCTACCGGTTCTGAAACACGACCAGGTGCGCAACATACAGCTACACCTTTTTTTTCACAGCTTGCCAAATCAATATTTTCAACGCCACTACGCATTGCAGCAACTAATTCCAGATTCTCTGCCGCATTCAGCAATTGTTGTCCAATTGCCGAAAACCCTACCACAACTATATTTGCATCTTTAATCCTTGATAGATAATCCACACTATGCTTTACCCAGTTTGGTCCCTGTGTTTCAATCTTCAAAGCAGCAGAACGCCAATCATCACCATCACAGTAAAGTCCATTGTCGTGTACAAATTCAATATCATAATTAAATTTATTAGCCAAATCCATAAATATTTTTTGAACCGCCGGCTTTGACTGTCCAATCTTTTCAAATTCCAAACCGTTTACGATTAACATTTTCTTCTTCATTATTTTTTATTTCCTTTCAATCCTTTTACAATTTGATCATATGTATATTTAGGATTTGCTGGTGTTTGATGGCAGTAAATGTCAACGCCCGCATGATTCATTTCTTCCAGCATTGCCAATTCAGCGTCTGATAAGCATACCGTAGCTACTGCAATCGTCCTCCCCTCTTCCATAGGAACCTGCGCAACATTAAGATGATTTACATCATATCCAGATTTCCATGCTTCGTATGCATTTGCAATCGTTCTGAAGATTACAATTATATTCCCCTTGCCGAATTTATTTTTTTTATACTCTTCCACACCCATTTGAATATCGTAGGCCTCAACTTTTGATCCCCGTAAGCTTGCTCTCATCATTGAAAGAGCAAGCTTGTCTTTTACCGTAGCTGGATCCATTATTACAATTTTCCCAGCTTTTAAGAATGTTACCCATGAGTACGCGATCTGACCGTGTGCCAATCTATAATCGACGCGATTCAATGCTATTTTTCCCATATTAACTTTCCTCGATTTCTCTTATTTCTTTAAATATATCCTGATATCTCTTATCTCTATTAAATAAACAATTCGTTCCCATTGCATAGCCATCAACACCTAATTTCCAAGTATTTTTTATAACATCATTAGATATCCCACCGTCCAACAAGACTTTGAATCTAAAACCTGCTTCTTCCCTTATTTTAAGCAGTCTTGAAAGCCGACTATAAAAATTGTCTTCTATTTTTCCGGTAATCGAATTTGTACAATTTACCATCACATATTCAACTAATGGATACAAATCAAAATAATTTTCAATTGTTGCATTCCAGCCTATACACAGACCCGCATATTTTCCTAAATCACGGATTTTGTATAAGGTATGTGCGATTACTTTTTCTGATTCAGGGAAAACATAGAAAATATCAACACCGGCCTGTGCCATTTGATCGATGATTCTTGACGGCTCACTGATGTACAGATGCACGTCTACGAAACATGCGGTATTTTTTCTTATTGCCTGCACATCTCTTAAGCCCATTGACCATCCCTGATAAATTGTTCCATCACTTATATCGCAATGATATCCATCAGCACCTGCTTCATTTAATAAGAGAACTTCATCTTTTAAAGATGAGAAATCTGCACAGTTCATACTTGGAAACAAAAGCATTTTCCTTTTCATATTTTAAAAGCCCAGCATCATTCCTCCTGTATTATCAACAGGAGCACCTACTGAAAGTGTATTTTGTTCAGATGCCAGGAACGCAACCATTTTGCCAAATTCATATGGCTGACCCAATCTTTTTATTGGTGAACGCTGAGCTCTGGCCTCTAATTGTTCCGGTGTATAATCTGCCATCAATTGATTCATAACGGATCCCGGCATAATTCCATTGACGATTATTCCTCTATCACCTAAATCAACAGCTAATTGTTTTGTTAATCCCATTTCTGCAGCTTTATTTGTCACATAACAAGCTCTGCCTTTTGTTGTCGTTGTTAAGGAAGCTTTGCTTAGCAGATTAACTATATAACCCTTTTTATTTTCTGCTATAATTCGTTTTGCAAATTCCTGACACATCAGAAACTGTCCTGTAACATTATTGGCTAGTGCCTCATTCCACTCCTTCAAAGAAATGTCTTCAATCAGTGTTGTTTTCCCTGATCCGGCATTGTTAATCAAGACATCAATACGACCGAACTTTTCTTCGGCAAAATCAAAAATTCTTTTCACATCATCCGGATTTGACACATCTGCTTGAATTCCAAATGCCTTTACATTGTATTTTTGTGATATATCTGCTATGAAGTCTTCTGAGCTGTTATCTTTATTCGAACGATAATCGATAATCAGATTTGCTCCCTCTTCAGCAAAAACCTCCGTAATTCCTGCACCAATACCCTTCGTTCCACCTGTAATAATAACTGTTTTGCCTTTAAAACCTAAATCCATAATATTTCCTCCTTGTCTTTTTACATCGACTGTATAAATTCTTCATTTGTTTTCGTGATGTTTATGATATTTTCACATTGCCAAGCCTTTCCTTTTGATCCACTGAATTCTATGAACTCCTTTAATCTTGCTTTATAGCCTCCATAAAAGATTTCATAAAATTTCTGCATAGAGTCTTTTTCAAAATCAAAAGACTTTGCTGCATGTATGGATGCTGTAAGTAAATCAGTATAAACATTCATTTTATTGATGCCTAATTCACAGCACTTCTTCAATTGTTCATCACCCGTTCCTGAAGATCCATGCAGAACTAATGGAACATCCACAGTGTTTCTGATTGCTTCCAATACATCAAAGCGCAGCTTTGGAGCTATTTTATAGGTACCATGTGCTGTCCCAATTGAGATGGCAAGCTGATCAACACCTGTTTCTTCCACGTAACGCTTTGCCTGCAAGGGATCAGTGAATAAGGATTGATCTTCGATTGTTTCATCATTTGCTCCAACATGTCCTAATTCGCCTTCAACGCCAATCCCTAGAGAATGGCAAACTGCAGTAACCTCTTTAACCTGTTTGATATTTTCCTCCAATTGCAGCGTAGATCTGTCCACCATTACACCTGTGAATCCTGCTTGGATTGCTGCCATATTATGTGACAAACAGTTGCCATGATCTTGATTTATGCAAACAGGAACATTTGCTTCCTTTGCTAATTTTGTCGTGATATCTCCCAATGCTAAGATATCTGGATGGCACCCATACACATAATCCAGAATTATTGGACAATTCATTTCCTCTGCTACTTCAATAGCAGCCCTCGCTTCCGATTCATTATTGAAATTGGGAGCAATTACACAATAATTTCCTTCATATGCATGAGCGATGATTTCTTTCATTGATACTAACATATATTCATCTCCTTATTTTCTAAACTATTCTATCCCTACTGCGTTACCAACGTGCATATTTACGTTTTTCTATATCTAAGTAAATTTGAATTTTATCTGATTTACTAAACAAGTCCTACAAATGATCCTACTAAACCGAAAATTACAACACCAATCATTATTTTGGTAAAGGAAACACCTTTGTTTAATAGGATATATACGGTACTTAGATATAGCAGTGTAGCTAATCCCGGAATCAAACTATCCAATACAGCATTAATGTCTGTCGTAACCCCCAATGAATTCGTCCAGGAAATTGCGAATGTCAAATGGCAGTAAGATGCACACATTGCGCCCATTAATAGAATTCCTAAAATCCCGGCACCATACAAGATTTTTGAAATTGAATTAGAAGCTAAAAGCTTAGTTAATCCTTTCTGCCCCTGTTCATAACCGATTCTTCCTGTTATGTAGGAAGGTATCAGCTGCCATGCAAACCAATATGTAAATGGGAATGCCCCAAGTATATTACCGGCCTGTGCAAGCGGATAACAAATAGATTTGAATATAGGCATTACTATCGCCACTTCAATGGTATCTCCTAAACCGGCCATTGGTCCCATCAGGCCTGTCTTCAGCGATTCAATAGCTTCACCCTTTACACCGTCAGGATCTCCTTTTTTTGCAATATCTTCCTCCATTACCAAGGAAATGGTTGTTAATTCCGTTCCCCATGCCATATTGGTTATAAAAGGCTTCAACTGTCTCTTATATGCAACCTTTAATCCTTCTTCATTATCCTTATATAAACGCTTTAATTGAGTTAACATTGTCCATGCTGTCCCTGTACCGTAGAAATATTCAAGGCACTGTGAAATTCTATAAAAGAAATTGAATTTCATACACCACCAAAAATAAGCAGCTTTCGATGAGAATGCAGCATCCGGTCGATATGGACTGACTTTTTTATTTTCTTCTTCCTCAATTTCTTCTTCGTCGTCATCCTCTTCAAATTTATATCCGATAAATTGAACATGCATGAATGCCAAGCAAACACCTACAAGTGCTACAAATACGGTAGAAATGCCGCCAAGGCTTACTGCAAAGAAACCAACGAGGAAATATGGCAGAAGCTCCTGCTTCCCGATAAATTGAACACAGAGAACTAAACCTAAACCAGGAAGTAATGCCGCTATAACAGTAAAGCCGTCTGTCAACCATTGCGGTAAATTAGCAATCACATCACCAGCTGCTGAACCAAATACAAATAACAGCAATGCAAGAGGAATAATTCTGACAGCTGCAGATATTATAGATGGGCCGATAATAGAATCAAATGTCAACTTATTCCATGCACCTTCATCAACATGTTTTTGTGCTTTCCTGTTCCACATACCATTGATCATTCTCCTGGCATTATCTACAAAGGTACCCAAAACGCCAAACGGTACCGCTACTGCCATAGCTGTTGCCACCGGTATATTGAATTTAATCGCAAGCGGGACAACAATACAAGAAGCGAGTACAGCATCCGTCGGCAAGTTACCACCAACCTGAGCTCCAGCGTTGAAATACATTAATCCGATTCCAACACCAATTGTCATTCCCAATTTGTAATCCCCGAATAACAAACCAAGAATCAAACCAACTGTAACCGGATCCTGAATTCCTGCCCCAATAAGTGGCATTGATATTTCACAATATGCCAAATAGTAGACGATTCCAACCAACAAGGCTTCCAATAAAGTAAAATTAGTCATAATTTTTTTCCTCCCTTCTCAATTACTGACTGGGTGCCAAAATAAATGTCATATTTTGCACACCTTTTACTAAACATATTATTACACAGCCACATCAGATGGTCAAATGATATTTACTAATAATCATATTGATTGATATATGAC
>SKEY01002374.1_pt1 | contig 19836 bp, 16 predicted proteins | sample 4843871 | NCBI WGS metagenome assembly SKEY01 (sample SAMN11008797, study PRJNA524170) | human gut metagenome | biome: Human fecal sample; material: Feces; isolation source: fecal sample from pouch patient p36 | host: Homo sapiens | place: Israel: Tel-Aviv | collected 2016-12-04 | reverse complement strand
CATCAGTTCTCTCTGGGAAGCAAACATGGAGGTCCTCGATCCGGAGCACGGCATTGACTTATTTGAGGATGACTGGAAAATCTACAGTCGAAACAGTGGGAAAACCGGTCACAGAATTTTGGATACCGGCGTTGTGGAAAACTCCATGGTGACGGACGGCTGCAGGATCGCAGGACATGTAAAGCATTCGATCCTGTTCTCCGGCGTATCGGTAGAAGAGGACGCTGAGATCGAAGATGCAGTTGTAATGGGAGGCACCGTCATCAAAAAGGGCGCATCCGTCAAACACTGTATTGTTGCAGAAAATGTCGTGATCGGCGAAAACGCGGTTGTAGGTGAGATGCCGAAAGACGGCGCAGGCAGCGTTGCAACCATCGGTTCCGGTGTTTATATCGGAGACGGCGCAAAGGTCGGCCCTGCAGCGATGATCGATCAAAATGTAAAGGATGGTGAAGAACAATGGTAAACTCCAATGCGAACGCGCTGGGAATTATTTTCCCCAACAGCTATGATGGTCTGATTCCGGAGCTTGTCACGGAGCGTCTGATGGCTTCCATTCCCTTTGCAGGCCGTTACCGTATGGTAGACTTTATTTTATCAAGCATGGTGAACTGCGGAATCGACAATGTTTCTCTGATCGTCCGTAAAAATTATCACTCTCTGATGGATCATCTCGGCTCCGGCAGAGAATGGGATTTAACCCGTAAATACGGCGGACTCAATATCGTGCCTCCGTTTGCTTCCAATACCGTGAAAGTATACAACGGAAGAATCGAAGCATTGGCGAGCATTCTGGATATGTTAAAGGATGCGAGAGAAAAATATGTCGTGATGTCTGACGCTAACCTTGCGGTAAACTTCGATTTTACAGCGATGCTGGAGCAGCATATCGAAAGCGGTGCGGATGTGACGATCGCATATAAGAAGCAGGAAATTCCCGTCGGAATGAAAAAGCCGTTTGATATTACAAAGGATCTGTACTACACGTTTGAACTGGACGATGACGGCAGAATCCGTCAGCTGCGGATCAATCCGGAGGACGAGGGAGTTCAGAACCTTTCCATGAACATTTACATCATTGAAAGGGAATTTCTGGTACATATGATCAGCGAAGCCTATAGTAAGGGCATGGTTTATTTTGACCGTGATCTGCTGGCACCGAACCTGGAGCGTCTGAATGTCAGAGGCTTTGAATTTAATGGCTATCTGGCGCGCATCAGTGATATCAAGAGCTATTTCGATGAGAATATGAAGCTGTTAAAGGATGAAAATCTGGACGGTCTGTTTGGCGGCAACCCGATCTACACCAAGATTCGTGACGACAACCCGACCCGTTACATTCAGGGCTCCAAAGCGAAGAACATCATGTCCGCAGACGGTTGCATCATCGAAGGCGAAGTGGAGAACAGTATTCTGTTCCGTGGCGTCAGAATTGCGAAAGGTGCTAAGGTGAAAAACTGCGTCCTGATGCAGGATACAATCGTTGGCGAGGGCGCTAATGTAGAATATGTCATTACGGACAAAAACGTAACGATTTCAGCAGGAAAGGAAATTAAGGGAGCGGACAGCTTCCCTGTATATGTAGCAAAGTATCGCAGTGTATAAATGGAGGATTCCTATGGAAGCTTTCCGGATATGGCTGCAGGAGGAGCCGGCGCTGTTTTTAGGAGCAGCGGCGGCTCTGATGCTTATGAGCGGCAGCCTTTATGAGAGGCAGAGAGAACATAAAACAACACAGACTTTGATGTTAAAAGGCGGGACGACGCTGATTGCAGCGCTTGTCGCGGGCGCAGCGGTATGGCAGCAGAACAGCCTGGCAGCACGCTTTGTGCTGGCAGCAACGCTTTGCTGTGCGGTCGCGGACGTCTTGCTGGAACAGATTTTTAATTTCGGCGCGTGCGTGTTTGCATTGGGGCATATCTGCTATCTGGTGGCGTATTTTTCCGAAGCGCATTTTAGCATCGCTACAGCGGTCAGCTTTGTTATTCTGCTGGCGGGGATGTATATGATACACCGAAAACATACCATCGGAAAAAGCGGCAGGGAGATTTTGTCTGTTGTGGCCTATGGGCTGGTTCTGAGTGCGATGACGGCGGGCGCGATTACCTACTGTGTGCAGCAGAGAGATTTCGGCAGTCTGCTGACTGCAGCAGGCGCAGTCGGATTTTTCGTTTCAGACAATATTCTGATCTGGCGGCTGTTAAGCGGCTACGAAAGCCGCCTGCAGGGCGCGGTGCTGCTGCTGTTTTATTACGGCGGTGTCTTTTTGATTGCGGCAGGGCAGGTAGTTGGATAAAAATAACGTTTACTTTACGTGTATTTTTTTGTATGATAGGTTACAGCGTGAAAGCAGAAATCCCTCTGTGCAGGAGGCATCTATGGTGGAAAGGGCGCTGGCAAAAACAGAGGCAGCAGATAGGATCGAAAATGGAGTTTGAACATTATATCCAGCAGGGACAGCAGAAGCTGCGCTGCGGCTACACCACAGGAACGTGTGCGGCGCTGGCGGGAAAGGCTGCCGTCCGGATGCTGCTTGGCGGACAAAAAACAGAAGAAATTTCCGTCCTGACGCCGAAGGGGCTTTGGGTCACGACGGCGGTGGAAGAAATTCAAAGCGGCGACGGCTGGGTCAGCTGTGGCGTGCGCAAGGACGCAGGAGACGATATCGATGTCACCGCGCAGTCCCTGATCTGTGTCAAAGCAAAAAAAACGGCGGAAACCAAGATCGTTATCGACGGAGGCGTCGGCGTTGGCAGGGTGACAAAGCCAGGGCTGGAACAGCCGGTCGGCGCAGCGGCGATCAATTCTGTCCCGCGGCGGATGATTTTGCAGGAGGCGGAGGCAGAGTGCCTGGACGCAGGCTATGAGGGCGGACTTTTGCTGACGGTATTTGTGCCGGACGGGGAAGCGCTTGCCAAAAAGACCTTCAATCCGCAGCTTGGCATTCAGGGCGGAATATCGATTCTCGGAACGACCGGGATTGTTGAGCCGAAAAGCGTGCAGGCGCTTGTGGATACCATCGGTCTGGAAATACGTCAGCGAAGGGCATTGGGGGAAGATGCACTTTTACTGACACCGGGCAATTACGGCATGGAATTTTTAAAGGATCGACCGGAATTTGCCTCCATGACGCCGGTACAGTGTTCCAATTATATCGGGGAAGCCTTCGATTTTGCAGTCAGCAGCGGATTTTCAAAGGTCATATTGGTGGGGCACATCGGCAAGCTTGTCAAGCTGGCGGGTGGTATTATGAATACGCATTCCAGGGTTGCAGACTGCCGGTGTGAGCTGTTCGCCGCCCATGCCGCACTGGCGGGCGTAAGCCGGGATGCGATCGGCAGACTGATGGAGGCTGCGACGACGGACGCCTGTCTGGAAATTCTGGATGAGGAAGGTAAAAAAGAAGCGGTCATGCAGAGTCTGATGAAAAAGATCGGACAGCATGCAGCGCACCGGCTGGGCGGTACGGTGGAAGTTACGGTTCTGGTGTTCAGCAATCGGTTTGGAGTGTTAGGAGAAACTCAGTGTCAGGAAACATAAAGGGGATTTTTTACGGAGTGAGCACGGGTCCGGGAGATCCGGAGCTGATGACGGTCAAGGCGGTACGCATTTTGAAGGAAGCAGACGTCATCGCAGCGGCACGTGCGATGGGAAAACAGGAAACCGCGCTGGAAATTGCAAAGCAGGCGGTCTGCCGGGAGAAGTCGTCAAGGACGGTCTTTTGGAAAACGAGGCTTATGGATATTTCACAACTGTGATTGTAAAGGAGTAAAGAAGTGGTTCATTTTGTTGGGGCAGGCTGCGGCGCGCCGGATCTGATCACATTGCGGGGACGCAGACTTCTGGAAGAAGCGGATGTTATTGTTTATGCGGGCAGTTTGGTCAATCCGGCACTGCTCGGGTTTGCAAAAAAAGACTGCAGAATTTATAACAGCGCGCAGATGACGCTGGAAGAAGTGATTGCCGTCATGGAAGAGGCGGAAAGCAGACAGCAGATGACAGTGCGGCTGCATACGGGCGACCCGAGCCTGTACGGGGCGATTCGAGAGCAGATCGACCGCCTGAAAGAGCAGAAGATTGCTTACGATGTGACGCCTGGCGTTTCGAGCTTCTGTGGTGCGGCAGCAGCGCTGGATGCAGAATACACGCTGCCGGGCATTACGCAGAGCGTGATCATTACCCGGATGGCGGGGCGGACGCCGGTGCCGGAAGCAGAGTCGATTGCCTCCTTTGCGGCGCACGGCTGCGCGATGGTCATTTTCCTGAGCGCCGGGATGTTAGAGGGACTACAGCGCGAGCTGTTAAAGGGCGCTTACACGGAACAGACACCGGCAGCGATTGTATACAAAGCAAGCTGGCCGGAAGAGCGTACGCTGCGCTGTCCGTTGGGAAACCTTGCCCGGTGTGGGAAAGAAGCTGGCATATCCAAAACGGCGCTTGTAATGGTCGGAAATTTCCTCGGGGATGTTTATGACAGATCGTGTCTGTATGACCCGGCGTTTACGACAGAGTACCGGCAGGGCACGGATACGGAAGGAAACGCAAATGAGTAATCATATCATCTGTTTCAGCCCAAGCGGCGCAACGCTCGGGCAGAGGATTCTGGCGGTGGAGGATGTCTTTGCTGCAGACTGGGAGCTTACACAGTGCTTCGGAGCAGATCACGAAAGTCTGTCGGACTGGACAAAGCGGGTTTTTCAGCTGGGCAACAATCTGCTTTTTATCGGTGCGGCAGGAATCGCCGTACGTGCGATCGCGCCTTATGTCCGGGAAAAACAAAGCGATCCGGCTGTGGTCGTGATGGATGAAAAGGCAAACTGGTGCATCCCGATTTTGTCCGGGCATCTCGGCGGAGCAAATCTTCTTGCCAATAAACTTGCGAAAATGACAGGCGCGCAGGCGGCGATTACGACGGCAACAGATGTGCGGGGCGTCTGGGCGGTGGACAGCTGGGCGAAACAGGAAGGGCTGACGGTTGTAAATCCTTCCGGAATTAAAGAAATTTCTGCGGGGCTTTTGCAGGGACAGACCAAAAAGCTGTTCAGCGAATTTCCCATTTCCGGGAAGCTGCCGGAGGGGCTTGTTTTTTCCGATGCAGCGTCCTGCGATATTTATATCGGAATCCACAGGCTGACAGACCGAAACCAGGAGCCTCCTTATCTGATTCCTGCAGCGCTGATCGCAGGAATTGGATGCCGGAAAGGTGCACGGCGGGAACAGCTGGATGCGCTGTTTGAGGAAGTGCTGGAGCAGAACAATGTCTGGCAGCAGGCGGTTCAGAAAATATGTAGCATCGATTTAAAAAAAGAGGAACCGGGGCTGCTTTTATTTTGTGCAGAACATGGTATTTTGCTGGAAACCTATGATGCGGAAACGCTCCGAAACCTGGACGGGGAGTTTACCGCATCGGCATTTGTCAGTCAGGTGACGGGCGTGGACAATGTCTGTGAACGGAGTGCCATGGCGGGCAGCCAAAATGGGAAAATTCTGATTTCCAAAATGGCGAAAAACGGCGTGACGGCAGCATTTGTACTGGACGAGGTCAAAATTTCCTTCTAAAGCGAATGGTATCCTGAAAATTCTATTTTGTGGGAAGAAATTTCAGGATAGTTGTATGCAGTGAAATATCGATTGACGGAGAGAAAAACGATGAAACGTCTTTTTGTAGTAGGGCTTGGGCCTGGCGGCAGGGATGGTATGACGCTGGAGGCAAAAAAAGCGCTGGAACAGTCAGAAGTAATCTGCGGCTATACCGCCTATGCGGATTTAATCCGGGAAGATTATCCGGAGAAGGAATATCTGGTCAGCGGTATGACAAAAGAAGTCGAACGCTGTCATATGGCGCTTTTGGCAGCGCAGGACGGAAAAACGACGGCAATGATCTGCAGCGGGGATGCAGGCGTGTACGGAATGGCAGGGCTTGTACTGTCGTTGGCAGAAAAGTATCCGGAGACGGAGGTTGTGATCGTTGCGGGCGTGACAGCGGCGCTTTCCGGGGCAGCTCGGCTGGGCGCACCGCTGATGAACGATTTTGCCGTGATTTCCCTGTCCGACCTTCTGACGCCAAAGGACGTGATCGAGAAGCGGCTCCGTGCGGCGGCAGCGGGAGATTTTTCCATTTGTCTGTACAATCCGTCGAGCAAAAAGCGGGCGGACTATTTAAGCTGGGCGTGCCGGATTGTATCCGAGTATTATGCACCGGATACGCCCTGTGGCTGGGTGCGGATGATCGGAAGACAGGATGAAGAGAAGAAAACCTGCACGCTGCAGGAGCTTACCAAAGAGCAGGTGGATATGTTTACGACGGTCTTTATCGGCAGCAGCAGGACAAGCTTCCAAAACGGTCTGTTGGTAACAAAGCGCGGCTATGAAAAGCGGGTGGCGGTCAATCGGGCAGGCGGAAAGGAAAAGCTCAGAATCCTGCTGTTTGGCGGAACAACGGAGGGCAGAGAGCTGGCACAACGCCTGTTGACTCTTCCAGTCATTTTTAAAGTCAGTGTAGCAACTCCATATGGAGAGGAACTGCTGCAGGATCTGCCGCAGGCAACGATTCTGGCAGGGCGGATGGATCGGACACAGATGGAGCGGGAGATGGAAAAGGGCTATGATCTTGTGATTGATGCGACCCATCCCTATGCGGCAGAGGTGAGCGAAAATATCCGTCAGGCGGCGCAGCAGGAGCAAATCCGTCTGCTTCGGGTTTGCCGCAGAGCTTCAAAGGTCGGAAGTGACTGTTACTGGGTGCAGGATGCAAAGGAGGCGGCAGGACTGTTGCAGACGCTTTCTGGAAATGTCCTGCTGACGACGGGCAGCAAGGAGCTTGTAGCGTTTGAAGGCGTGGAAAAAGAGCGGCTCTATGTGCGGGTGCTTCCCTCCAAAGAAGCGCTTGATCTGTGCGAAAAGGCTCAGATTCCGCACAGCCACATTCTTGCGCTGCAGGGACCCTTCACAACTGCGTTAAATATTGCGCTGATGGAGCAGTACCATATCGGCATCCTCGTGACGAAGGATGGAGGCAAAAAGGGCGGCTTTCTGGAAAAACAGGAGGCTGCGCGCCTGCAGAAGGCTGCGCTTGTCGTGATTGGCAGACCGACGCAGGAAGAAGGGTATTCTGTAGAAGAAGCCTGGAACCTTGTACTGGAGAGCCTGTATGCAAAAGGAGGCGCTGGCGGATACGCGCAGGTCGAGGACAACGCAGCATCCGGGCGGGCGAAGCTGTCCACAGCTGTAGAGCAGGAACAGCAAGTCTACGACACGAAAGGAGGCGCTGTGGAATGAGAAAACTGACAGTCGTTGGAATGGGACCCGGCAGCCAGTCCTGCCTGACACTGGAAGCGTTGGAAGCGTTACGCAAAGCAGACCTGATTGTCGGGGCAGGGCGCCTGCTTGAAACACTTCCGGAGGGATGCTCGAAGAATCGGAAAATAGCGGTTTCCGCCCAGGCGGTCTGTGATGCAGTGTATGGTTCTGACAGCAGCTTTCCCTGCGTGGTCTGTACCGGGGACACCGGCTGTTACAGCCTTTGTACCGGGCTTGGAAAATACTGGGACGGAGAGCTCTCCATTCTGCCCGGGATCGGAAGTATGTCCTATTTGGCTGCGAAACTGCAGCTGCCGTGGCAGGACTGGAAAGTGGTGAGTGCCCACGGAAGAGCCTGTGATCCTGTTGCGGCAGTTACAGAAAATCCGGAAGTATTTTTTTTGACCGGACCGGACAATACGGCGCAGGAACTTTGCAGACAGCTGATGCAGGCGGGATTTGGCGGATGCCGGGCGTATGTCGGAGAAAAGCTTTCCTATCCGGAAGAACGGATTGTGTCCGGAACAGTTCGGGAAATAGCAGAAAAGATATTTGCGCCACTGGCGGTGCTGGTGGTGAAGCGGGAGAAAACGGCAGACGATATCGGAAACGATACGGTATCTGTGAAAAAGGATTCTGAGAATTCTGTTACGGAATCTTACTGGCGGGAGCGTGCAAAGGCACATGGTCCCGGACTTTTGGATGACTGGTTTGTCCGGGGAGAGGTTCCAATGACAAAACAGGAGGTGCGTGCAGCTGTGCTTGCAAAGCTCGGGGCGGCAGGCGCGAAAGTCCTTTATGATGTCGGTGCAGGAACCGGTTCTGTTTCTGTCGAACTTTCGCTGATGGCAGGACAGGCAGACGTGTATGCGATTGAGTGTGAGGAAAAAGCAGTAGAATTGATTGGGAAGAACCGGGAGCGGTTTGGCTGCGGGAATTTGCATGTGGTTTTTGGAAAAGCGCCGCAGGCATTAGACTCCCTTCCTGCGCCGGACGCTGTGTTTATTGGCGGGACGAAGGGAAATCTGCCGGAAATTTTATCCATCCTTTTTGAAAAAAATCCGTCCGTCCGGATCGTTGTGACCGCGATTTTGCTGGAAACAGCACTGCAGGCATGTGAAAGTCTGGAAGCGTTTACCTTAAAGCCGGCAGAAATCATGCAGCTTCAGGTTTCGCGGTCGAAAAAGGCAGGAAAAGGTCATATGCTTTGCGCCAATAATCCGATCTTTTTAATCAGTGCCGGAGGATGTGCAGATGAATAGGATTATATTTGCAGGTCTGTCCAGCGGAAGCGGGAAGACGGCTGTTACCTGTGCGTGCCTACGGGCGCTGCAGAAAAAAGGAATCTCTGCGGCTTCGTTTAAGTGCGGACCGGACTATATCGATCCGATGTTCCATCAGCGTGTGCTCGGCATTCCGGGAGAAAATCTGGATCTGTTTTTTGCAGATGCAAAAACACTGCAGCGCCAGATTGCCTGCTATGAACAGCGGTGTAAAATTGCAGTGCTGGAGGGCGTGATGGGATATTATGACGGTCTGGGCGGCGTGTCGGACCGGGACTCTACATGGGATGTTGCGTGTGCAACAAATACTCCGGTAATTCTTGTTGTGCGTCCGAAAGGTGCGAGCCTGACGATTGCCGCACAAGTTCAGGGAATGCTTTCTTTCCGGAAAAGAAACCAGCTTGCAGGCATTTTGCTCAATGGCTGTTCGGAAAGGATGGCGCGGCTGCTTGCACCGATGCTGGAGGAACAGACCGGACTGCCGGTTGTTGGTTTTTTGCCCTATGTGGAAGATGCTTCTTTTGAAAGCAGACATCTAGGGCTTGTGACAGCGCAGGAGGTCGGAGCGCTGTCGGAAAAGGTGGACAGGCTGGCAGATGCTTTTTTACAACATGTTGATCTGGAGCAAGTGCTGCGGATCGCAGCGACAGCGGACAGCGTGGCAGATACAATAAAAAGCGAAGCAGCGTTAAAAAGCCCGGATTGTCCGGATTCTCCACAGTTTCCTGCCCCGGATAAAGGGTGCCTTCGAATCGGCATTGCACAGGACACAGCATTTTGTTTTTATTATGAAGAAAACAAAAGAGCGCTGCGGCAACAGGGATTGGAGCTTGTGGAATTTTCGCCGATGGAAGATAAAAAGCTGCCGGAAGGCATCTGCGGACTGTATCTGGGCGGCGGATACCCGGAGCTGCACGCCGGGAAGCTTTCTGAAAACAGTAGGATGCGTCATGCAATTTTTGAGGCGGTCCGTCATGGAATGCCGACGATTGCGGAATGCGGCGGCTTCCTGTATCTGCAAAAGGAACTGGAAGACGCTGAAGGACAGGTCTGGGAGATGACAGGCGTTTTGGATGGAAGCGGATTTCGGACGAACCGTCTGCAGCGCTTTGGATACGCGGTCATGACAGCAAAAGAAAATTCCATGCTGTTTGAAAAAGGGGAAAGCATTCCGGTGCATGAATTTCATTACTGGGACTGTACACAGAACGGGACAGCGTTTGAAATGAAAAAGCCGGTCGGAAACAAAACCTGGGAGGGAAGCGTAGCAGGAAGCAGTCTGTATGCAGGCTTTCCGCATTTATATTTTCTGGCAGAGCCAAGGCTGGCAGAACGGTTTGCCAGGGCAGCGGCAAAATGGCAGGAAAAGCAAAGGGAGAAGGCATTGTGAATTTGGAAAGGTTATCAAATCAGCTGAATCAGATATCGGAGCCGGACAAAAAGGCAGCGTCGGAAGCGAAGCAACGATGGGACAGTGTGGCGAAGCCCCTGGGAAGCCTCGGGCTTTTGGAGGATGCGCTGATTCGGATTGCAGCGCTGACTGGGAGCGCGGACATTGATCTGTCGGTGCGCAGATTGTATCTGATGTGTGCGGATAACGGCGTAGTGGCACAGAACGTCACACAGACCGGAAGCGAAGTGACCGCGCGGATGGCAGACAGCTTTGCCGCCGGAAAAAGCAGCGCCTGCAGGATGGCAAAGGTGGCGAACTGTCAGGTAGAGGCGGTCGATCTCGGAATTTTAAATTATCCGGGAAATCCTGGAGTCCGAAACTGTCGGATCGCCAACGGGACGGCGGATATTACGCAAAAGCCGGCGATGACAAAGGCAGAGCTGTACCGCTGTATCGAAACGGGAATCGGGCTTGCAAAGTGCGCAAAAGAGGATAGGGTAAAGCTTTTGGTGACCGGAGAAATGGGAATTGGCAATACGACGACGTCCAGCGCGGTTGCTTCGGTTCTGCTTGGCTGTGATCCGCTGCTTGTGACGGGACGCGGTGCAGGCTTGTCTGACAGCGGGCTTTCCCGTAAACTGGAGGCAATAAAAAAAGCGATAAAGCTTCACCACCCGGATCCGGAAGATCCGCTCAGTGTGCTCTCTATGCTTGGCGGGTTCGATATTGCAGGAATGGTCGGCCTCTACCTTGGCGGCGCGCTGTATCAGGTTCCGGTGCTGATTGATGGTGTGATCTCTGCAGTGGCGGCACTTTTGGCGGTAAAAATCTGCCCGGCTTCCAAAAAGGCAATGCTGGCAACTCATGTATCTGCGGAACCGGCCGGATGCATGATTCTGGATGCAATCGGTCTGGAACCGATGATCACGGCTGGCATGCGTCTCGGAGAAGGAACCGGTGCGCTGTGCGCGATTCCGATGCTGGATATGGCGTGCAGCGTCTATCAGGGTTCTACATTCGGAGAGCTTTCGATCGAGGCGTATGAAGAGCATGGCAGCCAGCCGTAAGGAAGCAGAAAACGGAAAAGAGGAAGGATATGGTGACATTGATTGTGGGCGGAAGCGCGAGCGGAAAGAGCGCTTTTGCGGAAAATTATGCGATGAAAGCCGGAGAAAACCGTATTTACATCGCAACGATGCAGCCGATGGACAACGAATGTCTGGCACGGATTGAAAAACATCGTGGGATGCGCGCACAGAAAAATTTTCAGACTGTGGAATGTTATACCGGTTTAAAACAGGTGCGCGTTCCGAAAGACAGCGTCGTTTTGCTGGAATGTATGAGCAACCTGACTGCGAATGAAATCTACGCGCCGGAGGGCGTCGGAGAGGATCGGTGCAGCGAAGAAATTCTGGCAGGCGTAAAAGCTCTGGAAAACCAGTGCAGGCATCTGATCATTGTCAGCAACGAGGTGTTCGAGGGCGGGACAAATTATGATCCGTCTACGGTGCGGTATCTGGATATCCTCGGAAAAATCAACCGGGAAATTGCAAAAATGGCGGATGCGGCAGCGGAAATTACAGCAGGGTGTTGGATCTGGCATAAGCAGGGAGGAAAAATCCAATGATTTCGACAGTGATCGTGGCATTTTCGATGTTTTCGGCAATTCCGATGCCGCAGACAGAATGGACAAATAAAAGTATGCGCTATGCGTTGTGCGCGTTCCCGCTGATCGGCGCAGTGATCGGCGCGCTGGTGTGCCTGTGGCGTTTTGTGTGCCTGCGGATGGAGTTTTCGGAATGGATACTGGCGGCGGGAATCTGTGTACTTCCGGTGCTTGTGACCGGAGGCATTCATCTGGACGGCTTCTGCGACACGGCAGATGCGCTGGCAAGTCATCAGGATACAGAAAAAAAGCTACAGATTTTAAAGGATCCGCATATGGGCGCGTTCGCGGCGATCTGGCTGGGCTGCTATTTTATCGCCCAGCTTGCTCTTGCAGTGACAGCAGCACAAATGCAGGCAGATCTGACGGCGCTGGCGTTTGGCTATTGTATCAGCAGAAGCCTTTCCGGGCTTGCAGTTGCGAGCTTCCCTCTTGCGAAAAACAGTGGTCTGGCATATACTTTTGCAGAGTACGCGGATAAAAAAAGAGTACGGACAATTTTAAGCATCCTGACGGTCGTTCTGTGCATTGCGGTATGCGTTTTTTGCGGGATAAAAGGCATTTTTGTCAGCGTCGCAGCAGCAGCGACATTTCTGTATTATCGGTTCCGGCTGATTGGAAAATTCGGCGGCCTGTCGGGGGACCTGGCAGGATGGTTTGTCCAGATGTGCGAACTTTTCACGCTGGCAGCAGTGGTACTGACAGAGTATCTGTAGTGCGGCAAAAAACATCGCAGATGCGATCTTGTAAATGGCGCTGGCGAAGGGTAGTTTTTGCAGGAGAAGGGAAATAAACAGGCATGATTTATATTTTTGGACCATATGCGGCCGGAAAACGGGAGTATGTCCGGGAAACTTTCGGCTATACGGAAGCAGATTTTTCGACAAAAGCAGAGGATAGCTGCAGGGTGCTTTACGATGCACAGCAGCTGGCTTCCAAAGTCGGAAATCGGCCGGAAGAGCTGGAAAAGCTGGCGGAGCAGCTTTGCAGAAAAGAAGTAGTCATCGCAACGGAAACCGGGTGCGGTGTCGTGCCGATAGATGCTGCAGAGCGGGAGGCAAGAGAAGCAGCCGGACGGCTGTCGATTCTGCTTGCAAAACGGGCGCAGAAAGTCATTCGTGTCTGGTGCGGCCTGCCGGAGAGCCTTCGATAACAGCTGTCTGGACCGACCGTCAACAGGGGAGGTGTGGCAGAAATGAGAGGAAAATATGGAGCAGAAGATAGAAATCTGGCTGATCCGTCATGGAAAAACGCCAGAAAATGAGCAGCACCGTTATATCGGGTGGCTGGATTCCTCCCTCGGAAGTGCTGGAAAAGCGGAGCTTATCCGCGCTTCGGAAACCGTTTCCAAAGTATGGGTGACGAACAGACGCAGGACACAGGAAACGGCGCAGATTCTGTTTCCAGGAGCAAAGCAGATCCTTGTACCGGGGCTGGAAGAAATGAATTTCGGCAGTTTTGAAGGAAAAAATTTTGAAGAGATGCAAAATGACAGCGCCTATCGGAGATGGGTGGAGAGCGGCTGCCTGGATGTCTGTCCGGGCGGGGAGAGCAAAGCAGTTTTTTGCAGCCGCGTCTGCAGCGCTTTTTTGGAGCTGACCCAGGGATGGCAGCAGAAAGAACCGCAGGCTGTTTATCCGGTTGTGGCTCACGGCGGCACGCAGATGGCTCTGTTAGAACAATTCGGAGAACCGAAAAGAAGTTATTATGAAGGACAGACGCAGGCCGGGGACGGCTGGAAGCTTGTCTGGGAAAACGAAAGGCTCTGGATAAAGGGGCAGCTTTCGTTTCGCAGGCAGCAGGAAAAGAGAGGAAAAAGATGAGAATAGCAGCAGCCGTTTTATGCGGCTTTTTCATGGATTTATGCCTGGGGGATCCGGACTGGATGCCGCACCCGGTTATTTATATGGGAAAAGCAATCAGCGCGCTGGAAAAATTTCTGCGCAGGAAGTTTCCGGATACCCAAAAGGGACTTCTGATGGCGGGAGCAGCCCTGGCAGCGATTCTGCCGCTTGGAAGCTTTCTGATAGCGGCAGCCGCAATTTATCTGGCAGGTCTGGTGCATCCCGTGCTGGCATTTTTGCTGGAAACGCTGTGGTGTTGGCAGGCGCTTGCGGTGAAGGGACTGTATACAGAGAGCATGCGGGTGAAAAAAAAGCTGGAAGAACAGGATCTGCCCGGCGCCAGGAGCGCGGTGGCAAGAATTGTCGGAAGGGATACGCAGAATCTGGACGCAGCGGGAGTTGCAAAGGCTGCGATTGAGACGGTGGCGGAAAATTTTTCGGACGGTGTGGCAGCACCGCTTTTTTATCTGGTGATCGGAGGTGCGCCGTTGGGACTTTGCTATAAAGCGATCAATACGATGGACAGCATGGTCGGCTATAAAAATGACCGGTATCTGTACTTTGGACGCGCGGCAGCAAAGCTGGACGACGTTGCAAACTATATTCCGGCGCGGATTTCTGCTTTTTTGATGATGTTTGCAGCATGTCTGAGCGGGCAGAACGCAAAGCATGCGTTTCAAATCTGGAAGCGCGACCGTTACAATCACGCAAGCCCGAATTCCGCCCAGACAGAAAGCGTGGCGGCAGGAGCACTGGACATCCTGCTTGCAGGGGATGCATGGTATTTTGGGAAGCTGGTAAAAAAGCCGACGATTGGAGAGGATCTGCGGCCGGTGGAAGCAGCAGATATTATGCGGATTAACCGGATGATGATCACAGCGAGCCTGATCGCGCTCGTGTTGTTTCTTGCGGTCAGATGTGTACTGTGTATATTGTTATAGAATATATAAGACGGCTTGCGGGGAAGGTGCAGAAGAATGCACAAAAGAAAGCTGTGTAACCTGTGTGCAGGCAGAGGGAGAAAAGAATGGAACTGATTCATGGCGGAGACTGGGCAGGACAAAAGGAGCGTCTGGGAAACCGTAGCATCCGGGATTTTTCTGCAAATGTCAGTCCGCTGGGCGTGCCGGATGGCGTCCGGGAGGCGATCTGCCGGGCGGCAGGGAAAATAGACCGTTATCCGGATCCGTTATGCAGAAAACTGATTCAAAAACTCTCGGAGGAGCTTTCCTGTCCGGAAGAATGGATTGTCTGTGGCAACGGGGCAGCGGATCTGATTTATCGGCTGTTTCAGGCGGAAAAACCGAAAAAGGTGCTGCTGACAGCTCCGGCATTTGCGGAGTATGAGCAGGCGGCAGGACTTGTCGGGAGCAGGATTTATTTTTATGAACTAAAAGAAGAAGATCAGTTTCAGATTCAGGAGGATATTCTGGGACAGATTACGCCGGATACAGATCTTGTTTTTCTGTGTGAACCGAATAATCCGACCGGGCAGTGCACAAAACACAGCCTGCTGACAGCAATTCTGGAGCGCTGTCGGGAATGCAGTGCACTTCTTGTGCTGGATGAGTGTTTTCTGGAATTTTTACCGGATCGGAAGGAGCGGACGCTTTTGCCGTATCTTGGACAGTATCCGAACCTGGTGATTCTGAGGGCGTTTACGAAGCTCTATGCGATGGCGGGGGTCCGGCTTGGATATTGCGTGTGCAGTGATGCAAAGCGAAAAGAACAGCTGATGGAAAGCGGACAGCCGTGGAGCGTGTCGCTTCTGGCACAGGAAGCCGGAGTCGCCGCACTTTCGGAGCAGGCATATGCAGACCGGGTGAGGAAACTGGTGGAACAACAGCGTCCGATTCTGGTAAAGGGTTTGCGGCAGGCAGGATTTACAGTCTGGGAGGGAAAAGCCAATTATCTGTTGTTTCGCAGTCACGATGCGACGCTTGGAAAAAGAATGGAAGAAGCAGGATTCCCGATGCGGGACTGCTCCAATTATCATAACCTGCAGCCCGGGGACTACCGGATTGCAGTGCGCACAGAGGAAGAAAACCGTGGGTTTCTGGAGGCACTTTTTTTGTGTCAGAGAAAAAAGCAGCTTTGAACCCGATTGCGTCTGGACTGTCTGAAGGCGTTTGCGGAAATGGAATGGGGAAAAACGATGAAGCAAAATATTATGATTCAAGGCACGATGTCGAGTGCCGGAAAGAGCCTGATCTGCGCGGCACTGTGCCGTATTTTTACGCAGGATGGTTTTAAGACTGCACCGTTTAAAAGCCAGAATATGGCGCTCAACAGTTTTATCACGGAAGACGGGGCAGAGATGGGGCGCGCGCAGGTCATGCAGGCGGAAGCTGCGAAAATCAGACCGGATGCGAGGATGAACCCGATTCTGTTAAAACCTACCAGTGATGTGGGAAGTCAGGTTATTGTCAACGGGCATGTGCTCGGAAACATGCCTGCAGCGTCTTATTTTAAATATAAAAAGCAGCTTGTCCCGGAAATCATGAAAGCTTACCGATCCCTGGAAGAGGAATATGACATCATTGTGATTGAGGGCGCGGGCAGCCCGGCAGAGATCAATTTAAAGAAAAACGATATCGTCAACATGGGCATGGCGAAGATGGTGGACGCGCCGGTGCTGCTTGCCGGAGATATTGACCGGGGCGGCGTTTTTGCGCAGCTTTACGGGACAGTTGCCCTGCTGGAAGAGGAAGAAAGAAAACGGGTGAAAGGACTGATTATCAACAAGTTCCGGGGAGACGTTGAGATTTTAAAACCCGGACTTGCAACGCTGGAAGAGCTGACGAAAATTCCGGTAGCAGGTGTCATTCCGTGGATTTATGCAAAGCTGGATGATGAGGACAGTCTCGCGCCTCGTCTGTCCCGGGTACAGGCGGGGGCAGGCGTGGATATCGCAGTGGTCCGCCTGCCGCATATTTCGAATTTTACCGATTTTAACCCGTTGGAGCAGCAGCCCGGAATCAGTCTGCGTTATGCAGGGGATGTAAAAACGCTCGGGCAGCCGGATATGGTGATTGTACCCGGAAGCAAAAATACGATGAGCGACTTGAAATGGATGCGCCAGAATGGTATGGAAGCCGCCATTTTGAAGCTTGCGGCAGCAAACGTGCCGGTGCTGGGAATCTGCGGGGGCTATCAGATGCTGGGCGAAAGCATCGAAGACCCGGGCGGGGAAGAAGAGGGCGGAAGCCTGCATGGAATGGGGCTTTTACCGGTTCGAACCGTTTTTGAAAAAGAAAAGGTGCAGACGCGGGTGACAGGAGAAATTCTTCAAAACCCGGGCGCAGGAGACGGGCTGTTCGCTGCGCTTTGCGGCAGTGTATTTTCCGGTTATGAAATTCATATGGGACATACAACAGGAAACGGAAAAAACTCGTTCTCCAGAATCCGGACGCTGACAAACGGAAGCACAGAAGCAGAGGAGGACTGGCAGGCAGACGGCGCAGTCTGCGGCAATGTTGCCGGTACTTATGTGCACGGACTTTTTGAAGACGGGTCGCTGACAAAAAATCTGTGTAGCGCGCTGCTTTCCAAAAAGGGAATCTGTGCAGAGGCGCTGACACAGGATTATGCGGCATTTAAGGAAAGCCAGTATGATCTTCTGGCAGCTGAAGTCAGAAAAGCACTGGATATGGAACAAATTTACCGGATGATGGAGAAGCAGGAGGGCGACAGATGAGCTATCAATACGTACTGCCGGGTGAGATTGAAAAACGTAGTTTTGAGATCCTTACGAAGGAGCTGGGTGACCGGAAACTTTTACCGGAAAACGAGCCGGTTATCAAACGGGTGATTCATACGACGGCGGATTTTGACTATGTAGACAACCTTGTTTTTTCGGACGGCGCGGTAACAAAAGCTGTGGAAGCATTCAAAGCCGGGGCTGGAATTGTGACAGATACGCAGATGGCCCTTTCCGGCATCCATAAAAGCACCCTGGAGAGCTTTGGCGGAACCGCACGTTGTTTTATGAGCGATCCGGAAGTGGCAAGGCTTGCGAAAGAAAGACAGACGACCCGCGCGTGGGTGAGTATGGAGGAAGCGGCCAGGCTTCCGGGCAGATGGGTTTTTGCGATCGGGAATGCGCCGACTGCGCTGATTCGCCTGCATGAGCTGATCCTGGAGAAAAAAGTGGATCCTGTGCTGGTCATCGGGGTTCCGGTGGGTTTTGTCAATGTAGTGGAAAGCAAGGAAGAAATTCTGAAGGATCCGGTGCCGTATATTGTGGCGCGTGGACGAAAGGGTGGTTCGAACGTAGCGGCGGCAATCTGTAATGCCCTGTTATATACCGCCGCCGGAAGGACGCTATAGGCAGATGCGGACTGTATTTGGCAGCTGTAGGCATCCCGGCAGACAAAGCTGCGTCAGTGAAAAAAGAAATCGGAACGGCACACGCCTGGGCGTTTTTGCCAACCGGAGCAAAACCGGTTGCTTTGGCATTTCATAAGCCCGAGCTTCCATAGAAGCAGGCGTTCGATGTCCTGTCTGGATATGCAGGAAGCGCCGGGACGGCAGGCGGTTGGCAGCGTGCAGGCCGGACGGCCGGAAGCAGGGCAGGCGGTCTGCGTACAACAGCCCGGAGAATCACCGCTGCAGCGGCTGGAAACGTTGTCTGCACGGCAGCAGGAAGAACAGAAAGCCATCATGGAAGTCTCCTTACAAAAGACGGGGAAGACACTGCCTTTTTTCTTATCTTATGAAGAGGAAAAACAGGGGGTGACAAAGCGGGAAGCAGTTTCACCTGCCGTTTACATGAGAGCTGTTTTTGTGTTATACTAAAAAAAATGGATGGTATAGTCCGTCTGTAAAATACGAGTGATGAGGGGAGAAAATTGCCATGAAAGACAGGCAATATACAACAAAAGAACTATTCCGGCGCTTTCAGCCATATTTTAAACCATACTGGAAAACACTGGTGCTGGATTTATTCTGCGCCGGGCTGACGACACTGTGCGAGCTGGTGCTGCCGATGATTATGCGTTACATTACCAATCAGGGATTGTATCATCTGGCAGAGCTTTCGGTTCAGACAATTCTGGGCGTGGTTGCGATTTATCTGGCGCTGCGCATAGTGGACTGCGTTGCCACTTATTATATGGCGGGCGTCGGACATATCATGGGCGCGAAAATCGAAACAGACATGCGCCGGGACGCGTATCAGCATCTGCATCAGCTGTCGAATACCTATTATAATAATACCAAGGTCGGACAGATCATGGGACGGATTACGAACGACCTGTTTGATGTGACCGAATTTGCGCATCACTGCCCGGAAGAATTTTTTATTGCCGGGGTTAAGCTCGTGATCGCATTTATCATCCTGATGCGGATCAATGTGCTTCTGACGCTGATTATTTTCCTGATTGTTCCGATCATGGTTGCAGTGTGCATGCATCTGAATTTTAAAATGCGCGATGTATTCCGCAGACAGAGAAACCAGATTGGCGAATTAAACGCCCGCATTGAGGACAGCCTGCTGGGGCAGAAGGTTGTAAAGGCATTTACAAATGAACAGATGGAGACGAACAAGTTTGAGACAGACAACAGACAGTTCTTTGACATCAAACGAGATTCCTATCACCTGATGGCGGTCTTTAATGCGACAACCCACGCTTTTGATGGCGCAATGTATGTGTCTGTTTTGCTTTTCGGCAGCATATTTATGATAAAGGGATGGGTCGCGGCAGGCGACCTGGTGGCGTTTCTTTTGTATGTGACGACGCTGATTGCGACGATCCGCAGGATTATCGAGTTTGCGGAACAGTTCCAGCGCGGCATGACAGGAATTGAACGGTTTTTGCAGATCATGGATGCGGACATCGAAATTTTCGATGAGGCAGACGCTGTGGAAATGGGAGAGCCGAAGGGCGAAATCGCATTCCACAATGTGAGCTTTGAATATCCGGATGATCACAATCAGGTGTTCAAAAACTTAAACCTGACAATTCATCCGGGAGAAAAGGTAGCACTGGTAGGACCTTCCGGCGGCGGAAAAACAACGCTGTGCAACCTGATCCCGCGTTTTTATGATGTGACGGGTGGCGAAATCACAATTGACGGAAAATCGATCAAACATTTCACGTTAAAGAGCCTGCGCCATAATATCGGCATCGTGCAGCAGGATGTTTATCTGTTCTCGGGCACGATCTATGACAATATCGTTTACGGAAGACCGGATGCGACACGTGAAGAAGTGATGGAAGCTGCAAAACGTGCGGGCGCGCATGAGTTTATCACAGAGTTGAAGGATGGCTACGACACCTACGTGGGCGAGCGGGGCGTAAAGCTTTCCGGCGGACAGAAGCAGAGAATCAGCATCGCCCGTGTCGTTGT
>SKEY01002373.1_pt1 | contig 19861 bp, 16 predicted proteins | sample 4843871 | NCBI WGS metagenome assembly SKEY01 (sample SAMN11008797, study PRJNA524170) | human gut metagenome | biome: Human fecal sample; material: Feces; isolation source: fecal sample from pouch patient p36 | host: Homo sapiens | place: Israel: Tel-Aviv | collected 2016-12-04 | reverse complement strand
AGAACGGAGCCGCTTGGTCTGAACTACTCCAGGGATTACGCGCACGGGGGATTAAAGATATTCAGTTGTTCATCGCCGACGGTTTAGTTGGACTTCAATCTGCGATTGAGGCTAACTACCCGCAGGCAAAGTTTCAACGGTGCTGGGTCCACGCAGAACGCAACCTTTTAGGGTACGTTCGCAAAAACGATCGCAGGGAGATTATCACCGACTTTAAGGCTATTCGGCAAGCAGAGAACCTACAAGCCGCCAAAGAACGATTGGCGGCTTTCAGTGCTAAGTGGGAGTCCAGTTATAAGCGTCGAATCAAGAATCTAGTCCAAATGGAGGAGCTATTCACGTTCTTCAGTTTTCCAACTGCGATCCGTCAGACCATCTACTCGACGAACCTAATTGAGTCGTTCAATAAGAGCCTGAAGAAGATGGTTCGACGTAAAGAGCAGTTCCCAAACGAAGGAGCCCTCGATCGCTTTATCATGACGCAAGTGATGGAGTACAACGATAAATTTGAGAATCGAGCACATCGGGGATTCAAGGACTGTCACGACACGCTTGATTCGATGTTTTAGAATTGCCAATTCATGCGGGCGAAGTTTACTTTTTTACACAACATTCTTGACACTCTCAAAAAACTAGAACTACTAAAGTTATTAGTAAGGTGACACATGTAAATTTTGGTGTTAACTATTCTACCTGGTTAGTTCTTGATAGTAGGTATTGCTCTTTTGAACATGGAAGCCTTGTTGGTAAGCGTTAGAAAGGTTGGTTCCCTTACGAATAATTAGAATAGCGTTCTTAGGAAGTCTTTGAGGGATGTCAGATATTAAGTGGTATTGGGCGTAGTAAGGATAATTGATAAATTCGGCTGGGCTAACCTTAGCAGCTGTCTTATGGAATTCACTCGGGCTAATTGGATTGGAGAAGAGTGTGAAGGTGTAATTAGTAGTAACGTAGATAGGATGTTTCGTTTTGTTTGCCGACTTTAGAAGAACTATTAATTCCGTTGGGGTTTCCGTATTAGCAGTTAAATCTTGATGATAGGTGACCAGATAGCGGTAACTAAAGCTGGTAAAGATCAAAATGATTAGAGTAAGGGCGCCTGACTTTAACCAATGGGTAGGGATAGAGGTAAAAGCGTAGCTAGCTAAGTATAATACCGGGACGGTCAAAGCATTAAGGTGAGTATTATTGGGAACGATCATTAGCACGGTTGGTAAGTTGGCCATTAACATAATGACCATTAAGGCGTGCAGAGGATCAAAAAGATGCCAACAAATGAGTATAAGGCCAGTTAGTCCAGCGAGTAGCATTAAGGGAGGAAGAATCCCATAGTTTGGGAGACCGCTTTTTAGGAATCCCCCATTACCAGCTAAGAGGACATCTAGTGTTTTGGGGAGATTGTTAAAAATTGCTTTTACACCACCGCCATTACTAAAAACGAATTGGGATCCTCCTCTAGACGTTGCCATCTTAGTGATAGTTAGTCCTAGTACGTTTATTTGATGATGGCAAATGTAGTTAACATACATAAATAGGGCAAGGGGCCAGTCAATAACTAGGTATCCGATCAAAGTAACAATGATAGTACGAATACTTGCTAGCTGGTGAAAGCCTGAATAAACTAACCAGCCTAAAACGAGAAAGGCTAGGAAAAACCAGTTATTAGAATAGGCATATGCAGAAAGGGCGAGGACAAGGTTAATCATTAAAAATAACCACTGTCGTTTGAAGTGAGTAAACAGGATGGTAAGACTAACGGTGGTTACCATTAGTGCTGGGAAGAGGTTGCTTTCAACCGCCCAACGGCTGGTGGTGATTAACCCGGTTGAAAGACCAAAGGCTGCCGTATAGATGATCAGTGCCCAGTTTGACCACTGGGACTTTAGCATCGTAAAAGCTAGAAAGTAGATGCTGATAATTCCAATCAAGATCATCGGCAATCGGTAAACAACAATCGATAAGCCGAAGATCTTAACGAAAGGGGCTGCCAGGAGAGGGTAAAGGATATTCATACCCGATCCCCAAGCATATAAGTAAACTGGGTGGGAGGTATTATTAAAATAATCCAGTCCGTAGTGAGCTAACGACCAGGAGTTAACCCCTCCCATTGCCTCATCAGCGTCAATACCCATAGTGGTATTGTACTGATAAATCCGAGCGACGGTACTTAGTGCAAGTAAGAAGATTAAGATGGCTTGAAAAACGTAGGGACGATTCTTCAAGTCCGTGAATCGGTAAAGGCAAAAAAGAGCAACGATAAGGATTAAACAAGTAGTAAGGTAAGCATAGATCATCGTAGAAATCCTTTTCAGTTATTGTTAGCTTCTCTACGTTTAGGAAAGAAGCAATGCGTTAGAAAAAAATCCTGCCCGCGGGCAGGATTTTTGCTTATTTCTTTTCAACGAAGAACTTTGCAAAGTTCCTGGCGTAGGAATGGTTGATCCGCTTTTCCATGATCCAGCGCTTGAATCCCATATCGGCGTCATAGTGGAAAGTGGTTCCCCACTTACCAGCCTTCAAAAGCTTCTTAGCCACTTCCTTGGCCTCGTTTTCGCGGGCGTACTTGAGGAAGGTTTGCTTGGAAACCCCTAACCACAGTTGGTACTTGCTTTCGTCCTTGAAGGCCAGCACCGGTTCCTTATCCTTTAAGGTCTTGGTGATGTAGTCTTCAACCGGGTAGGACGGCAGGTTGTAGCCGTTTAAAGAAACGAAGTAGGAGCTGCGGCCCTGGCGCGGGTTCAAGTCAAAGACCTTGAACTTGTTATCGCGGTGGTCGAACTTGAGGTCGAAGTTGACGTAGCCGGTGAAGTCGACTTGTTCTAAGAACTGCTTGATGTCGTGGTAAATTTGCTCGTTATACTCGGGCAAGATCGCCACGTAATTGCCGACGTTGAGCGGGTTGCAATCCTCTAACAGGGGGTTACCCAGCGCCATGAGTTTCACCTGGTGGTACTGGTCCACGTAACAGTTGATCGTGCGCATGTTGGAGTCATCGCCAGGAATGTATTCTTGGACAATCACATCGCCCTTATAAGGGCTGTGCTGGTAGATGATCTCGAGGACTTCGTGTAAGCGGGCCTGGTCGTTGATGATGTAGGCCTTTTCGTAACCTTCAAAGTTCCCCTTGTGCCACTCGACGGCGTCGGCGGCCTTTAAGGCGATCGGGAAGCCAAACGGCGACTGGTAGTTTTGCCAATCGGTGTCCGGCTTTAGAATCGAGGTCTTCGGGTACGGCAGCCCGTACTTTTCACAGGCCTCGTAGAAGGTTTCCTTGTCGGTTAAGTCGCTGACCGTTTCGTAGTCGGCGTAGGGCGTCACCATGTGGTCGACCAGTTGCTTGCGGTTTTTGGCCACTAGCTCGGTGTAATCGTCGCCACAAGAGATCAACAAAGGGGTGATCCCCTTTTCTTGGTATTGATCGGCGATATCGATGATCGTCTTGGTAAAGGTGCTAGCGTTCATCAAGTCCGGGACGTGGTGGAAATTGATGATTTTGGAATACTTGGTTGGTGCGAGGCTCCCCTGGGCGTAAACTTCGGACTTGACCCCGTAAGCCTTGTACAGCTCGCGGGCCATTCCGTACGCGTTAAAGTCGCTCCCCAGAATCAGTGGAACAAATTTTGCATCCACGATGGTTCCTCCTCTAAGTTAATTATTTGTAAGACACAAGGGACATTTTACCATTCTTTGCTAGTGAAGGGTAGCCCGCCGTCAGTGGCTGAAGCGGGAAAAGTTAATTTGCGAGATTAGGTTGGCCACGACCAAGAGCCCGCCGCCAATGATCAGCGACCAGGTCAGCCGGTCAAAGCCCAAGAGGACCGAAAAGAGGCTGGAAAACAGCGATTCGGTCATCATGATCATCCCGGCGGTCGTGGCGCTGGTTAAACGCTGGGCGTAAATCTGCAACAGCTGGGTCATCAGGGTCACTAATAAAGCGACGGTCAGTAACGGTGGCAGCGCCCTTCCCCATTCGATACCGGGCCACTGGCTACGCTCGAATAAGACCGAGTAGCTCATCCCGCCAATGCCCTGCAACAAGCTGACCCAAAAGACCATCACCCAGGGTGAGACTTTGGTGGCCACACCGCCGTAGTACAGGATCTGAATGGCGTAAAAGAAGGCCGCCACTAAGACGATCAGGTCGCCGAAGTGAAGGGCGAAGCCGGTCTGGACCAGCCGGGTTAAGATGACCATCCCGATGATGGCGACGCCGACCGCCCAGAAGTCCTGGCGGCGGGGCCGTTGGTGGCCCAGCCAAGCTAGGAAGGGGACCATGGCGACGTAGGTGGCGGTTAAAAAGGCGTTGTTGGCCGGGGTGGTGTAAAAGAGGCCGATCGTGCCACACTGAAAGGCGATGTAGTTGATGATTCCGGCGACGATGCCGACGTGAACGTCGTGGGCGCTCATGTGGCGCAACTTTTTAAAAAAGATTAGGCCGACGAAGCTGGCGGCGATCAAGCCCCGCCAGCCGTTGATCATTCCGGCCGGCATCTGGGCGTTAGTGACCATCTTCATCAAGACGTAGGAGCTCCCCCAGATCGCGGCGACGACCCAGAGGATCGTGTTACCGACCAGGCGCGGGTGCTTAATCGACATAGTGGCCCCCGGAAGCCTGGTCGACGGCCTCAATCAAGCCGGCCCGGAAGCCGTGCTGTTCGAGGGCGTCAATCCCGCGGATCGTGGTGCCACCCGGCGAGGCGACTTGGTCGCGCAAGAGGGCCGGGGCCAGGCCGGTCTCCAGGGCTAGTTTCCCGGTCCCGGCGACCATGGCGGCGATGACTTGGTAGGCGACTTGGCGGTTGAGCCCGTGCTTAACCGCCCCGTCGGATAGGGCGTCCATCATCACGTCAACAAAGGCCGGACCGCAACCGCCGATCACGCCCACGACGTCGAGGTCGGCTTCCTTGACTTCAATCACCGTGCCCAGGCTGCCCAAGACCTCCTTAATCAGGGCGCTGGCCGGTTCAACCATCTCCTGCGGTAGGGCGAGGCCGATCGCCCCAGCGTTAACGGCGACCGGGGTGTTGGGAATCATGGTGGCCAGTGGGCGGTCACCGAGGACCGCTTGTAGTTGCTCCTGGATGATCCCGGCGGCGGCCGAAACCACCGGGGTGGTGGTTGGTAGGTTCGCCAGCGACCGGGCGGTGGCGACGGTCAAGGGCGCCGGGGTGGTGAGGATCACCAGGTCCGGGGCCAAGTTAACCAAGGCCTCCGGCTCGTTAACCACCGTCATCTCCAGGTTCTCGGCCAGCTGAGTGACCCGCGGGTTAACCGGGTTTAACCCCAGTAATTGGTATTGTTTAGTGTTATATAGCCCCTTGGCGATCGCGCCCCCCATGGCGCCGACGCCGACAATTGCAATTTTTTCTGTCATCTTCTTCTCCTTAATCTTCTTCCAGTTTTAAGTAGGAACCGTTGATGTAGCCGTGATCGACGGCCTCGTACCAAACGACCCCGTTATCATCCATAATTTTACCAGTCAGGGTCAGTTTCTGCCCGTCAGCCACCTGGCCGATTTCCGTTCCGTAGGCCTGGTCGTAAACGGCGACCTTGCCGTTGGGCACAAAGTCGACCGTCGCCGGCAGGTGGTTCAACTTGAGGTAGGTGAAGTCGCTCTCCAGGTTGGCCCGGACCGGCGACGGCTCATCGGCGTAAGGGTCGTGGGCCAACACCCGCAGGTGGTCGCCCTCCTTAACCCAGCGGTCGGCGTTGATCTGGTACCAGAGGACGTGGTTGGTGGTTTCGATTAGCTGGAAGGCCCGCAAAAAGAGCCCGGCCGGCATGGGTGATTCCACCGGCATCCCGTCTACTTGGTCGAAGATAGTGGTCGGGGCCATCGTTTGTAAGTACAGGTTCACGTCTTTGATCTTGTGCCAAGTTTGCTTCCGGTAGTACAAGTGGACCGTCTTTTGGCGGTCGTCAAAGGTGCCGGTCAAAGGACCAGTTGCCTTAAAGAATTTATAGCGCGGGATGTCCAATTGGTGCACCGCATACTGTTCGCCCGCCATGCCCTTTAAGAGGGTTGGCACGCGCAGGTTGATACCGGTATCAACGTCGGTGTAGTAAACCCAAATTGGATTGCCGGTTCGGAAATTTACGCCCATAATTTTTCACCCCATCAGTTTTTTCGTTTTTCACCCAGTATACCGCAATAAAGCGCATAAAGTCGCCTGATCGCCCGGAAAAGAACCCGCAAAGTTGGGAACTGTGGTAAAATATTAAAGATTATTTAACTGAGAATGGTATAGAGGAGAAATGGAATGCAAAATCGTCAACAGATTCAGCGCTTGACCACGCAGGCCCTGCTGATTGTGATCATCGTCTTACAAGACCTGATCCCGATGATTGGAAACCTCCCGCTCGGTCCCTTATCGATTACCACCTTACCGATTACCGTCGGGGTGGTGGCCGTTGTCTGGGGGCCGCGGGAAGGGATGGTTGTCGGCGGTGTCTGGGGCCTGTTGACCTGGGTGCGGGCCTTTGTTTACCCGTCCAGCCCGCTAGCGCCGTTGATTTTCACTAACCCGCTCATTTCGTTTGTGCCCCGGCTCTTAATCGGGCTGGTGGCCGGCTGGGTCTTTATCGGCCTCAAAAAGGTGGTCTCACCAAGTTTGGCAGCCTGCTTTGCCGGGCTAATGGGCTCGGTCACCAACACCGTTTTGGTGCTCGGCGGTATTTACCTGTTCGCTAACACCCCGGCGGTGGCGAGTGCCTATCACGCCACCACCAGCAACCTGGCGACCGCCCTGCTAGCGGTGGTAACCACTAACGGCCTGGTTGAAATGCTGGTCACCGCCCTGGTGGTCCCGGCAATCGCCTTGCCGGTCATGCACGCGTTAAAAAAGGATCAATAAATAAAAAATGCTGGAGGGAATTCATTTCCTTCCAGCTTTTTTAGTTAGCGTGGTGGCCAAGGGAGACACGACAAATCTGAAATTGGGCGCAAAAATGTGAGTGCTCCCCAACCGCAGGCCTAGTGGCTAAGTACGGACGAAGAACACCGCCGAGGGCGCTAACCTGTGTCCTATCCTTCGCCCACGACCTGCCAATGTTTGGTCCGCACTCCTTTTTATTGCACAAATCTAAACATTTGTCCTGTGTCGGATCCTAGTTTGGCCCATTGATTGGGTCGCACTCACTGATAACATGCTCCCCAACCATAGGCCTAGTGGCTAAGTCTGGCCACAGAACACCGCTGGCGCGCTAACCTGTGTCCTATCCTTAGCCCACGCCTGCCAATGGTTGGCCCCCACTCACTGATAACGTGCTCCCAACCACAGGCCTAGTGTCTAAGTACGGGCAAAGAACGGTGCGTACCGCACCAACCGTTCGCCCTAGCTTAGCCATACGGCCTATCGAGGAGGTTGGATCGCACTCACTGCTGGTGCTCCTTCATTAACTCCTGTTGCAAGGCGGCCAACTTAGGGGAGAGGTAGACCGGGTAAGCGTCCGGGTTGACCAAGCGCTTGGTGGCGGCCGGTAACTGGGCTAATTGTTTCTGGGTTCGTTCCTGGATCGCCAGCACGTCGGTTTCCACCGGTTGGGCGCCCTTACTAACCACCGGGACTTGCAGCGGCTGGGCCACAAAGTCGGTTAGGGTGAGTTGGCTGAATGTGGAGAGCGGGTCGACGTTGGTGACCGTTAGCGGGGCGGTGAGTTCTTCGTCGGCCAGGGTAATTACGTCGGCGAAGGCGGTTTTGGAATGGGGGTGGAAGAGGCGGTAGGTCTGTTTCTTACCCGGCAGGGTGATCTTGGACCGTGAGTTGGAGAGTTTGATCTTGGGCTGCCACCGGCCGTTTTCGGTCAGGGCGGCCATTTTATAAACCCCGCTTAGCACCGGAGCCGAACCGCTGGTGATCAACTTGTCGCCAACCCCGAAGTTATCTAAGGGCGCTCCTTGTTCAAGCAAGGAGGAGATGACGCCTTCGTCTAGCGAATTGGAGGCGGTGATCTTAGCGTTCGGGAAGCCGGCTTGGTCGAGCAGTTGGCGGGCGGCCGTAGCAAGTTGGGCGATGTCACCGGAGTCAATCCGGATCCCGACCGGCTGGTGGCCAGCGGCTTGCAGCTCCTTGAAGACCGTGATGGCGTTGGGGACCCCGGACTTTAAGACGTCGTAGGTATCGACCAACAGCGAGGCGCTGTCCGGGTAGACCTTGGCCCAGGACCGAAAGGCGGTCAGTTCGTCGTTAAAGGACTGGACCCAGGCGTGGGCCATCGTGCCGGCGACCGGTAGTTGGAAGAGCTGGCCGGCCAAGACGTTGGAGGTGCTAGCACAGCCCCCGATCACGGCGGCCCGGGAGCCATAGGTAGCGGCGTCGGGACCCTGGGCACGGCGGGCACCGAATTCCATCACCGGACGGCCCGCCGCTGCCGCCACGATCCGCCGCGCCTTGGTGGCGATCAGGGACTGGTGGTTTAAGATGTTGAGCAGCCAGGTTTCGATCAGCTGGCACTGGATCAGGGGGGCGCAAACGGTCAACAGCGGTTCGCGAGCAAAGACCGGGGTCCCCTCCGGCATGGCGCTGACGGTCCCGGTAAAGTGGAAGTGGGCCAGGTAGTCAAGAAAGTCTGGTTGGTAGAGGCCCAGTGACTGGAGGTAGGCCAGGTCGGCGGCGGTAAAGTGCAGGTCCTTGAGTTGATCGACGACCTGGGCCAGCCCGGCGGCGATCACGAAGCTGCCGTCGTCGGGAACGGTCCGGAAAAAGACGTCAAAGACCGCCCAGCGATCATCGGGCAGGGTGGCCAGGTAACCGTTGGCCATCGAAAATTCGTAGAGGTCGGTTAACAGGGCGTGGTTATTCATTTGGTTCACCCCCCAAAAGGACTTCGGCGCCTAAAACGGTTTGAAAATGTTGGAGCGCCCATTCTTGGCCGGTGGGAGTCAGGGCGGCAACGGCATCCTGGTAGACCGTTAGTTGGTAGCCCCGGTTGTAAGCGTCGACGGCGGTGTGGAGGACGCAGATGTCGGTGCAGACCCCGGTTAGGGCGAGGTGACGGATGCCGCGCTCCTGCAAGAAGAGTTGGAGACGGGTGCCGCAAAAGGCCGAGTAACGGGTCTTATCGAGCAGCACAACGTGGTCGTTAGCCTGGTGGGCTTGGTACCACTCCTTAAGCGGGCCATAGAACTGGCGCCCCCAGGTATTGCGTTGGTTGTGGGGTGGGAAGAGCTTGCTCTCCGGGTGGTAGGGGTCGTGTGGCTGGTGGACGTCGGTCGGCAAGATGACCCACTGACCGGCTTTGAGAGCTCGGTCGGCCAGGCTAACGATGGTGGTGGCGATTTGCTGGGCCGGTTGGCCACAGGTCAGGGCGCCACGCTCGTCAACGAAGTCGTTAGTGTAATCGATAATCAAAAGGGCGGTTGGTGACTGCATGCTGAAAACCTCCTTAGTGAGGGTGTTGCGTGATTAAAGTAAAAAATACCTAAACAGGGGTAAAAATAAAAGTAGGAATGACTTTTATTCCTTGAAGTCAATCCTACTCCTTTGCCGGGGACTTGGCTAGCCCCGGAGCCGATATATTTTGGGCGGACGGCCGCTTTGCTTGGGGGTGGCGGTGCCGCACTCTTCAAACAGGTGGGCGTGGGTCTTGCGGAAGTTGGAATTATCAATCGCCGCCGGGGTGGTTTTCAAGAAGGTGGCGTAAACGTTACGGGCCTCCTTTAAGGTGAACTGCTGGCCCAGGATCCTCAAGACGGTCGGTTGGTAATCGAGCTTATTTTGGATCCGGGTCAGGGCGGTGGCGATGATTTGATCGTGGTCAAAGGCCAGGGCCGGGCGGTTTAAAATAAAGGTGTGGCGCCCATTTTGCAAGGTGTCGTGCTCGGCGGTCCGCCGGAGGGTAAACCAGGCGACCTCGCTGGCCCCGTAGCCCGGGGTCAAAGCGGGCATCGAGGGTAAAAAGGTCATGTAAGCCAGGGCTAGGGCCCGCTCGCCGGGGACGCGGTCGGGGGCGGTGAAGGTGGCCAACTGTTCGGTGGCCGCCAGGCTCAGCTCCAGGCCAATCTTATCCTTGATCAGGCGGATTGCGGCGTCATCAGCGCTTTCGTGGCGCCGTAATAAGGTTTCGGGCAGGGCCCAGGAGTCGGTAAACGGTGCTTGGTCGCGGCGGACCAAGAGGAGCTGGACCGCCTGGTTGGTGGTGTCAAAGGACCAGATCAGATTGGTGACCGTGATTAGCGGCCGGGTGAGGAGTTGTTCGTCACTCACGAAATCATTCCCTTCGGATTAGTTCTCGTTCAATTTTAACACAAAGGGGAGCACGGAGATAACCGCGCTGGCACGGGATAGCGGTAATAGTCAAGCAGACATCAAAAAGGGGCTAAGAGAAAACGATACTTTCTCTCAGCCCCTAATGGTAGTTTTAAATGTTAGACAGGAAAGGTGGTAAATAACCGCAGACCTAGTGCCTAAGCACAATTCTCCTGGCGTTATTCTTCCGTCTTAGCGTCGGTGGCGGCGTCCATTGGTGCGGCAATCGCCTTTGGCGTGGCGGCCACGGTGATCTTGCCGGCTTCATCGACTTGGGCCACCAGATCGGTAGCGTCCGGGTGGTCGAGGACGTAATCGGCGATTTGGTCTTCGATGTGTTCTTGGATGACCCGCCGCAGTGGCCGGGCCCCCATCTTCGGGTCAAAACCGAGGTCAACTAAGCGTTCCTTAACGGCGTCTGGCACTTCGATGTGGAGCTTGCGGTCGGCTAACATGTTGTTAACGTCGTCGATCATCAAGCCGACAATCTTCATTAAGTCGTCCTTGGTCAGGGCGTTGAATTCCACGATGTCGTCGAACCGGTTCAAGAATTCCGGCTTGAAGTAGTTGGTCAGCTTGGAGATGACCGACTTGGTTTGGCCGGCCGCCTCGGCGCCAAAGCCGACGGAGGCGACCATGTCACCAGTCCCGGCGTTCGAGGTCATGATGATGATCGTGTCCTTAAAGGAAACCGTCCGCCCTTGCGAATCGGTCAAGCGGCCGTCGTCGAGGATCTGTAAGAACATGTGCATGACGTCTGGGTGGGCCTTTTCCACCTCATCCAAAAGGATCAGGCTGTACGGGTGGCGGCGAACTTGTTCGGTCAACTGGCCGGCCTCTTCGTAACCGACGTAACCCGGGGCGGCCCCAATCAACTTGGAAGTTGAGGTCTTATCCATGTATTCGGACATGTCAAAGCGGATCATGGCGTCCTTGGAACCAAAGAGCAGCTTAGCCAGTTGCTTAGCGGTTTCAGTCTTCCCAACCCCGGTTGGCCCGACGAAGAGGAAGGAGCCGATTGGCCGGCCGGACTTGTTTAAACCAATCCGGTTCCGGCGAATGGCGCGGGCGATCTTGTCAACGGCTTCGTTTTGGCCGATGACGTGGGCTTCGAGCTGCTTATCGAGGTCCTTGAGTTGGTTTTGCTCTTGCTTTTGCAGGTCGCTGACCGGGATGTTGGTCATCTCTTCGACGATCTTTTGCATGTCGGCGGCCGTGACCGTGGCGGCTTGGTCGGTGTGGTTTTCCTCGGCGTCCTTCTTGGCCTTGGTCAACTTAGCAACCTGGTCGCGGTAGAAGGCGGCCTTTTCGTAGTCTTGTGATTCAACGGCCTGTTGCTTGTGGGCTTCGGCGGTGTGAATCTCATTTTCGATAGTGTGCGGGTCGGCGGTCTTTAAGGTTAGGTTCTTGCGTGAACCGGCTTCGTCCAAGAGGTCGATCGCCTTGTCCGGCAAGAAGCGGTCCTGGATGTAGCGATCGGATAGCTTAGCGGCCGCCTCGATGGCGTCGTTAGTGTAGGTAACGTGGTGGTAATCCTGGTAGCGGCCCTTGATCCCGTTTAGGATCTGGATCGTTTCGTCGACGGACGGTTGTTCAACTTCGACCGGTTGGAACCGCCGGGCCAAAGCGGCGTCCTTTTCGATCTTGCGGTATTCGTTGAGGGTGGTGGCCCCGATCAGTTGGAACTCACCCCGGGCCAGGGCCGGCTTCAAGACGTTACCGGCGTCCATGCCGCCCTCGGCGTTGCCGGCACCCATAATTTCGTGGATTTCGTCGATGAAGAGGATCACGTTTTCGTCCTTAGAAACCTCTTGGATCAACTGTTGCATCCGCTGTTCAAACTGACCGCGGATTCCGGTTCCTTGGACCAGGGAGACGACGTCTAAGCGAATAACTTCCTTATTAGCTAGCTTTTCTGGTACCTGACCGGAAACGATGGCTTGGGCCAGCCCTTCGACAACGGCGGTCTTACCAACCCCGGCTTCCCCGATCAGGACCGGGTTGTTCTTGGTCCGCCGGTTTAAGATTTCGACGACCCGGGCGATTTCCTTATCGCGGCCGATCACCGGGTCGATCTTGCCTTGGCGGGCCAGCTCGGTCATGTTAATCCCGAACTGGGCTAACAGTCCCTTGCCGTTGCCGCGGCCGCCGCCTTGGCGTTGGTTTTGGTTCATATTTGCTTGTTGGCCTTCGTTGTTGTTGTTGGCTTGTTGGTTTTGCATGTTGTTCATGGCGTTCATGAAGTCTTCCAGACTCCCAAAGCCGAATCCATTATTCATATCACTGCCCCCGTTCAACAGGTTCATTTGCATGTTTTGCATTTTTTGGTAGCAATCCTGACATAAGTCGATTTGCATTTTTTGCCCGTTCATCATCATTTGGAGATGAATCGTGGCTTGGTTTTGTTGACAAACTTGACAGAGCATCAATCAATCCCCCTTCATTTGGGTCAATCTTTGACCTTTCTTGACCATTGCCTATATTATACTTACTTTTCGTGGGACCGCAAGTCATTTCAACCGTAATTGAAAGGGTGCACCCCTTCAAATAAAAAAATTGAACATGTAAGGGCTCCCGTTACCGAAAATTTTAGCACTGATTGGAAACTAATGCTAAAATGAGTGCTAGCCACGGTATGAGAGGGGGCATTAACTTGGCAACTAAGGAAGACTTTGTACGTCAATTAGCCGATTTGCGTGACGGAAAGAGTGAAGAACTACTCGTCGAACCGGATAACTTTATGGCCTTTCAGCAGGCTTACCGGGAGAGTCCTTTTCGCAGCCAGATTGAAGGACAAGCCGGACGGGGCGGTCAAATTCACTACCGCTTCAAAACTGACTAAAAGTTCTGGTGGTTCGCCTTGTATTTACCGCTTACAATCGCTATAATTAGGTAAATAGTGAGCGTTGGCCAAATGAGATGGTGTCTTATAGTTACCAACGCTAAATCAACACTAAGGAGATTGATTATAATGGAAAAACGCGACTTTACGATTACTGCCGATGCTGGGATTCACGCCCGTCCTGCAACGATCCTCGTTCAAACGGCATCCAAGTTCACTTCAGACATTTCCCTTGCTTACAACGGCAAGAGCGTTAACCTGAAGTCCATCATGGGGGTTATGTCCCTCGGGGTTGGCCAAAACGCCGACGTTACCATCACTGCCGAAGGTGACGACGAAGCGAAGGCCATCGAAGCCATTGCCGAAACCATGACTAAGGAAGGCCTGGCTGACTAAAATGGCCACCGTACTCGACGGCGTGGCCGCCGGCGGTGGGATTGCCATCGCCCCGGTCTACCGGTTGGGTGAATCGCGGTTTACGGTTAAAGCTAAATACACCGATAATGTGAATCATGAGGTCAGCCGGCTTCATGATTCTTTTTCGTTAGCAAGACGTGAATTGACGGACCTTCGTCGGCGGGCTCACCAAAAGATGGGGGAGAAGGCCGCCACCGTGATTGACGCCCAATTAGCAATCGCTAAGGACCAAAGTTTTGAAGGGGAGATCACCGACGCCATCCAACGCTACTCGACGACGGCGGCCTGGACGGCGACCCAGCGGATTGACCACTATCTAAACGTCTTCAAGCGCCAATCCGGCGGGGCGGATTACTACCACTCACGGAGGCTAGCGCTGCAGGACTTCAAAAAGCGCCTCTTGGCCCACCTATTAGATGAAGAATTACCGGACCTGGCTAAGTTGGATCACCGGGCGATCATCGTCGCCCACCAACTGACGCCGACCGACATCATTCGCTTGAACCCACACCTAGTCGCCGGGATCGTGACCGACCTGGGTGGCCGGGCCGCCCACTTCTTGGTGATGAGCAAGGAGATGCGCTTTCCCACCGTGGTCGACACCAAGACGGTGACCGAACACGCCGATGACGACATGGTTGCCATCATCGACGGTACCCACGGGCGGGTGATCTTGCAACCGACCCCTCAGCAAATCGATCAGTACCAACGGCTGGCTAGCCGGGAGAGTGCCCGCCTGCGCGAACTGGGCGTCTTAAAGCACCAAGACACCGTTAGCGCCGATGGTCACCACTTTGAAGTGGCCGCCAACGTCGCTTTGCCACGCGAAAGTGACGAACTGGCCACCAGCGGAGCCGAGGGGGTCGGTCTCTTTCGTAGTGAATTTCTTTTCTTGCACCAAGACACCCTACCGGATGAAGAAACCCAGTTTCAGGCCTACCGGAAGCTGCTCTTGGATGCCAACAACCACCGGGTGGTGGTGCGCACGCTCGACATCGGCGGCGATAAGCAACTCGCCCAGGTGCCCCTGGAACGGGAGAACAACCCCTTCTTGGGCCTGCGCGGCCTGCGGGTTAGCCTGGCCTACCCAGGGCTGTTTCGGACCCAGTTGCGGGCGCTCTTGCGGGCCTCGGCGTACGGCCAGCTAGCGATCATGTTCCCGATGGTGGCGACCGTTGACGAGTTCCAGCAGGCCCAGCGGATGGTTGACCAGGAGAAAAACCGGCTGACCCAGGAGGGGATCCCGGTCGGCAAGGAGTATGAGGTCGGGGCGATGGTTGAAATCCCGGCCGCCGTGGCGATGGCCGACCAGTTGGCCCAGTACGCCGACTTCTTTTCGATCGGCACCAACGATTTAATCCAATACCTCTTTGCCGTTGACCGGGGCAATGGGCAGGTGGCGAGCCTCTACCAGTCCCTGCACCCGGCCGTCTTGCGGGCGGTTAAGCAGACAATTGATTGTGCCCACGCGGAAGGCAAGTGGGTCGGGTTGTGTGGCGAAATGGCGACCATTCCGACCGCCGTGCCATTGTTAGCGGCGATGGGCCTAGATGAGTTTTCGGTCCCGCTAAGCCAGGTCCTGCCGGTTCGCTCGCAGATCCGCCGCCTCAAGGTGCGGCAACTGCAGCCGCTGATTCACCAGGCCCTGGCTGCCCACAGCCCGGCCGAAGTCAGGGCGCTGGTCGATCAATTAACCAGTCACATGAAGTAATCAACATATTAAGGAAAGCTTAACCTGCCTACCAACGACCAGGAAGCTGGAAAAAATAGAAACGGGGTGTCGGGCCGAAGGAGCCGGGCACCCCGTTTATGATCTGACTTGCCCCGGGGATAGGAACGGGGCTAAAATACCCTTAATTGCGCCTGAAAATTCCCTTTAGTATAATTAACCGTAGTTTATTGCGAAGAATTAAAGGAGCCGAAGCTTTGAAGATTGGTTTGTTTACAGATACGTATTTCCCCCAGGTGAGTGGGGTGGCCACCTCAATTAAGACCCTGCGCGATCAATTAACCGTGCTGGGCCACCAGGTGTACATTTTTACAACCACCGACCCGGCGGCTGATCCCGTTTCGGACCAGGCGGAGGGAATTTACCGCTTTGCTAGCATTCCCTTTGTCTCCTTTACCGACCGGCGGATTGCAGTTAGCGGGTGGCTGAAGGTGTTGCGGTTAGCTAAGAAGCTCGACTTAGACGTGGTCCACAACCAGACCGAGTTTTCGCTGGGGATGATGGGGAAGATGGTCGCCCGGGAAATGAAGATCCCGTGCCTACACACCTACCACACCATGTACCAGGATTACCTCCACTACATTGCTAACGGGCGGGTCTTAAAGCCACGAGACGTTGCCCACCTGGCTCATTTTTACTTAAAGAACATGACCGGGGTAATCGCCCCGTCCGAACGGGTCTTAGACACCCTCTTGTCCTACGGGGTGGAAGCGCCGATCCGGGTGATTCCAACCGGGGTTAACCTACAAGTCTTCCAAACGCGGGATAGTAAAGAAGAGATCAGTGCCCTGCGCCAAAAGCTTGGTTACACCGATCAAACGCCGGTCCTCTTGTCGCTGTCGCGGGTGGCCTTTGAAAAGAACATCCACGCCCTTGTGGAAGCCATGCCGGACATTTTGGAAAAAGAGCCCGCCGCCCAACTTTTAATAGTGGGGGAGGGGCCGGCGCGGCCAACCCTGGAGCGCCTGGTGCGCGAAATGGGGTTGCAAGACCACGTGTCCTTTACCGGCCAAGTGGATAACGATCAGGTTTGTCACTACTACCAAATGGCCGACGTCTTCGTTTCGGCTAGCGATTCGGAAACCCAGGGGCTGACTTACGATGAGGCCTTGGCCAGCGACTTGCCGATTGTCGTCATGCGTTCCGAGTATACGGACGAGCTAATCGACGACCCGGCGATTGGGCGTTCCTTTCAAAAGCGCGCCGACCTGGTTGACGGGGTGCTGGAATACTTGGCCACCCCGCCAAGCCCGGAGGCAATCGCCACGCGCCGCGAGAAACTGCACGACATCTCCGCGGAGGTGTTTGGGCAGCGGGTGCTTGATTTCTACCGGGTCTGCCAAGAGGAAGTGGCGGAAAAAAAGCGGCCGGGCTTTGGGCGTCGTTTTCGTCATTTGAGGAACCAAAATGATTAAAATTACCATGTATTCGTCGGCTGACAAGGTGGCTGGGCAGGGGGTCGGGAGCGCCTACGCGGAGCTGATGACCCTGTTAAAGGACCGCTTTGCTTCCCAGTTTGACATTCAAATTAATGAGTTTAGCCGCCAAAATGACATCAGCCACTACCACACGATCGACCCCCACTTTTTTGTGTCGACTTTTTCCAAGAAACGGGGCCAAAAGATCGGCTACGTGCACTTCCTTCCCGAGACGATGGAAGGCAGCCTGAAGATTCCCCAACCGTTTCGGGGGCTTTTTTATCGTTACCTGATCGCCTTTTACAAGCGGATGGATCACCTGGTCGTGGTTAACCCAACCTTTATCCCCAAGCTGGTGGCCTACGGGATCCCACAAGAACGGGTGACCTACATCCCCAATTTCGTCGATGACCAGCGCTTTTACCCGATCTCGGCGGCCAAGCGGTGGGAACTGTACCGGCGGTGGAAACTGGATCCCGAGCGTTTCACGGTCGTCGGTAGCGGTCAAATCCAAGAACGGAAGGGCGTCTTTGATTTCATCAAACTAGCCAAACAAAACCCCCACTTTCAATTCATCTGGGCCGGGGGCTTTTCCTTTGGCCGGATCACCGATGGCTACCAAGAGCTCAAGAAGTTTGTCGCTAACCCGCCGGCCAACCTCTTGTTCCCGGGGATCGTTACCCGCGACCAGATCGCCGAGTTAAACAACATCGCCGACCTGTTTTTATTGCCTTCCTATAACGAGCTCTTCCCGATGTCGGTACTTGAAGCCTTTTCGTGTGGGACACCGGTCATGTTGCGCGACCTCGATTTGTACCACTCAATCATCGGCGGCTACTACCAACCGGCTAAAGACGTCGACCAAATGCAAGCAGAACTAGTGCGGATTTCCCAGGATCCGGTCGCCCTAGCTGACCTAAAGCAAAAGTCACTAACGGCCGCCCAACGCTACTCCAAGGACCACCTGGCTAATGAGTGGTACCACTTTTATCGAACGCAAGCGGGGAGGGAATAGGATGTCGCGAAAAAACTGGATCGTTTTGATCCTGATGCCCGTTGCCGGCGCCGGCATCTTCGCCTTTTCGTTGCGTAACACCGATTTACATCAGTTAAGCATTGACCTCGCCAACCTCAACTGGGGCTGGTTTGGCGTGGCCGTCTTATGTATTTGCCTTTACCTGGGGCTGGAAGGGGTCGTTACCAAGCTCTTCATGGCCGACCGTTACCCGGACTTTAGCTGGAAAAACGCCATGCGGGTGCCGCTGGTCGAACAACTCTTCAACGGGATTACTCCCTTTTCCACCGGGGGCCAACCCGCCCAACTAGTGGCGATGCTCCAGGCTGGGGTCGATGGCGGCCGTGCCAGCTCGGTCCTCTTGATGAAGTTCGTCGTCTTTCAGGGGATGATCGTAATTAACTTCATTATCAGCATGCTAATTGGCTTTCACTACATTGCCACCAAGCTCCAGGCCCTGTCCTTGCTGGTGGTCTTTGGTTTTGTCATTCACCTGAGCGTGATCGTCGCCCTGCTCTTAGTCATGTACTGGCACTCCTTTACCAAGCGGGCCACCAACCTCTTATTAAGACCGGTGCGTTGGTTTGTTAAAGAGGACCGTTACCAGAATTGGCAGCGGGTCCTAGACGAGCGGATTGACTCCTTTTACCAGGAGAGCTTGAAGATGCGTCAGGAGTACGGTAAACTCGCTAAGGTCTCGGTGGTGACCTTAGTCCAGTTGGCCTTTTATTACCTGATTCCCTACTTCATTCTCTTGGCGCTGGGGGTGCAAAACCTTAACGTGGTGATGATCGTTTCCTTAAACGTCTTGATCTTTATGATTACCTCGCTCTTCCCGATTCCCGGGGGGACTGGGGGGGCCGAGTATTCCTTTACCGTCCTCTTTGCCAGCTTCATTACCTCCAACGCTAAGCTGGTCTTAGCCATGCTCTTGTGGCGGATCCTCACCTACTACTTCGGGATGTTTGCCGGGATGGTGGCCCTCGTCTTAAAGCCCGATCCGGTGAAACCCTATGAATGATTAACTGAGCGGCGCCGTTAAGTAGCCGTTGAAAAGTAAGGGGGACCGTCTCCCCTTAGTAAAACAGATTAACTTAGACCCCCATAGTCGCTAACCAGCTGTGGGGGTCTTATTTATATCGGCCCGTTGTCAAATCCTGTTGATGAGATTGTTTTAGGCGGCGGCCGGTGCCAACGCCTTGGGGAAAGCGAGCTAAGTTTGGCGCCCTTAGCTGGTTGGTTAACCGGGGTAGGGCAGTGGTTTAGGCTAGTGCTACCGCCCCGTTTTGCCTTTAAGTAGTTAGAAGGGTAAAATAGATAAGATAACAAGGAGGGAAGACAATGGTTAATTCGAATCTAAGTCGGATCACCAAACGCTTGGAGGCGATGGTGGTGGACGGGGTGGGGCCCTTGCAGGTTCGGACCTTCGAACGGTACGGGATTGCGGTGTGCGACGTCCTCTTCAATCAGGAGAGCGGGGAGTTTGTCGTTAAGCGAATTGAACCAGGTGACGTGATGGTGTTCGATCAACTCGACTTGGCGGCCATTGAGGTCTATGACTGTCTAGAAGATTTTCGCCAACGTTTTTAACTTTTTTGCCAAAAAGCGTTGACGATTTAAAAAGTCACTGGTATAGTATTTAATCGTTGTGATAAGCAAGGACGACATGAAGTTAACCTTGTAAAATCCTTCAAAAACAGTGTTGACAGTTAATTGTCTGATATGATATATTAATTAAGCTGTTAAATCAGCGGTGCCAATGAGTTGAAAAAAGAATTTAAAAAATATCTTTACAACACATTAGCGTTTATGATAAAATGTTTAAGCCGGCTGGCTAAGTTGGCTGGCGGTAGACCTTTGAAAACTGAATAATGTTTCGACGAATCAAATGTGTAGGGTCCTTGATCTTAATGATCGAGGCAAAAAACATTTGCGAAGTCAATTCGCTTAATTTATTAAAAAAGAGCTATTCAAGCTTCTTATTTTATATGAGAGTTTGATCCTGGCTCAGGATGAACGCCGGCGGTGTGCCTAATACATGCAAGTCGAACGCGTTGGCCCGATTAATTGATGGTGCTTGCACCTGATTGATTTTGGTCGCCAACGAGTGGCGGACGGGTGAGTAACACGTAGGTAACCTGCCCAGAAGCGGGGGACAACATTTGGAAACAGATGCTAATACCGCATAACAAC
>SKEY01002364.1_pt1 | contig 19922 bp, 34 predicted proteins | sample 4843871 | NCBI WGS metagenome assembly SKEY01 (sample SAMN11008797, study PRJNA524170) | human gut metagenome | biome: Human fecal sample; material: Feces; isolation source: fecal sample from pouch patient p36 | host: Homo sapiens | place: Israel: Tel-Aviv | collected 2016-12-04 | reverse complement strand
AATTCGAGAAGCTTTTGGCAGAAACGAACAAAACTACATATAGAGTATCAAAAGATACAGGAATTGCTCAATCTCTGCTATCGGATTGGAAGCTAGGAAAAATTAAGATGCTCGGTGCAGACAAACTTAAAATCCTTGCCGATTACTTCGGTGTAAGCATTGAGTATTTCTTAGAGTAGAAAGCGGGGTGAGGAAGAAATATGCTAACACCCACGGATTGTCTAAATATTATATGTTTTATTATTTTAACGATTGTAGTAATTGCGTGTATTGCGTTTGTGAAAAAAATGAAGCTTCCGTACTGGAAGCTCCAAATTAGCTGGATTGTTCTTAATGAGATAATTGGTGTGGCTCTGTTAATATCTCGGCTAGTTGATTAGATATTTTAAGGAAGAAAGAACGGGCAACGGTTACTTTTTCTTCGCAAATACAGGTATATAGGTAGTCAAGGTCATTCCATAACTCTTTAGGGACATAGGGATATACCTGAAAGAAACTTTCACCGCACACTTCTACATTTTTATATTGACAATCGGAAAGATATTTAGAAGTGCTAGAAAGAAAGTTTTCAATGGCAGTTCTTCGTCTTGAACAGTATTCGGACATTTCTTTTTCCTCAATATCTAATTTGCGAAGTTTTAGTTGATGCTTATTGTTTATACAAGCAGTTAAAAGAGGACCGACAGAAACACCGATAATCGAAATGATAACAGCAATCCAAGCAGCTATGGCACTCCAATCTATGGATTGAACATTCATAAACATAATTCTCCTTTCGTAATACTCGGCATGGCAGTGCCTGTAAGTAAATTATAGATGGGAGAATAGGGAAAAACAAGAGAGAATACGGGAGGAGTTTACATGACAGTAAAACAAATAGCGAGGTACACAGCCTTAGCAAAGCGTTATTCAGAAATCGTATTGGCTTCCGGTAGTAGTTGGAAGCCGGAATATGCCGAAGAACTAAAAGAGCTTGGCAGAGAACTTACAGCTTTGAGAAAAGAAATGAAGAAACACCTTAATACGGGAATAAATCCGTGAAACAAGGACAATCCGTGAAACATACCATGAAATAAGGAGGTGGAAAATATGACATACCGAAATATAGTAGTCATAAATGGAAAAGAAGTTAATATTGAAACACTTCCAAAAGAAGAAAAGGAACGGCTTGCCAGAGAGTGGAATAGAGCAGCTGCAAGGAAATTAAATTACATAGAAGATAAAACCGCCTGAGGCGGGAAAGGAGGGACAAGCAATGCACAGTGAAAGTTTAACACAAGCAATCTTAGGAACAGCGCTGTTATTTAACACAGTTTTTGAAATTCCAGATGATATGAGCCTTTTTGGGCAGATATTTGGAGTAGGAATAGTTACATATATGTTGTTCTGGAGTATTGAGAAAGTAAGAGAATGGGAAATGCTGTTAAGAAAAAAGTCCGCCCGGCGGGAACCGAAAGCGGACTAAGGAATTTAATTAACAGGTTTATTATACAAGAATGTAGAGGAAAAAGCAATGGGAGAATTTGCACAATTAGAAAAAGAACTTCGACCTGTTTTTGCAGAAATAGAAAGAATTAAAGAAAAACACCGGATAACCTCTATTACCTTAGAAAGCTTTAACCTAATCGACCAGTTCCACGGGAGCCATGGAGGAAAGGGAAGTTTTATGGGAAAAAGAGAGTACAAGCATACCAGAAGCGTGGAGCAAAACTTTGTTAAGGTGAAATGATGGACCATGAAAAGAGAAAACCCGGAGTGTAATACTCCGGGTAAGTCATATATGGAACTTTTAAGTCTGAAAAGAGTATAGCATATATGACCGCAGAAAGCAAGAAAGAGAGAACACTTTTCTCTCTTTTACAACTTGATAAAGATATTAAAGTTAGGACATAGAGGCTATGGCAGTAAAGAGAAAAACAATAAAACTGAGAAACGGGGATATCCTTGATATTACTGAAAACCATGATGGAAACCATGGTGCTCCGGGAAAGGCAAGGCAGAAAAAGAAAAAGCCTACCAAAGAGGAGATACAAAAGAATAATGCCATGAATAAAGCAAGAAGAACCAGATTAAGGCTCTTGCAATATTTCTGTCCCGGAGACTGTTTTGCTACATGGACGTATGAAAAAAATAAAAGACCTTCTGAAATGGATGAAGCACTGTCAGATTTCCAAAAAGCAATCCGGAAAGTAAGAAGGGAATACCAGAAAAGAGGGTATGAACTTTTTTGGATAAGAAATATTGAAAGAGGAACAAAAGGGGCATGGCATATTCATCTTGTAATAAACGAGATTGGAGATACAGCAAGCATATTAAAGGCTGCATGGGAAAAAGGCGGAGTTTATGCCACAGAAATAAATCTTTCTGAAAAGCTTTATGATGCGGATTTTACAAAGCTGGCTAACTACATTACTAAAGATGAAAACACCGAGGAATTAAAAGAAGACGGCACTCCGGCAAAACCCAGAATAAAAGAAGCAAATTACAATATTTCCAGAAATATGCCGCTTCCAGAACCAAAGGTAAACAAGCTGAAGCGCTGGAAAGAAGAAATTAAACCAAAAAAGGGATACTACGTTGCAAACATGGTAGAAGGCATCAATCCGGTAACCGGATATAAATACCGTAGATACACTTTAATTCGATTTAAAAAGCAGGAGAAAGGAAGGCGAAAACATGAAAGAGGTAAACCTGTACATAGAGACCAGTAGCACAGCCTTCCAAAAGAAAGAGAGAAACAGTGGCTATGTACTGGAATACATAAAGGGCAAGACTCCCATAACGAGAGAAGGCTTCCGAACCGGAAAAGGCACGTATAATCAGGAAATTTTAGAAACTCTTACAGAAGCACTAAAAAGGGTGAGAGAGCCGTGCAAAATCTGTATCTATTCCAGAAATCAGTTTGTCCTTTATGCAATCAGGGACAAGATGGAAATATGGGCGAGGGAAGACTTTGAGAAAATCAAGAACCAGGAAGACTGGAAGGCTCTGTGGGAAGTAATACAAGAGCATGAAGTAAACGTGCAAGTAGGCAAGCACACTTATTCTGATTGGATTTTAAGAGAAATGGAGGAACGGCGTGAAAAAAACGGGTAAGAAACAAAAGAGCATCTTGCAGGACCAGAGTGAAAAACAGTGCTATCTGTGTATGGTTTTGCATGAAGACTATGGATATAAGCAGGTGGAGGACCATCACATTTATTTTGGTAATTCCAACCGAAAAAACAGTGAATTCTATGGATTTAAAGCTAATCTTTGTTTAATGCACCACCGCATCGGCAAGGAGGCAGTACATAATAACCGGGAAACAGACCTGACACTAAAAAGAATATGCCAGGAAGAATTTGAAAAGAATCATACAAGGCAAGAATTTGTAAGAATTATTGGAAAATCTTATCTGGATGGAGAATTTGAACGTCCAGCATCTTAAGGAGGAAAAACATGAACAAAGTAATTTTAATGGGGAGATTAACCAGAGACCCTGATGTGAAATACACGGCCGGAGATAATCCAATGGCAATCGCAAGATATACACTAGCCGTAGACCGACGCTTTAAAAAAGAGAATGAAGCAACAGCAGACTTTATTAGTTGCGTTGCCTTCGGAAAGGCGGCAGAATTTGCCGAAAAATACTTCCGTCAGGGTATCCGCATTGTAATAAGTGGCAGAATTCAGACAGGAAGCTATACAAACAGAGATGGAAACAAAGTCTATACAACAGATGTAGTTGTAGAAGAACAGGAATTTGCCGAAAGTAAAAATAACGCAGCAGGAAATAGCAATGCACAAAGCAACACGGCAGCAGGACAGCCGATCGGAAACACAGGAACAACTGTGGACGCAGATGGCTTCATGAATATTCCGGATGGCATTGACGAAGAGTTACCGTTTAGTTAAGGAGGATAATTATGGCATATAGAATACCTGTAACAAAAAAAGAAGTGATAAAAGCAAAGGACCTGTATACAGCAGGATACAGCGTACAAGATATTGCCTTCGAGCTTAATCGTACCGGAAATACAGTACGGCGCATGATACACGGGTTTTACGATAACTTAGAGCCTAAGAAACCAAAAGAGAAAGACAAAGAAAAACCACTGTGGCAGGTATGTTTTGAAACGGAGTGGGAAAATGCAGTAAACAGGATTAGAAAAGCAATGGGCAAAGAACCGATTTAGGAAGGAATATGCAATGAAGAATAATTTGATTATAGATTGTTTTGCTGGTGGCGGAGGAGCGAGCGTTGGAATAGAAATGGCTTTAGGAAGACAGGTAAATATAGCCATAAACCACGATCCGGAAGCTATACGGATACACAAAGTAAACCACCCAGATACAATTCATCTGACGGAAGATATTTTTAAAGTTGATTTGCAAAAATATGTTAAAGGCAGAAAAGTTGCATTGATGTGGGCAAGCCCAGATTGTACCAGTCACAGCAAAGCCAAAGGCGGACAACCACGTAAGAGAGGACTTCGCATTCTTCCGTGGGCAGTGTATAAACATGCAAAGCAAATTCTTCCAGAGGTAATAATTATGGAAAATGTGGAAGAAATACAACAGTGGGGTCCTTTAGATGAAAAAGGGCATCCAATCAAGGAACGACAAGGCGAGGATTATAAGAAATTTATTACGGCAATGAAGAGTCTTGGCTATGCGTTTGATAGTCGGGAACTAGTAGCAGCAGATTATGGCGCACCAACAACACGAAAACGCTGGTATGCAATATTCCGTAGAGATGGAAAGAATATTATCTGGCCAGAACAGACACATAGCAAAAACGGACAGGATGGATTTCTGCCATGGGAACCAATCTGGAAATATTTAGATTTACAGGATTTCGGAAACTCCATTTTCGGTAGAAAAAAACCGCTTGCCGAAAAAACCATGAACCGTATTGTAAGGGGAATCGAAAAATTTGTTCTCCATTCTCCAGAGCCGTTCATCGTACAGGTTAATCATGGAGGAGACTGCTTTCGAGGACAAAGCATACATAATCCCCTCCCTACCATTACTTCTAAACACGGATATGGTGTTGCAACCCCATTATTGATTCAATATCACTCAGAGACAACCAACAGTGGTGTAAGAGGGCAAAAGGTAACAGAACCAATACAAACCATTGATACCAGCAATCGGTATGGATTAGTACTTCCTTTTCTAACAAAGTTTTACAAATCCGGAACAGGACAATCGGTACTGGAACCCATCCATACCATTACCACAAGTCCTGGGCACTTCGGGCAGATATCTGTACATGCTGTCCCTGTTGATGATTTGAAAGATTACCCTTCTGAAACACTTCAAAAAGCAACCTGGGTCAGCCAGTTTATTATGGAATATTATGGTGCCGGAATCGGGCAACAATTACAGGAACCGCTCCATACCATTGTTACCAAAGACCGTTTTGCACTCATCACTGTTATAGGGGATTCTTACGCCATTCTGGATATTTACCTCCGTATGCTCAATCCAGAAGAGTTAAAACTTGGTCAAGGGTTTCCAGAAGATTACATCCTCGAACATGATATTACTGGTAAGAAAATCAGCAAGGCAGGACAAGTTGCCAGAATTGGGAATAGTGTAGTGCCTATCATGGCAAAAAAATTGGTGCTTGCAAATTGCCCGTACTTAAAAGTCGGGGAGCGTATGCCAAACATGAAGATAAATAAAAATTCGTATCAATTAAAATTTGCTTAGGAGGACACATGAAGAAATCTAATTTAATCCCAAAACAGAAATACGTCCGCAGAAGAACTGTAAACGGAAAGAAAACAGAAAGCATTATGGAATGCATCCAGATTACACCAGCAGGAGGAATTTTCCTCCAGAGTGGCAATCTTGAGAAGCTTACGAATAAGGAGATAGAGGAGGAATTGCATAAACATGAACAGAGAAATTCTTTTTAAAGCAAAGAGAAAAGATAATGGTGAATGGGTGGAAGGGTATTACGTTTATTGCAGGAAACGACATTATATTCTTCCGGTACTAAATAAAGCAATTGGCTTTGATGAAAGAGAAGACGAATGGGTTGAAGTTGACCCAGACACTATCTGCCAGTACACAGGACTTGCCGACAAGAATGGTAAGAGGATTTGGGAAAATGATATTTTAAGAAATAAAAAAGGTGATATAGGCGTAGCGCAATGGTTTGAAGAGCACGCTGCGTTTATGATTTGGAATAAGACTAAAAATTGTGTTTGCTATTTGGCAGAAAATGATTTTTCGAAAATTGAGGTAAATGGAAATGTATTTGATAATCCGGAACTGTTGGAGGTGGAGTGATGAAAATAGTTGATAAAACAAGAAATGAAGTGAAAGATTTTAAAAATCTCAGATTAGAGGATGTTTTCCGCTGGGATAGAAGATTATTTATGAAAGTATCCAATCACCATGATGATGGATGCATCAATGCCTATGATTTCAGCAAAGGAAGGCTGACAGATTTCACAGGAGATACAGAAGTAGAGTATATTCCAGCGGAATTGATTTTGCATGGGAAAGGATGGGGAGAATAGTAAATGAACGTACTAGAGAAGATTTTGGAAGAGATTAAGGAAAGAATTGAGAAATTAAACATGGCAGATAATATGTGCAGAGAGAACGCCGAGCGCAATAGAAATTTCGAGAGCGTGAAATATTTCCAAGCCCTGATGTTTGCGACGGAAAGAGCGAATAGTATTATTGGAGATATTATCCGTTCGCACATGGACGAAGCAAAGAATGATGGTTGGATACCATGCAGTGAGAGGTTGCCGAATGAAATAGAATTTCAGAAAGCGTATTGTAGAAATCAATATGCAGCGGAATTTCTTGTAACAATTAAAGGAGCAACTAGACCTACCACACTATATTTTATAAAAAATAGTTGGTTTGATGAAGGAATGAACTACTACAAGGTTGTCGCCTGGCAACCACTTCCAGCATCATATAAAGGAGAGGAGGCAGCAGGCTAATGAATAAAGAAGGCTACAGAGATCCAACAGCAGAAAAAGCTATACATAATGCAGATAAGATGCCGAAATACATACAGAGTATATTTGATAAGCTTAACCTGGCAGCAGGAAAATCAGGAGTAGAAGTGCTTGTAATTAGGGACAAGGAGACAGGAAGGAAATACAGGAGGTGAGTCCATTGGAAATCAATAAGGAACTTCTGGTACAATACTGTGAACTGCGGGGAGAAATAAAAGATTTAAGAGAAAGGATAGATAATGATAAAAGAAGATTGAGAAAGATAGAGGAAGAAGGAGTGGTATCTGATACTGTTACCGGAACAAGAAAAGACGGAACGATTGGAGCAATAAAGATAACAGGATTTCCTATTCCTGAATACAGCAAGGCAAAAGATATGTTAAAGAAAAGAATAGCAAAACTGCAGATTATGGAAGATGAGCTATTGGAGGCAGTAAATGCAGTAGATGATTTTATAAACAGTATTCCAAAGAGTGATTTAAGACAGATATTCCGGTTTTATTACATAGATGATATGACATGGGCAAGAGTTGCCTTAAACATGAATGACCGTTTTCCGAAAAGAAGAATTAAATATACCGAAGAAAGCTGCAGAAAACGTCACGACAGGTATCTGGAAAAGTTAGATGAATTTTGAAAATGTCCGCCCATGTCCGCTTTTATTATGGTAGTATTTATACTGGAAGTGAAAACGGAATGGATTTCATATTCCTCCTCTGATTGGAAAATTGTAGAACGGCAGCAGGGTGTTACAACTCTGCTACTGTATCAGGCTCAGACGGTAGCGCCTGTATGGTGTCTGAAAAGGCGAATACCACAAAAGACCGTCAATTCCACAAATATTTTTCTAAACACCCCGTAGAAATATGGGGTGTTTTGTTGTATGATAAAGGAAAAAGCGTTCAGGAGGAGAAGATGTCAGTGTTTTTAGATTTTATGAAAGTTTTAAAAACGAATGGTAGTAAAGAATATATGATAGAGTGTTCAAAATATGCAATAAAGACAATTCAGGGAGACGCAGAGTCATTAGAACAATTAATCAAAATGCTTTCAAATGCCCCTGCTTTTTATAAGAACAATATGTTTATTATGAAATTACAAAATTTTTTGCTTGGAACATGTACTGAGGAAAGCTATTATAGGGATTTGTCGGATATAATTGCAGATGGAGATCAAACGGCTAATGCAGAAAGAATATTGGATTGTCTAGATGCATTAGAGACAGAGAGAAAAGTCACTTACGTAGTTAATGCAACCAGAAGCTGGATAAGGTTTCATCGAGGAATGGCAGGGATAAATAAAGGTCAATATTTTCGTGTATTATATATAATAAAAAATATTTTGCTGGAAGATATTGAGTTCTTGACAGATAAGATTAAATTAGGAGAAGTTTCAGACTCTGATTCTTGTGTTGCATTAGAAAGCTTAGGGTTAATGTATATTACAACTTCAGACAAAGAAGTAAAATATGCCTTTAGCCCGTTAGCATACATTTTTTACGAAGAGGTTATTAGAGGAGACGATGAAGAACTCTCTAAAGTGGAAGAACCATCTGAATTTCCAATGAAGATGGATATGGGCACTAAAATTGTAGAATTCTAAAACCGAAAAACAGACAAGTATGAGACACCCTCGTGGTGTCTTTTCTAATCCCTATAAGGACCTTTAACTCAGCAGGTTAGAGTATCCGGCTCATAACCGGGCAGTCCTGGGTTCGAACCCCAGAAGGTCCATTAACAAAAGGTGGTGGAGACATGGGATATAGGCCAGACAGAGATGGAACTCATCGTGCTATGTTCGACAAAAATAAAAAGAAAATATATGCAACTCAAACGGTATGCGGAATATGCGGAAATCCCGTAAATTTCTCTTATAAATATCCACATCCATTATCGCCATGTATCGATCATATTATTCCGGTAAGTAAAGGAGGACATCCATCTGATTTAGATAATCTGCAGCTGGCACACTGGACTTGCAATAGACAGAAGAGTGATAAACTTGTTGAAAGAAAAGGTGTAAATAGTGTAGAAGAGGTAATTAGTAATAATATTCTTCCACATACATTTGATTGGAAAAATATAAGAAAAATAATGCGTGGATAGTGAAAAGGTGGGGCATACCTCCCCCACTGTACCTGAAGACGGACTTCACGCCGTCACTGTGAAAAAAAACACACGCATATAAAAAGGAGTACAGAATGAGTGGATATAAAGGAAAAAATTACTTGAAAAATAGACTTATGCAAAAGAGAACACGGGTAAAAATACGCTATACCTATTATGAAATGAAAAATCATATAAAAGATTTTCAGATTTCGACACCACAAGAATTACGAAATATTCAATCTGTTTTAGGATGGTGTGGAAAAGCAGTGGATAGTTTGGCTGACAGAATTGTATTCCGAGAGTTTGTAGAAGATAATTTTAATATTGAAGAAATTTTTGTAATGAATAATCCAGACACATTTTTTGACAGCGCAATTTTGTCGGCGCTGATATCTTCTTGTTGCTTTGTATATATTTCGGAAGATGATAATGGATTTCCCAGATTGGAAATTATAGATGGAGCAAATGCGACAGGTATTATTGATCAAAGAACGGGATTACTAAAAGAAGGGTATGCGGTGCTTGAAAGAGATGATGCAGAAAAACCGGTTACAGAAGCATACTTTACAGCTGGGAATATAAGGGTATTTCAGAATGGGAAATTTAGAGATATATCAAATAATGTAGAATATCCTTTGTTGGTGCCTATTATATTTAGGCCAGATGCAGTAAGACCATTTGGACACAGCAGGATAAGCAGATCATGTATGGATATTGTAAACAGTGCAATGCGAACAGTAAAACGTTCAGAAATTGCAGCAGAGTTTTATTCGTTCCCGCAGAAATACGTTGTTGGAACATCGCAGGAATCGGATCCGCTGGATAAGTGGAAAGCGAGTATTTCATCGTTAATTGAAATTACAAAAGACGATGAAGGAGATAAACCGACATTTGGACAATTTCAACAACAGAGTATGAGCCCTCATACAGAACAACTGAAAATGTTTGCAGGACTATTTGCGGGAGAAACAGGATTGACATTGGATGACCTAGGGTTTGTTACAGATAATCCTTCAAGTGCGGAGGCGATTAAGGCAAGTCATGAGAATTTGAGATTGATTGCACGAAAAGCACAAAGAACATTCGGGACAGGCTTTTTGAATGTTGGATACTTAGCTGCGTGTCTGAGGGATGATTTTCCGTACGAAAGAAGACAGTTTTATTTGACAAAACCAAAGTGGGAGCCAGTATTTGAACCAGATGCAGCAGCATTAAGTTCTTATGGAGATGGAGCAATTAAGATTAATCAGGCAATACCAGGCTATATTAGTGAGGAAAAGATGAGAGACTTGACAGGATTTTAAGGAGATACCATGGGAGATATTGCACCACAAATTTTAAAGCAATTGGATGAGGATTTCCAGAGAAGGATTAAAGAAAATAAAAAAATCCAATCATTATATAAAAAAGTAAAAGAAGGGAGGGCAACCTATAAAGAAGCTAATGGATTTGCGATTGAAATAGGTGAAGCCTTATCATCGGTGTTTCAAAAAAATTTATCTTCATCTTCCCTTCCTGATGGAAAATTATATTATAACATTGCAGATAGAACTATTAGACCAATGATGCAAAATAACTACGAATTGGTATCTGAGGTTTCGAGAGAAGTTCAGGAAGTGTTAAATGAGATGAATGGAATCGGAATTAAAGCAATTAAACCGGAATTGAATGAAGATAAAGTGGCTGGAATTATAAATATTGTGTCTGGAAAAGATGCGTATGATGAAATTGCATATATGCTTGATGAACCGATTGTAAATTTCACCCAGTCAGTAGTAGACGATACTATTAAGGCAAATGCTGATTTCCAGTATAGGGCAGGATTAAATCCTAAAATTAGGAGAACGTCAACAGGAAAGTGCTGTGAATGGTGTAATAAGCTTGCAGGGGTATATGATTATGAGAAAGTATCTGATACTGGAAATAATGTGTTTCGGAGACACAAATATTGCAGATGCCTTGTAGAATACGAGGTGGGAAACGGAAAAAGGCAAAATGTGCATACGAAACAGTGGTCAAAAAGCGTGAAAGGTGATACAATAAAGCTAAAAGAACGAAAACAAACAAGAGTAGAAAAACCAGAAGAAAGAGAAAAAAGAATAAAATCTGAAAATGGATTAGATTTAGTATCTAAAATTGCAAGTCACCCTCAAATGCTAAGTTCATTTTCACCGGAAAAGTTAAAAAAAGAACTAGAAAACAACGGATATATGGTAAAAGCGTTAGCAAGAGGAAGTTTAAAGGGAGTAACGTTTGAAAGTGGCGGAGGATTTAAGGTGAATTTTGGAGGTGATGGAGTATTTCAATATCATCCGGAAAAGAAAAGCCATCATGGTGGGGCTTATTATAAAATATCAACAGGGAAAGGAGGCACAAAGCGATATGACCTTGAAGGAAATGAGATTGAAAAGGATAGATAGCTTAAATGAAAAGCTGAAAAATAAATATCAAAGTATGAAGATTAATGGAACGATGGCATTTGTTTTGAATGACGGACAAATTTGCAGGCTGGATAGTATTGGAGACTGTAATGCTATTGTAATAGAGTATGCAGAAAATTATGAAGAGGCCCAAAAAGGACTTTTCGGAGAAGATGGAGATTTGTTCTATATGGATGAAATGGATGAAGAGCAAATGTATAATGCTATGATAAAAGAGATAGAGGGATAAATGCCGTGCACAGATAAAGTGGACGGTATTTTTATGCACATTTATAATATAAATGGTAAATTTTAAAATTCCCTTTGGGTGATGGGGTGATATTGTCCATGAAAGAAATAGTTAAATTAACAGGAGGGATGTCATGGCAGAAAAAAGATTAGGACGCCAGACACCCACGCAATCCGTTGTTCTTCCTTATTCAGAAACAAAAGGACAAGAGGCGTCTGAATTATATGCACTTACAGGAAACAATCTTCTAGAATGGCAACAGCTATTACAAAGCGACATTATGGCAGTCAATGATGAAGGATTATGGGTACATCAGAAATACGGATATTCTATACCTCGAAGAAACGGTAAGTCAGAAAATGTTTTAGCAAGATGTTTGTGGGGACTAAAAAACAATGAACGTATCTTATACACAGCACACAGGGCTACGACATCTCATGCGGTATGGGAAAGGCTTGACCGAATGTGTGAAAAAGCTCAGATACATATATCATCTTCATTTAAAGCATTTGGAAAGGAACATCTGTATGCCAGTGATGGTGGAGTTGTTGAGTTTCGTACAAGAACATCATCAGGAGGATTAGGAGAAGGATATGATGTGCTAATTATTGATGAAGCTCAGGAATATACAGAAGCACAGGAGACCTCTTTAAAGTATATTGTTTCAGATAGTGATAATCCGCAGACTATTATGCTTGGAACACCACCTACAGTAGTTTCAGCAGGAACTGTATTCGTGAAATATAGAGAAACTGTTCTTTCGGGAAAAGGATTTGACTCTGGGTGGGCTGAATGGTCTGTACCGAAGCAAATGCCTGCAGATGATATAGAGTCATGGTATGAAGCAAACCCATCATTAGGAACAATTTTAACAGAAAGAAAAATAAGAGCGGAAATTACCACAGATGATATAGATTTTAACATTCAAAGATTGGGACTATGGCTTAAATATAATCAAAAATCAGAAATTAGTAAAGCAGAATGGGAAGCTTTAAGGGTAAGTGCAAAACCACAATTAAAAGGTGATGTTTTTGCCGGAATAAAATATGGACATAGTGGAGAATATGTAGCTATGTCTGTTGCTATTAAAACAACAGAAGGCAAAATTTTTGTTGAGAGTATTGATTGCAGACCAATAAGAGCAGGAAATGAATGGATTATTGAGTATCTGATTTCTATGAAACCAAAAAAGGTTGTAGTTGACGGTGCAAATGGGCAGCAGATTTTAGCAAATGATATGAAAGAAGCTGGATTAAAAGAACCAGAGCTTCCTACTGTAAAAGAAATTATTACAGCAAATGCTTCATTTGAACAAGGACTATTTCAAAATACAATTTGTCATGCAAACCAGCCGTCGCTAACACAATCTGTGAGTAATTGTGAAAAAAGGATGATTGGGACAAATGGAGGTTTTGGGTATAAAGCTATAAAGGAAGGCATTGAAATTTCGCTTCTTGATTCGGTTATCTTAGCATATTGGAAGTGTGCTGGGAATAAGGAAAAAAAGAAGCAAAAAGCAAGGTATTGAGAGGACATCCCGTGAGGGGTGTTTTTTTTGATATAAATTTACCGATACCACCGGGTTAAGTGGGGAGAAAGGAGTAAAATGGGAGAATTTAAAGTAATTGAAACGCAAGAAGCATTTGATGCAGCTATTGCTCCACGATTGGAGAGAGAAAGAAGCACAGTAAGAAAAGAATATGAGGGTTTTTTATCACCTGAAGATGTTCAAAAAAAATATGAAGGTTTTTTATCACCGGAACAGGTACAGGAAAAGTACAAAGATTATTTATCACCGGAACAAGTGGCAGAAAAGGATGCAACAATTAAAAATTATGAAAAAAGAAACAGAAAAGTGCAGATTGCAATGGAAACGGGTATTCCCTATGAACTTGCAGATAAAATTTCAGGTGATACAGAAGATGATATGCAGAAAGATGCAAAAACTCTTGCGGGATTTCTGAAAAAGACAAATGCTTATCCAAATTATGAACTAGAAGTAGATAGTACGAAAAAAACAAAAGAAACAGCAATGAAGAAAATGTTGAACAGTATGAAAGGAGTAGAATAAAAATATGGCAACAGAAAGAGGAAATTTGTTTGAACCAGTATTAGTGAGCGATTTAATTAGTAAAGTAAAAGGGAAATCTTCTCTTGCGAAACTTTCCGGACAGACACCAATTCCATTTAACGGATTAAAAGAATTTATCTTTTCTATGGATAATGAAATTGATATCGTAGCAGAAAATGGAAAGAAAACAGAAGGCGGGTTAAAGATTGAACCTGTAAAAATTGTTCCGATCAAATTTGAGTATGGAGCACGTATTTCGGATGAATTTCTGTTTGCAGCAGAGGAAGAACAGTTGCAAATTTTAACTGCATTTAATGACGGGTTTGCAGCAAAAGTGGCAAAGGGATTTGACCTTGCTGCATTCCATGGAATTAATCCACGAACAGGGACTGCATCTGCAGTTGTTGGGACAAACCATTTTGATAGTAAAGTGACTCAGACTGTTACATATACAAAAGGAACACCGGATGTAAATCTTGATGGGGTTATTGCTGCTGTTCAAGGGGCTGATGGGGATGTGACAGGAATGGCATTATCAAATGCGTTTGGAGCGGATATGGCAACTGTGCGAGAAAATGGAGTTAGACAGTATCCGGAATTTCGCTTTGGGGCATCTCCTAGTAATCTTGGAGGAATGGCTGTAGATGTAAATAAAACAGTATACAATGCTACTGTAAAAGACTATGCGATTGTTGGAGATTTCCAGAATGCGTTTAAATGGGGATTTTCTAAAGACATTCCTTTAGAAATTATCAAATATGGAGATCCAGATAATTCGGGAAAAGATTTGAAAGGATACAACCAGGTCTATATCCGTGCGGAAGTGTATTTAGGTTGGGGAATTTTAGTTCCTGATTACTTTGGAAGAATTGTGGAGGCATAATGAAATACAAGAATAAAAAAACAGGTTCCGTAATTGATATTGAAAGCGAACTGAGTGGAGGGGATTGGGAGAAGGTAAAAACTTCTCACAAAACTTCTACTAAAAAGGTTGGTGATAAAAATGAAACCGTTTGCAAGTCTAAGTGATATAACGGAATTATGGAGAGAAATGTCTGCAGAAGAAGCTATAAGAGCTGAAAAATTACTTCCGATTGTTTCTGATTGTTTACGAGTAGAAGCAGATAAAGTCAGAAAAAATTTGGATAAAATGATTACTGAAAAACCATATCTCGAAAGTGTAGCAAAATCCGTGACCGTAGATGTAGTTGCGAGAATGCTTATGACATCTACGAATTCTGAACCAATGTCTCAAATGTCACAATCTGCATTGGGATACTCTATTTCAGGGACATATCTTGTCCCTGGAGGAGGCCTTTTTATTAAAAAGTCTGAACTGGCAAGGCTAGGGCTTAAAAAGCAGAGAATGGGGGTAATTGAACTGTATGAAAATAAAGGGAATAACGGTAACATTGATTAGCAAAGTTGAATGTGGAAGAGATGCGTTTAATCATCCTATTTACAGTGAGAAGGAAATAGAGGTTAAGAATGTTCTTGTTGCTCCTGCGTCTATACAAGAAGTTACCGAAATGGTTAATATGACAGGAAAAAAAGCTATTTATAATATGGCTATCCCGAAAGGCGATACGCATGTATGGAAAGACCAAAAGGTACGCTTTTTTGGGGAAATATGGCAGGTAATCGGATTTCCGCAGGAAGGAATTGAAGAAAATATCCCGTTAGATTGGAATAAGAAATTTATGGTGGCAAAATATGAGTAATCTTAAAGTAGTATTAAATAAAAGTGGAGTAGGAGCATTGCTGAAATCACCAGAAATGTTGAAAATATGCGAAAGTCATGCAAACAAAGCACGTGCTAAACTTGGATCAGGATATGAGGTAACAAGTATGGTTGGAAAGAACAGGAGCAATGCAGAAGTGGCAGCAGTCAGCCATAAAGCAAAGAAAGAGAACATGGAAAATAACACCATTTTAAAGGCGGTTGGAGGAAAATGATTGAAAAAATTGTATTAAACTACTTGAACGATACAACTAAAATTCAGGCTTATACAGAAAAAGAGGAAAATATGCCGGAAGAGTATTTTTTAATTGAAAAAATAGGAAGCAGTGAAGAAAATCATATCAAACAGGCGACAATCGCAATTAAATCATATTCCACGTCTTTGTATAAAGCAGCACTCTTGAATGAGGAATTAAAGAAAATAATGAAAAGAATAATTGAATTATACGAAGTAAGTAGATGCAGCCTGAATAGCGATTATCCGTACTCAGATACGACTAGAAAAGAATATCGCTATCAGGCTGTTTTTGATATTACATATTTTTAAGGAGGTAAAAGGATGTCTGACGTAAAAAATGTAAGTACAGGCAAACCGAAAATTGGAGGAGCAGTATATAGAGCTCCATTAGGAACTGAATTGCCGACAGATGCAACAACAAAGTTAAACGTTGCATTCAAAGAATTAGGATATTGTTCAGATGATGGAGTGACAAATACGAATAGCCCGGAGTCAGAAACCCAGAAGGCATGGGGCGGTGATACGATTTTAAATATGCAAACGGCAAAACCAGACACATTTAAGATGAAATTACTTGAAGTTTTAAATGTTGATGTATTAAAAGCAGTGTATGGAGAAGAAAATGTAACAGGTTCGCTGGATGAAGGTATTACCGTAAAAGCAAATAATGCAGAGGCGGAAGCAGGAATATGGGTTATTGAGATGATTTTAAAAGGAGCAATGAAAAGAATTGTTGTTCCAAATGCAAGTATTTCAGAATTGGGAGACATTGCATATAAAGATAATGAAGCAATCGGATATGAGATAACGCTTGCAGCGGTGCCGGATGAGAGTGGGCAAACACATTATGAATATATAAAGAAGGAAGGATAACAATTATGATTAAAGGTAAAACGAAGAGCGGATTTGAGTACGAAATTGATGAAGATGTCATGGATGATTACGAACTTTTGGAGATGTTATGTGACATCGATAGCGGAAATGCAAGCCTTATTCCAATGGTAACTACAAGACTTCTTGGAGAAGAGCAGAAAAAAGCATTAATGGAATACATCAGAGGAGAAAATGGGAAAGTATCAGCGTTGAAAATGGGAGAAGCAATTGGTGATATTCTTTCAGGGTGTAATCAAGGAAAAAACTCTTAATCCTAGCACACATGATTAACACAGACGAGGAGGCATTGATCTGCGACCTTGCTGAAACATATAAAATTTTTGATTATAGGTTGTTGCCGTGTAAAGCGGTTGCAACCTTTTCTTGTGGGCTGGGAAGTAATTCAAGGATAAAAATGAAAATGGCTAACATGGTCATAACAATGGAAGAAATGTTGCTGTCAGCGCTTGTGGACAACACAAAATTACTTGCATGGCTGAACAGCTCTGATGGAGCAAAAGGAATAAATAGACCAGAATCACTTTTGACACTTTTAACAGGGGAGTTAAAAAGAAATAATGATGTACTGGCATTTAATTCCGGAGAAGAATTCAAAAATGAATGGGAAAAACGAATGAGAAAGGAGGGGAAATAAATGAGCACTGAGCTTGCAAAAGCGTATGTACAGATTATTCCATCTGCAAAAGGGATAAAAGGAAAAATATCTGAACAGATGGGAGGAGAAGCAGATGCAGCAGGAAAAGCTTTTGGGAGTAATATGGTTGGAGCAATAAAAGGTGTTGTTGCAACAGCTGCAATCGGAAAAACAATATCTGCATCTATAAATGAAGGCGCTGCATTACAGCAAAGCCTAGGAGGAATAGAAACGTTATTCAAGGACAGTGCTGATAAAGTTAAAGAAAATGCGGCACAGGCCTTTAAAACAGCTGGAATGAGCGCAAATGAATACATGGAAATGACAACTAGCTTTGCGGCTAGTCTTTTGAGTAGTCTCGGGAATGATACATCTAAAGCAGCAGATGTGGCAGATATGGCAATGGTAGATATGTCTGATAACGCAAATAAAATGGGAACAAGCATGGAGCTTATTCAAAATGCGTATCAGGGATTTGCGAAACAGAACTACACTATGCTAGATAATTTAAAACTTGGATATGGCGGAACAAAGACAGAAATGGAACGTCTTCTTGCGGATGCCCAGAAAATAACGGGAGTGAAGTATGATATAAATAATTTGTCGGATGTTTATTCTGCTATCCATGTTATTCAGGAAGAATTAGGGATTACCGGAACTACTGCTAAGGAAGCATCGGAAACATTTAGTGGATCCTTTGCTGCAATGAAAGCAGCAGCTAAGAATTTAATGGGGAATTTGGCGCTTGGAAATGATATACAAGGACCTTTATTGGAATTGCAAGAGACAGTACATACATTTTTTATAAATAATTTTCTTCCGATGGTTGGAAATATTATAAAAGGAATTCCAGAAATGCTTAAACAGGGATTGACGATGGCGACACAGAATTTAAATCTGGCAGCGAGTAATGCAGACCAATTTGTGGAACAGGGAATACAATTGGTATCATCTCTGGTGACAGGAATTATAACAGGAGTTCCACTTTTTATAGAAGCAGCATGGAATTTGATTAGTGCCCTTGGAACTGCACTCCTTGAAACGGATTGGAGTTCTGTTGCGCAAAACCTTATCGCCAATCTTCGTATCGGATTAGATACATCAGCAGGACAAATTTTAGGAACAGATGGAAATATAATTGGATCCGTGGTAGATGCGATTATTTCAAACTTGCCAAGGGTTTTGGAAAAAGGTGTTCAAATTGTAACAACTGTGGTGAATGGAATTCTTTCAAATTTACCGCAACTTATATCAGCCGCAGGAACACTAATAACAAATTTTGTAAGCAAAATTATACAAATGCTTCCTGCAATTTGGGAGTCTGGAATGAAAATGCTGGTTAATATAGCAAATGGAATTATTTCAAATTTACCCCAAATAATATCATCTGCTATGCAAGTGGTTACAAACTTTCTTAGCACAATTGGGAGCAAACTCCCTTCAATCTTACAGCAAGGAATTGAAATTATTGGTAAATTAGCAGCAGGTTTAATTCAGGCAATTCCAGATTTAACAAGTAAAATCCCACAAATTATAAGTAGTATAGTGAAAGAATTTGCAAGACATGATTGGCTACAAGTGGGTAGAGATATAATAAGCGGTATTGCTTCTGGGCTAAAGAACGCAGGACATCAGTTATGGGATGCTGTAAAAGGAGTGCTTGGTAGTTTCAAAGACCAGGTTCTTGCCTTTTTTGGTATTCATTCTCCGTCTAGATGGGGGAAATGGGTAGGTGAAATGATAGATAAAGGTTTTGCAAATGGAATTGAAGGTAATATAGGCCCAATAAAAAAAGCGGTAGGAATTATGGAAACTACAGTAACAAAACCTTTTGAGTCTAACTTTGAGTATTCTGGGAGTTTAAGGGGAGGAAATACACAATTAGTTGAAATTTTGTATGCAATTTTAACTCTTTTAGAGGTGATTGCTAATAAAGATACAAATTTAAAGGTATATTTCAAAGATAGAGAAGTGGGAAGAGTATTAAGGGAAATGGGAGTTGTATTTGAAACATGATTTTATATAAAGCGTCTAGTGGAAATGAATACAACCTTTATGGAGCGACAATGAGGGCAACAGAAGGAACGTTTCATAAGTATAAATGGACTCCAATTACTACAAAAAGCAATTTGGGAGAAGCGGTAAAGCAATTTAAAAAAGAAGCAGTTCAATATGAAATTACGTTGAGCTTTAAAGGGAAACTTTCAGAGAGAAAAATAGAGCTTGATAAATTAAGAGAAGATTTAGAAAGAGATATTTTGACGAAGAAACAAGGACGAATTTATTTCAACGCTTACTATATCGATGGATATTGCATTGAATCTGAGACAGGAGTCTCAAATATTAAAAATACGTGGTCAGATAATAAAATTATATTTTATTGTCCATTTCCCTTCTGGATAAAAGAGCACCCTTATTATTTCAAAACCAGCGATGTTACATCCGTCAATAACAAGCGCTATGCCAATAAATACGCTTACCGCTATGCAAACGGATTAAACAACACCTATCTCATCAACGAGCACTATGCGGAGTGTAACTTCCGTCTGAATATCTATGGACCATGTGTCAAACCGTCTGTTTACATTGGCG
>SKEY01002345.1_pt1 | contig 19995 bp, 16 predicted proteins | sample 4843871 | NCBI WGS metagenome assembly SKEY01 (sample SAMN11008797, study PRJNA524170) | human gut metagenome | biome: Human fecal sample; material: Feces; isolation source: fecal sample from pouch patient p36 | host: Homo sapiens | place: Israel: Tel-Aviv | collected 2016-12-04 | reverse complement strand
GATGGCATCGAGCATGTCGTAGAGCGTAAAGGCCACGTCGGCGCCGGGCAGCGCAAGCTCGCGGTCGTCGGCATAGGCGAGCGCCAAGCGCAGGTCCTTAATGAAGTGCTCGACCATAAAGCCGGGCTTGTAGTCGCCGTCGAGCGCCTTGGGCGCCAGGCTCTCCATGGCGCCGGACTTACCGGTGCCGCCCAGAATCATCTGACGGGTCTTCTCAAGATCAAGGCCGCTCAGCTCGGCAAACGCCAGCGCGTCTGCCATGCCGACCATGCAGGCGCCCAGCGACACCTGGTTGGCAAGCTTGGCAGCCTGGCCCTTGCCGGCGCCATCAAAGCAGCAGATGGTTGCCGCAAAGGTGGAAAGGATGTCGCGGACCGGCGCGATGTCGTTCTCGGTGGCGCCCACGATAGCCGTGAGCGTGCCGGCGATGGCACCCGACTCGCCGCCGGTGACGGGGCAGTCAAACGCCATGCAGCCGGAGACCTGGGCGGCCTCGGCAATGTCGCGCGCCAGCTCGGGCGAGCTCGTGGTGAGGTCGATCAGGACCGCACCGGGCTTAGTGCACGCGAGCAGACCGTCACCCGCCAGGTAGAGCTCCTCGACCTCGGAGGGATAACCCACCATGGTAAAGACGACATCGGCGTTAGCCACGGCATCGGCCGGCGTATCGGCCCAAGCGGCACCGCGCTCGATAAGCGCGGCAGCCTTGGACTTGGTGCGGTTGTTGACCATGACGGGATAGCCGGCATCCAGGATGTGACCGGCGATGGGGGCACCCATGATTCCGGTGCCGATAAATGCGACGGAGAGCTTGTTTGCCATGAAACCTTTCCTTTTGGGTTGGGTGTTGTTACCAGGTTGAATACTCGATGCCAGCGTTTGGCTGTGAGTCGAGGGCGATTACGGACGCAGCGCTTGCCTACTGGCCGCGCACGCGGCGGGCGATGCGGTCGGAAAGCGACGCCTTGTCGGCGCGGTTCTTACCCCAAAACGCGCAGGCCACCATGCCGGGGCCCACGTGCGAGCCGATGGTGGGGCCCACGGAGCTGCGAATGATCGTGACGTCGGCGCAGCCCTCCTCCTTGCGGATGGCGGCCTCGAGCCAGTCGCCGTCCTTCTCGGCATCGGCCGTCATGATGGCGATGGGCATGGTGCGATCGGGCACGTAGTTCTCGCGGAACGACTTGAGGATGGACTTGAGCGCCTTCTTGCGGCCGCGGTTGACGCCGATCAGCGACAGCGAGCCGGCCAGGTCGTAGGAGAGCTCGGGCTTGACGTCGAGCTTTGCCGTGAGCTGCGCCGCCGCGGGAGGAATGCGGCCGCCGGCAGCCAGTGCGTCGAAGCTCTCGAGCGTAAAGTAGCCGTGCACGTAGGTCTTTGCCTCGTTTGCCCAATCGACCAGCTGCTTGGCGGTCAGTCCCGCCGAACGCTGGCGCACGGCCTCGAGCGCCAAGAGCGCACCGGTCGCGCAGGGCAGAGCGTTGTCGACCACGTAGAGCTCAAAGTTGGGATACTCGGCGCGCACGACATCTGCCGCCTGGCACGCGGAGTTGTAGCTCGACGACAGCGCCGAGGTAAAGCACAGGTAGACCGTGGGCGTGCCCTCTTTGGCGCACTCGGTAAAAAACTCGATATAGCGACCGAGCGACACAGCCGAGGTGGACACGCGGGCACCGGCGCGCATGCGGTCGTAGAACTCCTTAGGGCTCATGCTCGACCAGATGTCGTCTGTGCGCTCCTCGCCATCGATAATGAAAGGGAAACCCAGGATATCGACATCGAGGTTCGCGGCGACCTCGGGGCTAAAGTCGCAGCAGGTATCGACGACGATGCGGCAACGGTTCGAATGACCGGCGGATGCGGCCTTGTCCATCAAAGCGACTCCTTACGTAAAAAGGCGGCCACCCGCATGGGATGGCCGCCAACCGTTAACTCATGCAAGTTAACGTATTTTACTCGTCAAGTGTTTCGATGCGGGGCTTGATGATGCCATATCCACCATTCTTACGGTGATACACCACATTGATGAGACCGGTCGTCGCGTTCTCGAACACGTAGAAGTCGTGGCCGAGCAGATCGGTCTGCACCAGCGCCTGCTCCTCAGTCATCGGGGTGACGTCGATGACCTTCTCGCGGACGAGCAGGTCGTCCTCCTCCTCGGGCAGCAGCAGGTCGGCCAGATCCTCGACGCGCTCGACCGGCGCGACATCCGCGGCGCTGGCACCGCCCTGGCGGTTGTCCACGACCTTGGTCTTGAACTTGCGCAGCTGGCGGGTGACCTTATCAGCGGAGAGGTCGATGGCGGCGTACATATCTGCACCGTGCTCGGCAACGCGAATCACCGAACCGCGGGCACGAACCGTAACCTCGACGATTGCCGGGTTGGGGTTCGAGGGGTTCTTCTCATAGCGAAGTACAACGTCGACCGTCATGGGCTCGATATCGAAAACCTTGAGCGCCTCGCCGATCTTCTCATCCACATGCGCACGCAGAGCATCGGTTACCGTCGTCTTGCGTCCAGAAACCTTGATATCCATACGTGGCTCCAATCTGCCTCGGGGACTTACTGTACTGGCTATGTACCCATTGCCGTGCATTTAATCACCCGGATTCTCAAAGACCCGAATAACGATTGCTTGATACCGCATACCGAAGTCTCGCACTTTTCTGTAGCAAAGTGCGCTATAGGAAGGCGTCGGCAAAGCTAGTTTTTCTCCTGGAAATCAGCTTTTACCTGCTGTTTTTACCAAAATAGAAAAGCCGGGCTCCCCTATTGGGGAGACCCGACTATGCGTGTTGAAACCATGAAGAAGCGCCTCGTTCAATGTATGGCAGACGCCACCCCTACCAATAACTAGCTATTGAGCTTGTTGATGTCATCGTCGGTGATGGTGCCTTCCTGGCTAGACGACGGGCTGTCGCCGTTGTTATCGGAGGCGTCGTCACCGGATGGCTCAGTCTCGTTGGACGTGGAGTCGGATGTCTGCACATTGGCTCCCGAAACAGTCTTGGCGGTAAGGTCATAGGGCATCTGGCCGTACCAGACGCAGTGGACCGCCTCGAGCGTGCCGTCGGCCGTGATGCCGTCGAGGGCATCGCTCACGGCACGGCACAGTTCGTCATTGGACGAGAGGCCCGCAACACCAAGCGTCGAGGGCGCCTCGAGCGCACCGACATAGGAGACCTCGCTCATCAGGCGTGCAAGGTAGCCGCCGGCCGTGGAGTCGCAGATCACATAGTCGACCTCGCCGGACTCAAGCGCCTCAAAGCACTCGTTGATGTTGGAGTAGGTCTTTTGGTTGGCGGTGATGCTCTGCTTAGCAAGCGCCTCCTGCGAGGCCGAGGACATCTGAACGCCCAGAGTAGACGTGTTAAGGGTATCGGTGGAAACGCTTAGCGACCCACCATCGCTGGTTTTACCGAACACGGAAGCGGCATCGTACAGGCAGGTGCCGAGCGAGCTAACGTCCCCGTCTGTGGAGTTGATCTCGCCGATAAAGATATCAGCCTTTTTGTCGCCGAGCGCGGAACCTGCCGAGGACGCATCGACAAAGGCGACCTTAAGGCCCATGCGGCTTGCGAGGGCGCGGGCGGCGTCGACCGCATATCCCGTGAGCTCGCCGTCGGCGCCCTGCATGGCCTGCGGCGCATCGGAAGTATCGAGGGCAACCGTCAGGGTTCCGGGAGTGACCAGGGCATCGTCCGACACCGCCGGCGTGACCGTCTCGTACTCGATCTGGTCGATCGTGGGAGTCGTGAACGTAGACAGCGGGTTGAACGCGCATCCGCTCAGGCCCAAAACGGCGATGACCGCTGCGGTCCCAGCACCTAACCGAGCCGCGTGCATCAAGCTGCCCCTCACCATGTCCACTACCCTGCCTTCTGTGTCGTATACGATCCGTGCGTTGCGCGGAATATCAGGTTGTTCCCACCAGCTGACCTGGTATTTGACCCCACACTTGCGCACCGGGGTGTTTGCTCGGGAGGCCGCAGCCACCTTCACGACTGGCCCGCTCGCCCGCGAGGCGGTATTGCCCCAAAGAAAGTAGAACGGACGGTGCGGCTTACATCTAGGACGCGCCATGATCGCGCCGCGCGCACGCGGTCGCTTACGTGGATCCCTTTGACCGCGTCTGTCTTGGACTAGGACGGGCATTTCGTCCGCCCGCAACCACAGCCTGGCAGGAACGTAGCGCATTATAGCTAAGTTCAAGCTAAAGTTTAAGGTTAGGGGCGTCATTCGCATCGCGAGTACAGATTTTGCGGGTCGGAGCGGACCATTCGTGCCCCTATGAAGCCCGGAGCTCCCCTACGGGGAGCTCCGGGGCACCCGTCTCAGGGTGCCGTGTGCAAAAAACGGCAAATATGAGTACTGTTACCAATTTAGTAGCAGCGTATTACCGCCTCACGAGCCCTTTTTGAGTTCCGCACAGCCTGCTTGGCGCCAAGATATTCCACATTCGTTTATTATCTCTTCGCTGAATCCAGATTATCGGCCCAAGTTTCTTTGTTTTTGCTGTCACTAATCTAGTAACAGTACTCATATTTGCCGTTTTTTGCACAGAGCATATAAACAGACCCCCTATAAAGCCATAGTTTTACGCTGGTTTGAGCCCAAAGCACGCTCGGAGCGTATTCAGCAGAGCATCTTGCCTCTTTCGACGAGCCTCTACGCGATTCTGATATCGCTTACCCATACGCTGGTGGATGCGCCATGCGAGTGCTTCCATCGCTTCCATGTCACAGAGCATTTCGTTGTTGACCGTCGCGACCTCGATTCCCATAGTAATCAAGCCCGTGTTGCGCTTTTCATCATGGATACGTCCCCTCCGAGAGGAATGGCCCAGCTCACCGTTGTATTCCAGGTCAAACCAGGCTGCTTCCTGATACGCATCGCAAACTGCATGCGGCATCCCCGAAATTGCCTGCGCGCGGTCATCGAACTCAATCTTGTAGTCGGTCTTAAAGGGACCGCAGGCAAATCCGCCATAGGAAAACGGAAGCGAAAACAGAGCGAGCATGATGCACTCCATGGGCGAGCGCAGGTTTTCTGACAAGTAGGGACACAGACGCTGCAGTTGTTTGGCCGCATTCCCCTTGCATACCGCGAGGTAATCTGCCAGACGATCGGGCGTCAGCACCGGCTCAACCTCAAAGTAGCCCACGTCTGCTGGCTGGTCCTTGTCCTTTGCAAGTTTATTCGTAACGGGCGAGGTGTAGGGAGGCAGATACTTCCCGCGGTCACTCAGCGAAATCTTAGAGCACAGCTCCTGGGCCAGGGCAAATGCCTGGATACAGCCGACCTCGCGGGCGACGACAACACAAAGGGCCTCGGGAGATAGACTGTACACCCCCGGTTCCACCTCTAGAATCGAGCCGGCGGGCAACCCGGAGCATACGGACCAGCCCACGCCAGGCATGCGGCGGCGCTGCGCCGCAGATCCCACCAGCAAGCAAAGATCTTCTTGCACCTCGCCGCTTGCGGCCCCAATCCGCACCAAGTCGGGAAGATAGATGTCCTCGGTCGAGGGCGACGACGTGCGCAGCACACGGCGCTCTTCATCGGGATCGAGGTCCCTCCAGCTTATGTATCCCATCTGCCGGCGCTCGGCGCGCATCATGCGTAGCGCCGAGGCGCCTGTTAGGATTACGGAAGCCGCTAGCTGTTCGTCTGTCGGCTCGTTGCGCCGCTCAATCTTCACTGCCACAAAACCACCCCTACCAAACGCGTGCGATAGCGAGGCCATCGACTGCTGCGGCGCCGGCGCGCTTGAGTTCCGCCGAAGCCGCGGCCATCGTCGCGCCCGTGGTAATAACGTCATCGATAAGCAGCAGGCGGCGGCCGCGCACGTCCTCAACCGTCTCGTACATGCCTTGGGCACGCTCGCGGCGCTCCTCACGACCGAGTTCGCGCTGGTCGCCATGCCCGTACTTGACGAGAGCATCGAGCAGGGGAACACCTGACAGCTCGCAAAATGGGCGCGCGATAGCCTCCATATGATCAAAACCACGCCGCCGAAACGCTGCCGCCGTCGCAGGCACAAACACCACCGCATCCGCACCGGACAGCACACCTCCTAAGCGTTCGGGCGCTACGACCTGGGCATGCAGGGCAGTGTCGTAGAGCAGCTCCGCCAGATACGGAGCCAGACGTCGCTCGCCCGCATCCTTGTACGCTTTAATGATGCGCGGCAGCGGATGCGCATAGACGGCGCACGCCAGGCAGCGGTCGAGCGCCTCCGCCATTGCCGAGGACGTGCCCTCGACCGAACACTCAGTGCACAGCAAATCCCCAAACGGGGCGCCGCATCGGGTACAGCTATGACGTGGGTCGATGAGCGTGAGCGCGGCCAGGCAGTCTTGGCAAATAAGCGCACCGGCGCGCTCGCAGCCGGCACATCGTGTTGGCGACAATGCCTCGAGCGCCTCACGTGCCACCCGCTCGGCAAACGGTAGCAATTCGTCCGCAAACGGTAGGGCACCGGCACCCTGCAGACGGCTCAATATGTTCAGATGGCTCTTCAAGACACAACCCTCCCTACGTTCGGTCGCAGGGAGGGTTGTTGATTCGGCGCTATGATACCCCGATGCGCTCGGGGCAAGGCGGGCTAAATCCGCTCGCGGGCGTTATTCGCCGGCGGGCGGTTGTGGTGCGGACGAAGACGGGGTCGAGCCCTCGCCACCATCCTGGCGCGGCTTGCGGGAACGGCGACGGCGACGGCGCTTTTGACCCTGGTCGGCCGAGCCCTCGCCACCGCGATCCTCGCGCGGCTCGCGCTCGTCGCGAGCGGCGCCACGCGAAGCCTTAGCAGTCGCTCCCCCGCCATCTCCGGGACGACGGCGCGTGACCTTGACCTCGCCATCCGAGACCTGATCGGCCACGGAGGGCACTGAGGGCTTCTGCTGCGCGCCCGAGGAATGGCGACGGCGCGGACGCGGCGCGCGCTCCTCCTCGCCACGTGACTTGCCGCTCTTGTCGACAGGCGCATCGGAGGCCGAGGCGCCCTTGGAAGCGGCACCGGCCTCGCGAGCAGCTGCGGCGCGGAAGGCGTCCTCGCGCTCCTCGCTCGACAGATGACGGCGGCGGCGACGTGTGGGGTTCATGCCACCGCCGCGATTCTGCTGCTGGGGTTGCTGAACCTCGCGCTCGCGAGAGGCGTGCTTGCCCGCGGCTGCAGCCTCGGTAGCATCGCCCGAGCCCGCGCGCTTGCGGCGGCGACGGCCATCGGCCGCCCCCTCGGCCTCGGGCGCCTCGGCCTTGCCGCGGCCCTTTCCGCGGCCACGGCCCTCGCCCTGGCTCTGAGCAGCGCGGGCATCGGAATCGACGTCGCGACGACGGCGCTTGGGCATCGACGTGCCGGCCAGACGGTCGGCACTCGACAGGCCATCGCCCACGTCGACGCCGTTCTCGCGATCGAGCTCCATGAGCGCCAGGCGCATCTCGGGCGACTCGATGCGCTCGAGCACGTCGCGCGTCACGCAGTCGGGGCGGCAGCTGCAGCCCTGCTCGGCGGCCTTCTTTTTGCAGCCCTCCGAGCACGTCATATCGGCCAGGTTGACCTTAAAGACTTTACCGTTCTCCAGGCGCAGCACCAGCTGCTCACGCGGCGTGTCATACTCCTGAATACGCGCCTTGCCAAGCGGCGTATCGATGAGCGTCTTCTTTTTGGGCGCACGGCTCTTAAAGTCCTTGTACGCCTCGAACTCATAGCGCAGGCAGCACATCAGGCGGCCGCATACGCCGCTGATCTTGGACGAGTTGAGCGGTAGGTCCTGCTCTTTTGCCATGCGAATCGAGACGGGCTCAAACTGTCCGCCAAAGCGCGTGCAGCAGAGCTCCTGCCCGCATTGGGCATAGCCACCCACCAGGCGGGTCTCGTCGCGCACGCCGATCTGGCGCATGTCGACGCGAATGTGCAGCGTCGAGGACAGATCCTTGACGAGCTGGCGAAAATCGACGCGCTCCTCGGCCGCAAAGTAGAACACGGCCTTCTCGCCGCCAAACAGGTACTCGACGCCCACCGGCTTCATCTCGAGGTCGAGCTCTTTGACCAGACGGCGGAAGTCGACCATGGCTTCGTCGCCCTGGATGGCTAGGTCGTCCGCAAGCTGCAGGTCAATGTCGCTCGCCACGCGCAGCACGGGCTTGAGCGGCTGACCGATCTCGTCTTGCGGCACCTCAAAGGGATCGGCCGTGACCAGGCCGATCTCGGTTCCGCGCTCGGTCGAGCAAATGGCATAATCGGCCTCGAGGATATCCAAATCCTGCGGATCGAACCACAGGTCGCGCGAGGCGTAGGTAAACTTAACGGGTACGACTAACGGCATTTCAGTGCCTTCCTGATATCGAACAGCATGACCTCGATGGCCAGCTGGGGAGTAACGTTTCTGGCGATGTTGCGCTCGGCGGTCGCGACTGCCTCGAGCGCCCGCGTGGCACCCGCAACATTGGTCGCGGCGGCAAGCCGACCGATCGTGTCGCGCACGTCTTCGTTCACCACGTCGGCCGCCTCGTCCTGAAGCGTCAGCAGCACGTCGCGCATGAGCGTCCGCGCGCTCGCCAGCGCTTCCATGATACCCGAACGCTCGCGCGCGTTGAGTTCGCGCTTGTTGCGGTCCTCAAGCTGCTTCAATGCTCCACGCGACAGGTAGTCGGCGTTTTGCTCGAGCACCTTTTCCTGCGTGGACTTGACCTCGGCGAGCGGCGCCTTAACGGCGACGATGAGCGACTTGGCGCGGCTGAGCACGTCGGCCTCGTCGGCGGCGATAAGCGAATCGATGGCGCGAACCATCTGACGGCGGGCGTCCTGGCGCTCAGCGCTCTTGAGGAACTCGATGCCACGCGTGGGGCTTCCCGCCACGGCGACGGCCATGCGGCAACGCGCAGGGTCCTGACCGGTGGCGCGGCTCACGGCCTGCGCGGCGACGGCGGGCGATACCAGCCGAAACGGCACGCACTGGCAGCGGCTCACGATAGTGGGCAACATCACGTCTGCCGAGGTGCCCAGCAAGATAAACATAACGCCCTCGGGCGGCTCCTCGAGCGTTTTGAGCAGTGCGTTGGCGGTGTTGGCGCGCAGCTGCTCGGCACGGTCGATGATGTAGACCTTGGCCTTGGCACGGATGGGCGCCAGCGGCACGTCGTCGAGCAGCTCGCGGGTCTGGGCGATGAGGTAGCCCGTGGCGCTCTCGGGCGTGTAATAGTGCACATCGGGGTGCGTATGGCGGGCGACGCGCACGCAGCTATCGCATGAGCCGCAGCCGTCCTGCTCGCACAGGAAGGCTTGGGCGAGCGCCCACGCGGCGTCGAGCTTGCCCGCGCCGGGCGCGCCCAAGAACAGGTAGGCGTGCGATGCGCGGCCGCTGGCGACGGCACTGGTCAAAAAGTCGCGCACGCGCTCTTGGGTGTCGAGCTTGGCCAGCAAGCTTGCCTGAGCGGGGGCCATGTTACTCGGCCTCCTGGGCAAGCGCGGCGGTGACGGCGTCCTGGGAAATATCGAGGCCGTAGGCGCGAACCCGCTCGACCGTCTGCGCGAAGACGTCCTCGATGGACGCGGTCGCGTCGATGAGCTTTACGCGGTTTGGTTCCTCGGCGGCAATGGCGCAAAATCCCTGGTAGACGCGCTCTTGGAAGGCCATGCCCTTGGCCTCCATGCGATCTGCCGCACCACGGGCTACCATGCGTAACGCCGCCTGCTCGGGTGTGATGTGGTAGACGAGTGTGAGCGCCGGGTGCGTCCCCGCGACGGCCAGGTTGTTGGCATCGCGCACTACCTGGCGATCGAGGCCATCAGCAAACGCCTGATAGCAAGTTGTGGAATCGTAGAAGCGGTCGCACAGGACCACCTTGCCGGCAGCAAGAGCAGGCGCGATGACCTCGTGCACCAACTGGGCGCGCGCGGCCTCGTAGAGCAACAACTCGCAGGTGTCGCCCATCGCCGTATTGGCGGGGTCGAGCAGCAGAGCACGGATCTTTTCGCTGATGGCGGTACCGCCCGGCTCGCGCAGGCTCACAACCTGGTAGCCAGCGAGTTCGAGCGCGCGGGCAAGCAGGCGCGCCTGCGTGGACTTGCCGGCGCCATCGACGCCCTCGAGCGTGATAAAGCTATGTTGAGCGGGCTCAAAAGCCATGGGCGCAGCCCCTTCCTACAAGGCGCGTAAATGCAGATATATCAACCAAGCCATGATACCCCAGTGCTCGGTGCGTCCCCAATAGCTAAAGGTGCCTTTCCAAAGTTGCGGTGAAATAGGGACTGATTGAAGCTCTGAGACCGCCAAACAGTCCCTATTTCACCGCAACTTATGATGGGGAATTTTGGACGCTGGGTATAATCGTCGTATTGCATTGAAATGTGGCGAAAGGAGTGGCAATGTCTCGGTATTGCGCCTCGTGCGGCAAGCTTCTTGCAGATAATGCCAAGTTCTGCACCTCGTGCGGTGCACCCGTTGAGCAAACAACCGCGAGCGATAGCCAGCCCGCTTTTGAGCAGACCGGCTCCCTTGATACGCCGCAAGCCAAGGCGGACGACCCCCTCGCCTATCGCCCCGACCCCGCCGCAGGCCCCGCGGCCGTCGAGACCACGCAGCGCATACCCGTCGCGAGCGGCTCGCCCCAACAGCAGCCGGCTCCCGCATACGCGCCCGCTTCGCCACAGACCCCCGCTCCCAAAAAGAGCGGCACCGGGCCGCTTATCGCCGTTATCGTTGTGCTGGTGGCGATCATCATCGCCCTGGTCGTTTTCTTTGTGATCAAGCCTTTCGACAACGCCGCCACGCAGACGACTGCCGAGGTAGCTAAGCTGCACCATGACGTCGATGGCGATGACCTAAAGCCTCTCGGCGATCCCAACAGCCTGTACGACGATGATGACGATGACGACGAGGATGGCGGCGAAGCAACGCTCTCCGAGCAGAACCTCTACCGCCGACTGAGCGAATACTACGACTTGCTCGAAGACCTCGACAACTACGTCCGTGGCTGCGCACAGAACTTCAACGGCAGCTATCTGGAAGAGGATCGAACCACCCGTCAAAATCTCGCCGACGTCGCCGAGCGCACGGAGGACACCATCGAGCAGTATTACGACATCGTCGAGGACCTAGACGTCCCGACGAGCTCCAAGAACTACAGCTCCTGGAAAGACATCGTTGCCTTGTACGACGACCTGGATCACCGCATTGACGCAATCTGTGATGCCTGGGAGATCAGCCTGAAATACGCCAAGCCTGCGGACCACAAGAATGAGATCGTGGCGCCGCTGTCGCGCGACAACGTGGCGGGCACCAATGACAATAAGTACCGCCTAGACTTTGAGGAGCGCTATCCCGGCGCCAAGCCTGTCGAGGTGAACTAGTCGCATGCGACGTTCTTAAACGACTAGTCATTAAAGACCGCCCCCAATGACTACGCAAAAAACCAGCGAGGATCATGGAACCCTCGCTCGTTTTTGTTTTGGGCAATGTTTCGACTGCGCCGTTACTTGTCGGCGGCTGCATTCTTGGCAGTCGACTTCTTCGCGGTCGTCTTCTTGGCGGCAGTGGCTTTCTTAGCCGTCGTCTTCTTGGCCGCCGTTGTCTTCTTGGCCGTGCTCGCCTTGGTCGCAGTCTTGCGGCCGCGGGCGGGCTTCTTCTCCTTGGTCGGGCAGTCCATGTTGACGCAGATACGCCACGGACCGCGCGCTGTGTTGACCACCACGATGGGGGCGCCGCACTCGGGGCAAGTCTCGCCCGTCGCCTCAAGCTTGCCGCGCGCCGGCAGCGGATAGCTCACGCCGCAATCGTCATAGTTGGTGCAGCGGATAAAGCGCTTGCCGCTCTTCTCGCTCTTGTGCGCGATCAGGTCGCCATGGCGTCCTGCCTCGGCGCACACCTTGCACTCGCCCACCTTAAGGTCGGGCTCGTAGTTGGTGGGGCACGTGGGGTTCACGCAAATCTCGAAGGCCTTCTGGCGGAACGGCTGGCACTTAATGCGCGGTGCGCCGCACTCGGGGCACACGGCCGCCTCGCCCTCGAGCGGGCTTACCTTGACGCCGCTCGGCACCGGATAGGTCACGTCGCAGTCGGGCCAGCCCATGCAGCCGATAAAGCTGCCGCGGGTCTTGGCGCTCGTCTTCATAACCAGGTCCTTGCCGCACTTGGGGCAGGCGCCCACGCGCGCATCGGCCGTGACGGCGTCGCTGATGGCGTCGCCCAGCTCCTGCGTATGCTTGAGTAGCTCGTCGAGCACGCCGGCCAGCAGCGCGCGCGAGTGCGTCACGACATGCTCTTCGGTATCCTCGCCGCGCTCCACACGGGTCATGTCGCCGTCGAGCTCGCTGGTCATATCGGGGCTCGTGATGCGCGGGGCAAACTGCGACAGTGCATCGATAATGGCGATGCCCAGCTGGCTCGGCTCAACGGGATCATTTTTGAGATAGCGCACGGCATACAGGCGCTCGATGATGCTCGCGCGCGTGGACTTGGTGCCCAGGCCGCGCTTTTCCATCTCCTGCACGAGCTTGCCCTGGCTGTAGCGCGCGGGCGGCTCGGTCTGCTTGGCCTCGAGCTTAATGTCGAACACGTCGACCGTGTCGCCCTGCTCCAGCGGCGGCATCTGCTCATCGCGTTTAAGGCCGTACGGGTAGGCCTCGCGGAAGCCAGGGGTCACGAGCACATCGCCCGAAGCCACGAACGGCTCACCGTTCACGTCGAGCTCGAGCTTGGTGTTCTCGATGGTCGCGGGCCCCATGAGCGTTGCCAGGAAGCGACGGGCAATGAGGTCGTAGAGCTTGCGCTGGCCGCCGTCGAGCGTGGACGGATCGCCCTCGCCCGTGGGGTAGATAGGCGGGTGGTCGGTGGTCTCGACCTTGCCGCGCGTGGGCTTCATGGGACCGGCGAGCACCTTTTTGCACACGGGCGCCAGCGCCGGGTTGATCTTTGCCAGGTCGCTCACTACGGCGCCCAGATCGAGCGTCGCAGGGTACACGGTATTGTCGACACGCGGGTAGCTGATGAGACCGGCCATGTAGAGGGACTCGGCGATGCGCATCGTACGCGCAGGCGAGATGCCCTCGGCCGCGGCGGCCGCCTGCAGCGAGGTCGTCGCAAACGGCGTGGGCGGCTGCTGCTTGCGCGAGCGCTTGGTCACCGCGGCAACGGTCGCCGTCGTAGCGCCGTCAACGTGGCCGTACGCCGTCTCGGCAGCATCCTTGTCGGTAAAACGCGCCGTCTTGTGCGCAATCTTAAAGCGGTCGTCCTCGGCAGCGCCCTGCGCGGCACCCATGCCGCGAATCTGCCAATAGTCCTCGGGCACAAACGCCATGCGCTCGCGCTCACGCTCGACCACCAGGGCGAGCGTCGGGGTCTGCACGCGGCCGGCAGAACGCACGTTGCCAAAGCCGCCAAACTTGGCGAGCGTCAGGTAGCGCGTGAGCACCGCGCCCCAAATGAGGTCGATGTGCTGACGGCTCTCGCCGGCGTCGGCCAGGTTCTGGTCGAGCGTGACGAGATTATCGAAGGCGTGCGTGATCTCGGCCTTGGTAAACGAAGAGTACTGGGCGCGGGCAACCGGCAAGTCCGGCGCAACCTCGCGCACCTTGTTGAGAGCGTCCGAGCCGATCAGCTCGCCCTCGCGGTCGAAGTCCGTGGCGATAATGACGCTGTCGGACTTTTTAGCGAGGTTCTTGAGCGAGCGAATGAGCTCCTTCTCGGCCGGCAGCTTAATGACGGGCGCCCAGGTGAGGTAAGGCAGGCTCTCGAGCTTCCAGCCCTTGATGGAAATGCCATCGGCAAGGAACGGCTTGCGCTTGGTGTCGTACGGTGGGCGGGCCAGGCCATCGGGCATGTCGGCCGGCAGCATCTCGCCGTCCTCGGTCACCGAATACCAACCCAGCTTTTTATCGAACAGCACGCTGTCGCAAAAATCGGGCGCAAGGATGTGACCGGCAAGACCGATCGTCACGCACTCCTCGCCCTTCCACTCAAAACGGTAGATGGCGGTGTTGTACACCTTGTCCTTTTTAGGCTTACCCGTGGACAGCCGCTCGGCGATCTGACGCGCGGCGTCGTTTTTCTCGGCGATGATGAGCTTCAAAAGAGGCTCCTATCTCGTATCTCTGCGGCTACGCCCGCCCGTATGGCGGCCGACTTACGCCCTTGCTTGCTCAATCTGCCCGATGAGCCAATCGCACCAGGCATCCATGCCCTCGCCCTTGCGCGCGCTCACGGCAAACCGCGGCGCCTGCGGATTGAGGCCATCGAGTGTCTTAGTATACCTATCCATGTCAAAATCGAAAGCCGGGGCCACATCGACCTTGTTGAGCAGCTGCGCGCCGGCGTGTTGGAAGATGCCCGGGTACTTGATGGGCTTGTCGTCGCCCTCGGGCACCGAGAGGATCATGATGGACAGGTTCTCACCCAGGTCAAAGTCGACCGGGCAGACCAGGTTGCCCACGTTTTCGATAAAGATGACGTCAATGTTTTCCAGACCCACAGCCTGGTCGAACGCGTCAACGGCCTCCATGATCATGTTGCCCTCGAGGTGGCACAGACCGCCCGTGTTGATCTGGATGGCGGGCATGCCGGCTTCCTTCATGGTGATGGCGTCGACGTCCGAGGCGATATCGCCCTCGATGACGGCGCAGCGCAGGCCGGCCTTGTCGCGCAGGCGCTCGTTGGTGCCCAAAATCGTGGTGGTCTTGCCCGAACCGGGGCTCGACAGCACATTGATCACATAGGTGTTTGTCTCTTTAAATCGCTGACGCAGCTGATCTGCCAGGCGCTCATTGCGCGACAGGATCGGCGACGCGATATCAATCGTTTTCTCGGCCATACTCGGCGCTCCTTACTTCTGCCATCTGGGGACGGGGTAGAAATGGTAGATTTCGTCGTTGACACTTGCCATTTTGCCTGCTTGCACACGTTGGAACGGAATGTCAAGCCGCACGGCGTATCTATTTCTACCATTTATACCCCGTCCCCAAATGGCTAGCGGGCTAATCGTCGGGGGTTTCGATTTCGATACTTGCGATGTCGAGCTCGCGGCCGTGCAGTAGGCGCACGTTGGCACCACCACACTGGGGACAGCGACAATGGAAGCGATCGTGGTCGAAAACCTCGCCGCAGTCCAGACACTCGCTTTGTGGATGGACCTCCTCCACGGCAAGCTCGCAGCCCTTCGTGAGCGGGTCCTCGTCGCGAAACGTCTCCCACGCAAAGTCGAGCGCCTCGCGCACAACTTCGGTCATATCCCCGATACGCAGCGTTACCAAAACGGCGCGCGAGGCCCCCGCCCCACGCGCCGCGCGAATCACTGTATCGAGTATGCCGCTGACAATGCCAACCTCGTGCATACCGATTTACTCCTCGTCGTCCTCATCGTCCGAGAACAGGTCCAGACGACTCACAAACAAGCCCTCCTTGCCCTCGCGCGCGGTAATGACCACTCGGGCGATGGCAAGCGAAATCTCGTAGAGCGAGAGCAGGGCGCCATACATGAGGCCCAGCGTAACGGGCGAGCCGTCGGGCGTGATCACAGCCGAACCCACGAGCAGGCCTACGTACACGTAGCGCCAGGCGCTGCGGAAGGCCGCGTAGGACACGATGTGGAAAACAGACAGGTAGAAGATGATGAGCGGCAGCTCAAACGCCACACCAAAGCCGATCATAAAGAGCAGCTCCATGTTGACGTAGTTCTCCAGGTCGGGCAGTGCCGTGGCGACGGCCGAGGTCTCGCCGATGAGCCACTCAAAGCCCGCCGGGATGATGATGAAGTAGCAAAAGATTGCGCCCAGGAAGAACAGCACCGTCGAGGCGAGCACCGTGGGCACGACCCACTTGCGCTCGTTGGGGCGAAGCGCCGGCAGGAAAAACGCCAGAATCTGCCAGATAATCATGGGCGTGCACATGACCACGGCCATCTTGATGGCCAGCGAGAAGCGCAAGCCAAAGCCGCCGAGCGTGGTGGTGATGTAGAACTTACCGTCCGGCACAAAGGAGCGGATGGGGTCTTCCAAGATGTCGAGCACCACGGGCGTGGCGAAGTACAGCACGATAGCGGCGGCAAACACCGAGACGACCACGATGGTCAGGCGGCGACGGAGCTCTCCCAGGTGATCGAAGAGCGGCATTCGCGCAGGTCCGATAGGCATTACTCATCGCCTCCCTTCGGGGCGTCGGCGGCAGCGGCTTCGTCCTCGGCCTCGAGCTCGCGAGCGAGCTGGTCGACGACGGCCTTGCGCTTGCGGGGACGACGGGCGTAGAGGTCAGCCGTCGTGGGCTCTGCCGGCTCGGGCTCCGGCTCTGCAACAGGCTCGGGCTCGGCAGGCTCGGCCTCGGCGGGCTCGGCGCCCTCGGCCTCATCGGCAGCACCTTCGCCCTCAGCAGCACCCTCGCTCGCGGCCTTCTCGGCGGCAAGGCGGGCACGGCGCTCGGCAAAGGTCTCCTTCTTGGCGGGCGCAGCCGTCTCGGCGGTATCCTCGTCCGCATCGGAATCGTCGTCGGTCGCAGCGGCCTTCTTGGGCTTGACCGGGGCCGACGCGGCCTCGCTCACCGGATCGATAATCTCGGACTGAACAACGGCCGTCATCTTTTCCTGCGTCTCGCGGAACTGACGGATGGCACGGCCGATCGTGCGGCCCATCTGCGGGAGCTTATCCGGGCCAAACAGCAAAAAGCCGAAGACCACGATGATCGCGAGCTCACCCTCTCCAATACCAAACACACATACCTCCAAGGCTCGATGTGAGTCGAGCCCGCACCGCGCCATTCGGCCGGAACTCGTCTATTCATTCGGTCAAGTATAGCGCCCGGACGCTAAAACGTCCGAGCGCATCACAAACATATGCCAAACGGCACGCCCTTTTGGGGGCAAAGATTATGCAGCGGTGATCGAAATCTCCTGGTCGACACCCAACAGCTGAACCACGCGCATCACCGGGGGCTGCACATTGGTGCAGCTAAAGCGCTTGCCGTGGTCGACCGCGTGGTGCGCGGCGCCCACGAGCACGCCAATGCCCGTCGAATCGATGTAGCTCACTTGGGCAAAGTCGAGCTCAACGGCCTCGGTGGGCTGCTCGAGCGCCAGGTCGATGGCATTGCGCAGGCTATCGGCGTTAGAAATATCGATCTCGCCGGTTACCTTAATGGTGTAGAGCTCTGGCGTGGGGTTGGTGGAAATACCCAAATCCATAAATACGCTCCTTTACGTATCGAAAGTGCGGATAGTACGGGAAGCCGCGCGTTAGGCGCGCTCGGCACGCGCAAGCTCGGCAGCGACGAGCTTAACGGCCAGCACCAGCACGTCGAGCGCGGCCTCCAGGTCCTCGACCGTGGGATAGCTCGGCGCGATGCGGATGTTGGTGTCGCGCGGGTCCTTGCCATAGGGCCAGGTAGCACCGGCCGGCGTGAGCTTGACGCCCAGGTCGGCGCAAAGCGCGGCGACCTTCTGGGCCGAGCCCTCGGGACCATCGAAGCTTACAAAGTAGCCGCCGCGGGGGTGCGTCCAGGTGGCACAGCCCGTATCGCCCAAGCCCTCGGTGAGCTTGCGCTCGACGGCCTCAAAGCGCGGACGCAGGAACTCGGCATGCTTTTTCATGTGCTCCTTGACCGCCTCGATGGTGGGAAGGAAACGCACGTGACGCAGCTGGTTGAGCTTGTCGGCGCTGATGAGGCCGGCCTTCAGGCGCTTGGAGAACTCGGCGATGACCGCGGGGCTCGCACCGATAAAGCCGATGCCGGCGCCCGGGAAGGTGATCTTGGACGTCGAGGCAAAGGCCACCACGCGGTCCTCGGTACCCGCCGCGCGAGCGAGGTCAAAGATGTTTGCGAGCTCGTCGGTCTCGTCGTACAGGTCGTGCACGCAGTAGGCGTTGTCCCAGAAGATGCGGAAATCGGGCGCGGCCGTGGGCATCTCGACCAGACGGCGCACAGTGTCCTCGCTAAAGGTGATGCCCGTGGGGTTGGAATACTTGGGCACGCACCAGATGCCCTTAATGGAGTCGTCAGCGGCAACGAGGCGCTCGATCTCGTCCATGTCGGGGCCGTTGTCGGTCATCGCAACGGGGACGTTCTCGATGCCCAAGTCGGCGGTGATGCCAAAGTGGCGATCGTAGCCGGGAACGGGGCACAGGAACTTGACCTTCTTGCCGTCGTGCGCGGTCTCGTAGGCGTCCCAGGGCTCGCTGCCGCACGAGCCGCAGCGCCAGAACATGCCGGCGATGTCATGCTCAATCAAAAGGCTCGACGAGCCCAGCACGAGCGTCTGCTCGGCGGGGCAGCCCAGGAACTCCCCTGCCAACTTACGTGCTGAGGGAATACCCTCGAAGCAGCCGTAATTGGAGCAGTCGACGTTGCCGTCGTGCAGATCGGCGTCGGCATTGAGGATATCGAGCATGGGGCGCGAGATGTCCACCTGGGAGGGCGACGGCTTGCCGCGCGCCATGTCGAGCGCCAGGCCCTTGGCCTTGACCTCGGCGACCTCGGCTTTGAGCGCCTCGATGGCGGCATCGAGTTCGGTGGTTTCCATCTTCTGGTAGATCGTCTGCATGGGTGCGACCTTTCGCAAAGCGGGACGTTGCAGTTCGTCTAAGTATAGACCGCCACCGCCGCAACGTTATGAAGCCGTGATAGATTAAGTCCATCGCAATAAATTACGAATCGCCGCGCATGCCGGCGTGGGGGCCCAAGGAGGCACTATGGAGTATGGATCGTTCCAGGCCGAGGAATTCGGCGACCTGCAGCGCCTGGTCGACGGACTGTTTTACGACCGCCACGCCATCGACCGCCTGGATCTGATCGTACAGGCCGAAATCTTGGACCTGGCGCCCGATCTCATGGAGATCGTCAACCTGCTACCGCCCGGCTATTACGACCGCCAGTCACTTTGCGACCAACTCAACTCCGCCTTGGCCGCCCACGGCTGGGGCGCCATCTACGGCACCGTAGAATAAACCTAGTCATTTAAGAACGTCCCGAATGACTAAAACGCCGCCTGTGATGGTGTTCACAGGCGGCGTTTTCAAACTTGTATGTGCTCTTACTCGTCCTTGGGCGCGGGGTGCTTGCAGATCACACTCATGTAGATCATGCCGAGCACGGCAGCGGTGACCGAACCGGCAAGGATGGCGGCCTTGGCGGCCAGGACCTCAAACTGGGCCGTCGGGAAGGCAAGGCCGCTGATGAGAATCGACATGGTAAAGCCGATGCCGCCCAGAATGCCCACACCGGCAATCATGTGCCAGTTGACATTGCGCGGCAGCTCGGAAATCTTGAGCTTGACCAAGGCGAACGTCATACCAAAGATGCCGATCGGCTTGCCCAGCAGCATGCCAAAGTACACGCCGAGCGTCACCGGGTCGGTGAGTAGTGTGCTCATGTCCACGCCCACTAGGCGAACCTGTGCGTTGACGAACGCGAAGATCGGCAGGATCACAAAGTTGACCGGCGTGGAGATCAGACGCTCCATGCGGATGAGCGGAGGGGTCACGCGGTGCATGACGCGCTCGACCTTGGTGGTCGAGACGGTAAAGTCATGCTGGCCCAGGATGTGTGCCTCGTCGTCGTAGCGGTCATCGAGCAGCGGCAGGCACTCGCCCAGCCAGTCGGTCAGACTATCGAGCTTAACGCCGCACTTGGCCGGGATGGTGAAGGCCAGGATGACGCCAGCAAGCGTAGCGTGTACGCCACTCTTGAACATGCAGAACCACAACAGCAGACCCAGTACCGAATACGGGGCAAGGCGGTAATGCTGCGTCTTGTTGAGCCACACGAGCGCGCAGGTCACCAGCGCGGCGGCGCCCAACCAAAACGGATTGGGGCTCTGACCGTAGAAAATGGCGATGGCGGCGATGGAGATGAGGTCGTCGGCAATGGCGAGCGTCGAGAAGAACACGCGCACGCCGTTGGGCACGCGATTGCCCAAAAGCGACAGCACGCCCAGCGCAAAGGCAATATCGGTTGCCATGGGGATGGCCCAACCGTTGCGGGCGCCGGCATGGTTAAAGATCAGGTAGATGCAGG
>SKEY01002344.1_pt1 | contig 19999 bp, 20 predicted proteins | sample 4843871 | NCBI WGS metagenome assembly SKEY01 (sample SAMN11008797, study PRJNA524170) | human gut metagenome | biome: Human fecal sample; material: Feces; isolation source: fecal sample from pouch patient p36 | host: Homo sapiens | place: Israel: Tel-Aviv | collected 2016-12-04 | reverse complement strand
GTTAATTTTATAATATTTTATCACAGTTATTAACAGGTTAAGTAACGCTTGTTGATAACTTTTAAATAGTTGTGTTTTTGTTGATAACTCATGATTAAGTATATATCTTTTTTTTATTACTTATCATTTTTTAACAGGGATGTCATTAAATTTTATATTTTGTGGATAAGTATATATCAAGAAGAATCTCAATACAGTTGACAAAAGGTGATATTTATTTGTATAATGTCATAGTCTGTCTAATGTGATTATTTAGAAAGCATATTAGTTTATAGGAGGTGTATGAGGATGAAAAGAACATATCAACCAAAAAAACGTAAACGTCAAAAAGTTCATGGGTTCCGCAAACGTATGAGTACTAAAAACGGTCGCCGTGTATTAGCAAGTAGACGTCGTAAAGGAAGAAAAGTATTAGCAGCATAAATCACTGACTCTACGAATCAGTGATTTTTTTTTATAATAAATTAAAAAAAAGCGGACTTTATGCTATGATAAGAGTGGTTTAATATGAAAAAAGCGTATCGAATTAAAAAAGAAAAAGAATTTCAACAAATAATTGAGAATAAGCAATCTTTTGCGAATAGAAATTTTATTGTGTACGTCTATGAATCACCTGAAAATACTCATTTTCGTGTAGGGTTATCTGTAGGAAAAAAAGTAGGAAATGCTGTAACACGTAATTATGTGAAACGATTAATACGAACTTCTTTATACGACATGAAAGAGATGATTCAGCCGAATTACAATATTGTATTAATTGCAAGACCTCAAGTCATTAATTTATCTTTAGAAGAAGTAAAGAAAAATATCGTACACGTGTTTAAGTTAGCTAATTTAATGAAATAAGAGAGGGTTAGTCAGTGAAAAATAAGAAAAAATGGCTGTTTATTCTGTCCATGTTTGTTCTTGTCTTTATTTTGACAGGATGTGGTACAGGGGAAATCAATCAAAGTAGTGTGGGATTATGGGATCGGTATATTGTGTATTATTTTGGTGAGGCAATTAAAGCGTTGTCTTTTGGAAATCCAGGGATTGGGATTATCATCTTTACCATTATTATTAGAATAATTTTACTACCATTAATGCATTATCAAACAAAAAGTATGCGTAAGACACAAGAGTTACAACCGAAATTAAAAGAATTACAAGAAAAATATGCATCAAAAGATTCGGAAACAGTTAGAAAGTTACAAGAAGAACAGCAACGTTTGTATAGTGAAGCAGGCGTTAATCCGTTATCAGGATGTTTACCATTATTAGTTCAGTTACCAATCATGATGGCATTGTGGCAAGCAATTTCTCGTATACCAGAATTAACACAAGGAACATTTTTATGGTTAGAGCTAGGTAAGCCAGATCCAACATATATATTACCGATTCTAGCTGCTATCTTTACTTTTATTAGTACAAGATTAACAACAATGAGCCAATCAAATGTTCAAGGTGCGATGAAGGCGATGAATTATGTGATGCCTTTAATGATTTTATTTATGGGTGTTAAATTAGCTAGTGGTTTATCACTTTATTGGGTAATATCAAATGCATTCCAAGTATTACAAACGTTGTTGATTAATAATCCATATAAACTTAGACGTGAACAAGAAGCAGAAGAACAGCGAAAAAGAGAATTAGAAAAAGCATTGCGTAAAGCAAATACTTCAAAAAAACGAAAAAAATAAACTGAGGGGGTTCGTATTATGCCTACATTTACAGGAGAAAATGTTGATCAAGCCATAAAAAAAGGTTTGGCTTCACTTGATCTAAATCGTGTCGATGCGGATATCTCCATTATTGAAGAGGGAAAAAAAGGGTTTTTAGGTATTGGTAAGAAAGAAGCCGTTGTTTCAGTTGTTGCCAAAGAACCAGAAGTGGAAGAAATTGTTGAAGTAGTAGAAGACAGCATAGCCACAGAAGTTATTGAAGAACCTGTCACTGTTACACACTCGGAAATAGTGGAAGAAGATAAGTCAGTACCAGTTTCCTCATCACAAGATATTTCACTTGATGACGCGATTACAGCATTATCATTGTATCTAACAGACATGACAAAAGCATTGGGTGCACCAGCAATGGTTCGAGTACAAAGAGATGATAATCAAGTCGTGTTTCACTTAGATACAGATAAAAAAGGTTTGTTGATCGGGAAGCATGGAAAAGTATTAAATGCTATTCAATATTTATCACAAGTTTATATTCATCGATTGGTTAAAAATCGTTTAACTGTTATTGTAAATGTCGGTGATTACCGTGAAAGACGTGAGATAGTGGTGAAAAGATTGGCTCACCAAGCTGTTAATAAGGTAAGAAATACTTCCCAGCCAGTGTTTTTAGAACCAATGCCTGCTTTTGAACGTAAACAAGTTCATTCCCTTTTGTCTAATGAAAAAGATATAAAAACACATTCTGAAGGTAATGAACCCCATCGCTATTTGGTTGTTGAATTAAAAAAATAATGATTTAAAAAGTCATACATCTCTTGTATGGCTTTTTTCTTGTCTTTTATATTGTCATCAGACCTAAGAGTATGCTATTATTTTTATGATTATAAATAAGATAGCAGTCAAAGTGCTTATCTACTTTTTTGTATATGCTTTTTTGCATAGGTGAAGGGGTGGAGTGGGCGCTTTTTTATATGCACTTTTTAAGAAAGGAAGGTAAGAATGAATATTACTAAAGAGTTTGACACGATTGCTGCCATTTCAACTCCACCAGGTGAAGGCGCTATTAGTATTGTCCGTTTGAGTGGTGATGATGCGGTGACAATTGCTCAAAGTGTGACGAATTATAAAGAAAAAGATTTAACAAAAGTACCTACTCACACGATTCACTACGGACACATAAAAGACCCTAAAACGAATCAAGTGTTAGACGAAGTGATGTATTCCGTGATGTTAGAGCCTAAGACTTTTACACGCGAAAATATTGTAGAAATTAATTGTCATGGTGGGATGGTAGTAGCGAATCAGATTTTACAACTATTACTAAGACAGGGAGCAAGATTAGCAGAACCAGGTGAATTTACGAAGCGTGCATTTTTAAATGGTCGTATGGATTTATCCCAAGCAGAAGCTGTAATGGATTTAATACAGGCTAAAACAAGTGAATCAATGGATTTAGCTCTGGGACAATTAGATGGTCGTTTATCACAGTTAATTCATTCATTAAGACAAAAATTGTTGGTGGCCTTAGCACAAGTAGAGGTTAATATTGACTACCCTGAGTATGATGATGTCGAAGAGATGACGACTAAAATTATGAAAGAAAAAGCACTAGAAGTAAAAGAAGATATTGCTCATTTATTAGAAACAGCAACACAAGGAAAGATATTGCGAGAAGGATTAGCAACTGCTATTATTGGGCGTCCAAATGTTGGAAAGTCTAGTCTTTTAAACGATTTATTACGAGAAGATAAAGCGATTGTGACTGATATTGAAGGAACAACTAGAGATGTTATTGAGGAATTTGTTAATGTTCGTGGTGTACCATTAAAATTAATTGATACTGCAGGTATTCGTGAAACAGAAGATATTGTTGAAAGAATAGGGGTAGAACGAAGTCGGAAAGCATTATCTGAAGCAGATTTAGTGTTACTTGTGTTAAATCAAAGCGAATCTATTACAGAGATGGATCGTGAACTAATCTCTTTAACAAAAGATATGCAACGTATTATATTACTGAACAAAAATGATTTACCAAATAAATTAGATAAAGATGAATTACAAAATTTATTAGGGGAAACACCATTCTTACCAATATCAGTTTTAGAAGGTAGAGGCATTGATTTATTAGAACAGTTAATAAAAGACACATTCTTTGCTTCTAACACGTCTGAAAAAGATGCAACATATATTTCCAACACAAGACACGTAGCACTGCTAGAACAAGCTGATATGGCTCTTGATGAAGTATTAGAAGGAATAGAAGTTGATATGCCTGTTGATTTGTTACAAATTGATATGACAAGAGCATGGGATTTACTGGGAGAAATTATGGGCGAGAATGTTCAAGATGAATTAATTACCCAGTTATTTAGTCAGTTCTGTTTAGGAAAATAAGGAGATTAACGTAATGGAAAATACTGAAATAAGAGATTATGATGTCATTGTCGTCGGTGGTGGTCATGCGGGTTCTGAAGCGTCGTTAGCAGCAGCAAGAATGGGCATGAGTACGTTACTTGTGACATTGAATTTAGATATGATTGGTTTTATGCCATGTAATCCATCAATCGGAGGACCAGCTAAAGGAGTAGTGGTTCGCGAAATTGATGCGTTAGGTGGAGAGATGGGGAGAAATATTGATAAAACTTATATTCAAATGCGTATGCTCAACACAGGTAAAGGTCCAGCTGTAAGAGCCTTACGAGCACAGGCGGATAAACATGCATATCAATCTGAATTAAAACATACACTAGAAAAAGAAGATAATCTGGTAGTCAAACAAGGAATCGTTGAAAAATTATTAGTCAAAGATGATGTGTGTTATGGTGTTGAGTTAAGTACAGGAACACAATATACAAGTAAGGCAGTCATCATTACAGCAGGAACTGCTTTACGTGGAGAAATTATTATTGGTGAATTAAAATATTCATCAGGACCCAACAATTCACTACCGTCTATCGGATTAGCAAATAACTTAAAAGAGATTGGTTTAGAGATTGAACGATTCAAAACGGGCACACCACCGCGCGTAAAATCAAGCACAATTGATTATTCGGTGACAGAAGAACAACCAGGAGACAAGCAACCAAATCATTTTAGCTTTGAAAGTCATGATGAAAACTATCGGACAGATCAATTACCTTGTTGGTTAACTTACACGAATTTAGATACTCACACATTGATTCGTGACAATCTACACCGAGCACCTATGTTTACTGGGATTGTGGAAGGAGTGGGCGCAAGATATTGTCCATCCATTGAAGATAAAATTGTGCGTTTTAGTGATAAACCACGTCATCAAATCTTTTTAGAGCCAGAAGGAGAACATACTGAAGAAGTCTATGTACAAGGATTATCAACGTCATTACCAGAAGATGTGCAAAAAGAGATGGTTCAGAGTATTGAAGGGTTAGAACAAGCTAAAATTATGCGTAGTGGTTATGCGATTGAATATGATGTAGTTGTTCCACATCAATTACGTCCAACTCTTGAAACAATGAAAATCTCTGGTCTTTATACAGCGGGACAGACAAATGGAACATCAGGTTATGAAGAAGCGGCTTGTCAAGGGTTAATGGCAGGGATTAATGCTGCATTAAAGATTCAAGGTAAAGAACCATTTATCTTAAAAAGAAGTGATGCTTATATAGGTGTATTGATAGATGATTTAGTAACAAAAGGAACAAATGAGCCATATCGTTTACTCACATCTCGTGCTGAATACCGTTTGTTATTACGTCACGACAATGCTGATCTACGTTTAACAGAGATGGGTCATGAAATTGGGTTAGTTGATGATACGCGTTTTACTCAGTATCAAGAGAAAAAAGAGATGGTAGAAAATGAATTAGAACGTTTAGGAAAGATTAGATTGAAGCCAACACAAGAAATCCAAACATTCCTTGAAGAAAGAGGATTGGCACCATTAAAAGATGGTATATTAGCTCGTGACTTTCTAAAACGACCTGAGATAACTTATTATGATTTGAGTGCGTTTATTCCAAGTCCTGAAAAAGAACTTCCGCGTTATGTGATTGAACAAGTGGAAATTCAAGTGAAGTATGAAGGGTACATCAAAAAAGCCAAAGATAAAGTTGAAAAATTAAAACGTATGGAAGCAAAACGTATCCCAGAAAATATTGATTATAAGGCAATAAACAGCTTAGCAACAGAAGCAGTTCAAAAATTAGAAAAAATCCGCCCTGAAACAATTGCTCAAGCAAGTCGAATAAGTGGCGTTAATCCTTCAGATATAAGTATTTTGATGGTTTATATCGAACAAGGTAAAATAGCAAAGATAGACAGTGAAAAGGCCTAGAAATAGGTCTTTTTTATTTTAAATAAATCACAAAAGGAACGATACTTTGATATAATAGAATTAGAGGTGAATACTATGACGAGTGTATCAATTATTATTGGAATTATTGCTATTTTATTAAGTAGTTTTTCCATATACTTGACTAATCAGGTAAATAAAAAAATAACAGAAAAACAAACAAAGCAAGATAAAGATATTAGTAAACTTTCTGCTAAACAAGAAAGCTTTATATTCATGACACAAAAGCAATATGAAAAAGAATACAATTTGTTTTGGAACTTGTTTGATTTATTACAAAAAACAATCGATAAAACGAAAAGTGTGAAAGGTAGTTTACAGTTGCTACATGAGAATACGGAAACAAGTTTAGAAGAAACTTATATAAAATTAATTCAAGAAGGAATAGTGAAAAGTAGTGAATATTTAAATGAATTAGATAACAAATTAGATCAATATGAACCATTTATACAAGAGGAATTTTTTAGAGATTTTAAGTGTCTAATAAAGGAATTGAGAGGATTTCAACAAAGAAGATATAACTATTTTTATTATGAAGATGTAACTCCCGACGCAATTAATAGTTTTATTAGAGACATTGAATCAACACTAAATACTATTGATGAAAAAAGAGTAAAAATAGTGGGTTTTTTAAGAGCGTATTTTGAAAATATTAGAACAAGTTAAAATGTTCCACGTGAAACATTTGGGAAATAATATTAGATTAACAGCAAACTTATGTATTAGTTAAGTTTGCTTTTTTTATTAAAAACAAGTTCTCGCCATTGAACTTTTTCTGTAGATACGATAAAGTGTATTTATCCGTGAAACACTATTTTGTTTCACATGAAGGAGAATGAAGATGACCCCAGAAGAGTTTAAAAATAGTTTGAAAGAACATGGGATAGAGTTAAATGACGAGCAAATGGCTCGGTATGAATTGTATTTCAAACGGCTTGTTGAATGGAATGAGAAAATCAACTTAACAGCAATTACTGAAAAAGAAGATGTTTATTTAAAACACTTTTACGATTCACTAACATTAGCTTTTGAACGAGATATGACAAGAGATGGTTTAAGTTTATGTGATGTTGGATCAGGAGCAGGTTTTCCTAGTATACCACTAAAAATAGCTTTTCCTAATATGGAAATTTCAATTGTAGATTCTTTAAATAAGCGAATTAATTTTTTAAGAGAGCTTACTAACGAATTAGGATTAGAACAAGTTAATTTATATCATTCAAGAGCAGAGGATTTTGGACAAAATAAAGAATTTCGTGAAACATTTGATTTAGTGACAGCTAGAGCGGTAGCTAGGTTAAATGTGTTAGCAGAATTATGCTTACCGTTAGTAAAGAAAGACGGTCAATTTTTAGCGATGAAAGCTGCTAAAAGTGAGGAAGAATTAGTTGAAGCTAAAAAAGCAATAGCAACACTTGGTGGTAAAGTTGTATCAGAACATGAGGTTAGTTTGCCTATAACAGAAGATGAACGATTTATTATTGAAATAGATAAAAAGAAAGTTACACCAAATAAATATCCTCGTAAAGCAGGATTACCAAATAAAAAACCATTAGTATAAAAATAAAGGTGCCTGATGAATCATTAGACACAATGAGTAAGAAACGGAGGGACCTATTATGGCTAGAATTATTTCTGTAGCAAACCAAAAAGGTGGAGTTGGTAAAACGACCACTACAGTCAATCTTGGTGCGTGTTTAGCGTACGAAGGGAAAAAAGTATTATTAGTAGATATGGATGCACAAGGAAATGCGACAAGTGGTATAGGCATACGTAAAGCGGATGTATCTCAAGACATTTATGATGTCTTAGTTAATGAAGTTCCCATCACTGAAGTCATTCAACAAACAAATAGAGAAGGAATGGATATCGCACCAGCGACGATTCAACTATCTGGAGCAGAAATTGAGTTAACATCTATGATGGCAAGAGAATCAAGATTGAAACTCGCTCTAAAAGAAGTGGAAGATAAATATGATTATATATTAATTGATTGTCCACCATCGTTAGGCCATTTAACAATCAATTCATTTACATCGAGTGATTCCATTTTAATTCCTGTTCAGTGTGAATATTATGCACTAGAAGGATTAAGCCAATTGTTAAATACGATACGTTTAGTACAAAAACACTTTAATCCGGATTTACGTATAGAAGGTGTGTTGTTGACGATGTATGACGCTAGGACGAATTTAGGTTCAGAAGTAGTAGAAGAAGTTCGAACTTATTTTAGAGAGCGAGTATATGACACTATTATTCCAAGAAATGTAAGATTGTCTGAAGCACCTAGTCACGGTAAAGCGATTATTGATTATGATCCAAAATCTAGAGGTGCAGAAGTGTATCAAGCACTAGCAAAGGAAGTGATGAATCGTGAGCAAGCCGAATAAAGGATTAGGACGAGGAATTGATGCATTATTTCAAGATTTATCAACAATAGAAGAGGTTGACATTCAATCTGAAACGGTTCAAGATTTGCCATTATCTGATTTGAGACCAAACCCATATCAACCTCGGAAAACATTTGATGAAAAAGCGTTAGAAGAATTAGCTGATTCGATTAAGCAATCAGGTGTATTTCAACCTATTATAGTGAGAAAGTCATCTGTTAAAGGATATGAAATTATTGCAGGTGAACGCCGTTTTAGAGCATCGAAACTTGCTGGTAAAGAAACAATCCCAGCGATTGTACGCGAGTTTGATGAAGCGCGTATGATGCAAGTGGCTGTATTAGAAAACTTGCAAAGAGAAGATTTAAATCCGTTAGAAGAAGCAGAAGCTTATGAAATGTTAATGAAAAATCTTGATTTAACACAGGTTGAGCTATCTGAAAAATTAGGAAAGAGTCGTCCATACATAGCAAATTACCTACGTTTATTAAGTTTGCCTAAAGTAGTGAAAGATTTAGTACAAAATGAGTCTCTATCAATGGGACAAGCTAGAACGTTACTAGGATTGAAGAAAAAAGAAGATATTTTAATCGTAGCAAATAGGGCAATTAAAGAAGGATTAACAGTTCGACAATTGGAACAAATTGTCAACCAGATGAATGACGTGACTAAAAAAGACTCCTCTAAAAAGAAAGAACAGACTCCAAAGCCATACTATATCACTGAAAGTGAAGAGCGATTAATGGATAAATTTGGAACAAGTGTTAGTATTCAAGAAAAAGAAGGAAAAGGTAAAATAGAAATAGAATATTTATCTAATTCCGATTTGACTAGAATTTTAGATATTTTAGACATTCAATTTGATTAATTTAGTATCAAAAATCACACGAAAACTAGTATAAATATAATAGAACTGTGTTAAGATATATCACGTAGTATGACAAAAATCGAGGAGAGATGTTCATATGTATGATTTAGGTGACGTTGTCGAGATGAAAAAACCACATGCCTGTCAAACGAATCGATGGGAAATAATTCGTATGGGAATGGATATCAAAATAAGATGCTTAAATTGTCAGCATATTGTCATGATGCCTCGACGAGAATTTGAGAAGAAAATGAAAAAAGTGTTGGAGAAGAAAGAAGACTAATTTAAAGAATTTAAGAGAAAGAGTGGAAATACATATGTCATTAACAGCCGGAATAGTTGGGTTACCTAATGTTGGAAAATCAACTTTATTTAATGCAATTACAAAAGCGGGTGCAGAAGCGGCTAACTATCCTTTTGCAACGATTGATCCAAATGTGGGAATGGTGGAAGTACCAGATTATCGTTTGGAAGAATTAACAAAATTAGTAAAACCTAAAAAAACAGTACCTGCAACATTTGAGTTTACTGACATTGCAGGGATTGTTAGAGGAGCAAGTAAAGGTGAAGGGTTAGGAAATAAATTCTTAAGTCACATTCGTCAAGTTGATGCTATCTGTCATGTCGTGCGTTGTTTTGATGATGATAACATCACACACGTTGAAGGTCGTGTTGATCCATTAGCAGATATTGATACGATTAATTTAGAATTAGTGTTAGCGGATTTAGAATCAGTTGACAAACGTTTAGCTCGTGTCTCAAAAATAGCTAAGACAAAAGATAAAGAAGCAGTAGCAGAACTAGCTGTTTTAGAAAAAATTAAGCCAGTATTGGAAGAAGGTAAATCTGCTAGATCAATTGAATTTACAGATGATGAATTACCAATTGTTAAAGGATTATTCCTATTAACAACTAAACCTGTACTATATGTAGCCAACGTGGCTGAAGATGAGATAGCAGATGTTGAAAATAATAATTATGTCAAACAAGTAAAAGAATTTGCAGCAACTGAAAATGCAGAAGTGATTACTGTATGTGCAAGAGCTGAAGAAGAAATAGCTGAACTTGATGAAGATGATAAAAAAGATTTCTTAGAAGCATTAGGTATTGAGGAATCAGGTTTAGATAAATTAATTCGTACAGCGTATCATTTATTAGGGTTAGCAACTTACTTTACAGCTGGAGAACAAGAAGTACGTGCTTGGACATTTAAAGTAGGGATGAAAGCACCCGAATGTGCGGGTATTATTCATACAGATTTCGAGCGTGGCTTTATCCGTGCTGAAACTGTATCGTTTATAGATTTAAAAGAATACGGCAGCATGAGTGCAGCAAAAGATGCTGGACGTGTACGTTTAGAAGGGAAAGATTACGTTGTACAAGATGGCGACGTAATGTTGTTCCGTTTTAATGTTTAATGGAAAGAATAGGTGACAAGAGTATGTCTGAGTTAACAAATGAAGAATTGCAACAAAAAGTTGCAGAAAACCGTGAATTAGAAAAAAAATTAACTAAAAAAAATGATCAGTTTATATTTGATTTAAAAAAGATACTTGATGAAGAAGGCGTAGAAGTTGATGAACGCCAAAAAATAGAAACATTCAATACTATGTTAAAAGAACTTGTAGAAGGACAAAAAACTGGTCTGACAGCGAAACACTTATATGGTACGCCAACAGAAGCTGTTGTATTTATAACGACAAAGCCAGCAGCGCCACTTAAAACTAATTTTGGTTCGATGTGGTTAGATAATAGCTTATTGCTATTTACTTTTTTATCAGTTATGACAGGTATCTTAACCATGGTATCTAGATCACCACAACCGACACAAGGCATATTAAGTATCACGATTGGTGCGATGTCAGGTGGTCTATCATTTTACTTAATCTATCGTTATATTTATATATACGATATGCCAGGAGCTGATAGAAGTAAACGACCTGGTGTATGGAAGACAGGTGGGATTATGGCACTATGTTTTATCCCGTGGTTAATGATTTTTTCATTATCTGCGTTTATCCCACATGCAATCAATCCTTCACTTGACCCAGTTTTAACGCTTATTTTAGGTGTGGTAGCATTTGGTATCCGTTACTTATTAAAGAAAAAATACAATATTCAAGGAAGTATGTTCTTACGTCCTTAAAAATAAGAAGACCAAACATTTTTTAAAGAAAATTTGTTTGGTTTTTCGTTTATATAAGATTGACGAATAACAGATTATTTGGTAAGTTTGTTAATAAAACAAAATTAAAGGAGTGCGAATTTCTAATGTCAAATTGGGAAACTAAATTTTCAAAAAAAGGGTATACATTTGATGATGTTCTATTAATTCCAGCTGAAAGTCATGTGCTGCCAAACGATGTCGATTTAAGTGTTGAATTATCATCTAAGATTAAGTTGAATATTCCAATTATGAGTGCCAGTATGGATACTGTTACAGACAGTAAAATGGCAATTGCTATGGCTAGACAAGGTGGTTTAGGTGTTATCCATAAAAACATGAGCGTAGAGCAACAAAAAGATGAGGTAAGAAAAGTAAAGCGTTCTGAAAGTGGCGTTATTATCGATCCATTCTTTTTAACACCAGAACACAAGGTAAGTGATGCAGAGCATTTAATGGCTAAATATCGTATTAGTGGTGTACCCATTGTAGACACATTAGAAAATAGAACATTAGTTGGTATTTTAACAAACCGTGATTTACGTTTTGTGACTGACTATAATTTAATGATTAAAGATGTTATGACAAAAGAAGGTCTCGTAACAGCTCCAGTTGGAACATCTTTAAAAGATGCAGAAAAAATCCTTCAACAACATAAAATAGAAAAATTACCTATCGTAGATGCTAAAGGTCGATTAAGTGGGTTAATTACGATTAAAGATATTGAAAAAGTGATTGAATTTCCTAATGCCGCAAAAGACGAGCATGGACGTTTATTAGTTGCAGCAGCTGTTGGTGTAACAAGTGACACATTTGAGAGAGCTGGAGCTTTAATTGAAGCTGGTGTTGATGCGTTAGTTATTGATACTGCTCATGGACATAGCGCGGGCGTTATTCGTAAAATTAAAGAAATTCGCGATGCCTTTCCAGATGTCACATTAATTGCAGGAAACGTTGCGACTGCTGAAGCTACTCGAGCGTTATATGATGTAGGTGTTGATGTTGTTAAAGTGGGGATTGGACCAGGATCAATCTGTACAACACGTGTTGTCGCAGGTGTTGGTGTCCCACAATTAACAGCTATTTATGATGCAGCAGGCGTTGCTCGTGAATATGGTCGTACAATCATCGCTGATGGTGGTATTAAGTACTCTGGAGATATCGTAAAAGCATTGGCAGCTGGTGGTTATGTTGTCATGTTAGGCTCAATGTTAGCTGGAACAGATGAGTCTCCAGGTGAATTTGAAATTTTCCAAGGTCGTCGTTTTAAAACATACCGTGGAATGGGTTCTTTAGGAGCTATGGAAAAAGGGTCAAGTGACCGTTATTTCCAAAGTTCTGTTAATGAAGCAAACAAATTAGTTCCCGAAGGTATTGAAGGTCGTGTAGCGTACAAAGGTAGTGTACAAGATATTATCTTCCAAATGCTGGGAGGCTTACGTGCCGGAATGGGTTATGTTGGAGCTGGTAACTTAAAAGAGCTAAGAGACAACGCACAATTTGTTGAAATGAGTGGTGCTGGTTTAAGAGAATCTCATCCTCATGATGTTCAAATTACTAAAGAAGCACCAAATTATTCAATTTCATAAAATGAATCAAAAGAGGTCGGGATTTTCCTGCCTCTTTTTTTAGAAAGAAAGGATTATATTTGAGTAAAGTAGGAATTATTGGATTAGGGCATGTTGGACCAGATATTGCTTATACTTTATATTACAGAAGGTTAAGTAGATGAATTAGTGTTAATTGATAAAAATAAAAAAAGTAATGGCAGAATATTTAGAACTCACAGATAGTATGATGATGACAGACATTAAGTAAAAGAGTTTGACCCACAAGTCTTAAAATAGAAAAATCCCATGAAATCAGTTTTGAAAAACTGATTTCATGGGATTTTTGTTTTGTAATTGAGTGATTTTCACTTGAAAAGTTATTTAGTTATTTAGTTATTTCGTAATTTTAGTCATACCACCCATGTAAGGTACAAGTGCTTCTGGTATAGTCACACTACCATCCTCATTTTGGTAGTTTTCTAAAATAGCTGCAACAGTACGTCCGACCGCTAAACCTGATCCATTAAGTGTATGAACGTATTGCACTTTCTCTTCTTCGTCTCTGTAACGAATTTTCGCACGTCTTGCTTGGAAATCCTCACAGTTAGAACAAGAACTGATTTCACGATATGTTTCTTGAGTTGGAATCCAAACTTCGATATCATATGTTTTCGCTGCTGAGAACCCCATATCACCTGTACATAAAATAATTACACGATATGGTAAATTTAATTTCTGTAGAATAGCTTCAGCATTATTTGTCATTTTTTCTAATTCTTCATAAGATGTTTCCGGTTTACTAAATTTCACCATTTCCACTTTGTTGAATTGATGTAATCTAATCAAACCGCGAGTATCTCTACCAGCACTACCAGCTTCTGAACGAAAAGCAGGACTTAAAGCAGTGAAGTAAACAGGTAAGGTATCACTATCTAAGATTTCATCACGATAATAGTTTGTTAATGGTACTTCTGCTGTTGGGATTAATGTGTAATTTGAGTTTTCTAATTGGAAAACATCTTCTTTAAATTTAGGGAATTGTCCAGTACCAAACATTGATTTGTCATTAACAATGTATGGTGGAATCATTTCAGTATACCCGTGTTCATAGATATGAGTGTCTAGCATTAGGTTATATATGGCACGTTCTAATCTTGCTCCGGCACCTTTATAGAAAAGGAATCGACTACCAGAAACCTTAGCCCCACGTTCGAAATCAAGAATATCTAATTCTTCCGCAACTTCCCAATGAGGCTTAGGCTCAAAATCAAATTGTTTTGGTGTTTCCCATTTTCTTAATTCAATATTTTCATCTTCGTTATTACCAACGGGAACTCCTTCGGCTGGTAAGTTAGGTAAGGTATGAGCGATATACTCTAGTTGTTCATCAATGGTATGGATACGCTTATCCAGTACTTTTATATCTTCACCAACTTGTTTCATTTCTTGAATTTTATCATCAGCATTTTGTCTTTCACGTTTTAATTTTGCGATATCTTGTGATACATCGTTACGATGTTTTTTTAATGTTTCGACTTTCACTAAGTTATCACGGCGTTCTTGGTCAAGACGAACAAATTCATCAATTTTTTCTCCTTCAACACCACGTGTCATTAATTTTTCTTTGACTAATTCAGTATTCTGACGTATAAATTTTAAATCTAACATTATTATTTCCTCCTTAATATTTTAAATAAATAAAAAACTCTCACCCCAGAAAGCCTATGACCTTCTGGGGCGAGAGTTTGAATTCGCGGTACCACCCAAATTTTAGACAAAATAATTGTCTCTATAAGCAATTTTTAACGGTTTGCTATTTTGCCGACCTAACTTAGTTCATATGAGTTCGTTAGATAATCATAGAAAGTGGATTCTTTATTTGTTGTTATTAGCTCACACCAACCGCTAACTCTCTTTAAACATACACAATAAATACTAGTCTTTCATATTTAGTCTATTTATCAGAAATTATAGCTACTTTTTATAGTGATGTCAACTACTCTTTAATTTGCATGTGCTTTTCCCATTTATCAGCTTTTATCTCAATGATATTATTTAGTTCATCTATGGAGCTACCTTCTAGTTGAAAATATAAGGATAAAGCTACCAGTAAAGTGTCAGCACACTCTTCCTTTAAATCGTCTAATGTGCCATGTTTGTATTGACTGCCACTGGATTTTTTATATTTTAAAATTGCTTCGGCTACTTCACCAGTTTCTTCAGCTAGTTTTAATCCCATTTCTTCTAGAGATTTTGGTTCCTTTTTTGCTAAATTAATTAAACGTATGACATCCATTGATAAGAATCTCCTTTATTGATTGAAGGTGACATTTTGAGAAATGATATCATAAAATTCTTTTGTTGCGATGGTATTCGATTTATTGGTTAAGTATTGATTACTGAAATAAATAACCATGTCACTGGCGTCATTATTAAAAATCACAGTGGGTTCATAGCCCCTAAAAATACCGTGTCCCCAGAAAATGGTTGGTCCGTTTTCATCGAGTACTTTTCTGTAAAGACCGGATTTATAATAAGTTGTACCATAAGGAGTAGCTTTTAACCAGGCTGCTTTAATATTATTTAAATCTTCAAATCTTCCATCCATTAGTGCTTGAACAACTATTGCAAAGTCTTTGGGGGATGTATACATGTTTCCTGTTCCTAATTCTCTTACATAAGCATAATCAGGTATCCCATTTTTTGCTGCAGTTCCATTTTCTTCATATACAGGAACGAGGTGAGAATTATCTGACAGTTCAGTATAAAAACCAGTTTCTTTTAGATCCAGTGGTTTTTTCACTGTTTTATTAAAATAGTCTGCATAAGATATGCCTGTAATTTTCTCAATAATCATTGCTAATAATCCAAAATTAACAGGAGAATAGTCCCACTCTGTAGAATTTTGATGTGTTGTTGTTTTTAATATATAATTTTCCCAATCCTTTTGGGTTTTAATTGAAGTTGGGGCTTTTAAAGTATCTAATTTCAATCCCGATGTCATAGATAACATACTATCAATTGTAATCTGATCGCTACCCGGTATTTCCGGAAAGAATTTATTTAAAGTAGTATCTAATGACAATTTATTTTCTGATATGAGAGTCGATATAAGTAATGCTGTATAAAATTTTTGAATTGATGCAATCATATAAGTGCTTTCTTGGGCCTTCCAAGGGACATCAGTTGCATAACCAAATGAGTTGTACATTACAACTTGATTATTTTTAATTGCGAGTAAAGTTCCTGATAATTCTCTGGATGCAATATCTTGTTCTAGTTTGTCTTTTAATGGTTTTAGTAGAAGTGGAGTCTCTGTATTTTCGGCAAAATTAGTTCTAGGAGTAAATGTATGAGTTTGTTGTAACGGTTCTGACGAATCAGTAGATGTTGGTTTATCGTCAACGGATGTACTAGAACTAGAAGTTGATTGAGATGTCACGTGTGTTTTTACAAGAGATGTCAATTCGTTAGGGTACAATGCTATTACTGTAATAATGATACTAATGGTGATTAAACTTCCAATCAAGAAGAATAACAAACCTATCCATTTTTGTTTTCTTTTTAATTTATCATATTCCATACGTGATTTTTTCATTAGCTATTCCTCTTTTTCTATTCATAGAATTAATAAAATAAAAAACAGCATTATTTTATGCTGTTCTTTATTGATCGCCATGCTCTGACAAAAATATTCGCTTTTAATACGTCAGTTTTTGTCATCACATCACTAGTTGCTTGCCCAGTGTCTTTTTGATCGAGATAGCCAAGCTTGTCGTTTATATCAGTCGTAACTTGCTGTCCAACGATAATATTTTTTTTAAGCGGTGCCGAAAGTTTATCGTTTTTTTGATTAAACACCTGTTTTAATTCACTGGTTTGTTTGTTTACCCATAAAGAACTTGAGTTTTTTATAATTAAAGGAACAGTTTCAACTTTTCCATTAGGTACATCTGCTTTCTCAACAATAGCGTTTGAACCAGCTTTGTTAACTTCCTGGTATTCCCAATATGTTTCAATATGTTTTAAGATATTTTTTGTAACTTCAAAACGACTATATTTCTCATCAACATTCATGACAACAGTTATGATACGATGTCCATCTTGAACTGTTGAGCCAATAAAACAAGCTCCTGCATTAGGGGTTGTACCAGTTTTTAATCCATCTACACCTTTAGTATAGTAATATAAATCAGGCAACATCAAATTTGAAGACCAATAAGTTTGCTCATCTTTAGTCCCTTGAAACAAAGTATAGTGAGATTGTTTTGTAATATCTAATACTTCTGGATAATCAGTAATCAAATGTTTTGCGACAATGACCATACTTTTTGCGGACATCATGTTGGCATCGTCATCTTTTGAGTTAGGATATCGATCTTCTTTTGGTAAATCTTGAGTATCAAGGCCGGATGCAGAGATAAAGTGAGCATCCTTGATTCCCCATTCATCTACTTTGAGGTTCATTTGGTCAACAAAAGCCTGTTCAGTACCGGATATTAGTCTGGCAAGACCAGTAGTAGAAACATTAGCTGAAGAAATGAGCATAGCTTTAAGGCTATCTTCAACAGTATAAGTTAATTCTTTTTTTATAGGAATATTTGATAAGTCAGGATTTTCAGTCATTTTGATAAGAGTATCATCAAAAGGAACAGAATCATTCCAACTTATTTTTCCAGTTTTTACGGATTCGTATATAAGATAGGCAGATATCAGTTTTGTCATTGAAGCGATAGGTAGTACTTCACTACTGTTTTTCTCATATAAAATTTTGCCCGTGTCAAAATCAACCGCAATAGCAGATTTAGCTGGAATATCAAGTTCGTTGCTTGCAGCTAACACATGAATTGGGAATACTGACAAAATAATAAGTAAGACAACTACCTTATATTTGTATTTATTTGATTGTGTCATAGATAGTACACTCCTAATTTTAACTGAACCCAATTTAACAAATTCTATTATATAAAACAATAGGTTCATTAAAGACTCTAAAAATGGTTAGGTTATTGTGCCGGTGCTAAAGGTAGATGTATAGTAAAAGAAGTCCAATTTTTATTTGATTTAGCGTATATATATCCACCGTGAAGAGAAACAATACTTTGAGCTATGGCTAGTCCAAGACCAGTACCTCCAGTTTGTTGTGAACGAGACTCTTCAACGCGGTAAAAACGATCAAATAAATGGTCTAAAGCTTCTTGAGGTATAGGATCACCATCATTTTTTACGACTATAACTACTTCGTTTCCAATTTTATCAGATGTTATAATTATTTGTGAACCGTTAACGCCATATTTCAAAGCATTAGATAGAAGGTTATCAAACACCCTTACTAATTTTTCGGTATCTCCTATCATCATTAACGAGTCTTCTTGAGGTATAAAATTTATTAACTTATCTTTTTTGGATGCTTCGAGTTCATAATCTACAGTAAGTTGTTCAATCAATTGATTCATGTCAAATGTAATAGCATTTAACGGTACATTAGATTGTCTGACTTTAGTATACTCAAATAAATCATCAACTAATACTTTCATCTGTTTTGATTTTAAATAGGCAGTATGTGTGTATTTCAATAATTCATCTTCATTTTGGTATTTTCCTTCTTCTATTAAACCCAGATAACCAATGATAGAAGTTAAAGGTGTCCGTATGTCATGGCTAACATTGGTAATTAACTCATCTTTTGATTGTTCAATTCTACGTTCTTCTTCTAATGCATCAACCGTACTATCAACAAGGGCATTGATACTAGTTATTAGTCGTCCTAAGTCACCTTTTAATTCAAAGGGAATACGATGGTTGTAATGTCCATTTGAAATATAATGTAACTCGCTAATAATGTGTTGTTGTTGCATTTGCTTGAAACGTCGAATTAGTCGCCAATATAGTATAATAATATCCGCAAAAACCATTATAAATATTAATGGTTTTTGCCAAAACATCGGGGGACTGGAGTCATAAAAGATATTATATTGTATATGCCACATAAATTCATCAATAGGTAATGAAGTATTTACTATTTGATCGATGAGAATATATAGTGCTAAATTCAGAAGGATCAGTAAAATAATCGTAATGATACCTTCTATTATTAATTCACTAGTTTCCTTTGAGGTTAGCTTAATACTATTCTTTTTTTCATCATCCCTCAATTTTATACCCCACTCCCCAAACTGTTTGGATCACTTTTTCGCCGTTAGTAGCTTCTTCAATCTTATCTCTTAAGTGACTAACATGAACCATGACTGTTTTCGCAGAAACTAAACTTTCTTGTTGCCATACCCTTTCAAAAATTTCTTCAGCACTAAACACACGATTGGGATGACTAGCAAGTAAATAAAGAATGCCGAACTCTAAAGCTGTTAGTTGTATTTTTACACCTTGATCAGTTTCGACTTCATGTGAATCTTTTTTTATAATTAAAGGTCCTACCTCTAATAAGTCAGGTTCTTCAGATTGGACTTGCATATTAGTCCTTCTCAGTAGTGATTTTACACGTGCCATAATTTCTAAAGGATTAAATGGCTTGGTAACATAATCATCAGCGCCAGTAATCAATCCCTGTATTTTATCCATATCAGTTGTTTTAGCTGTTAACATTATAATAGGAATTTGAGATTCTTTTCTTAACTCTTTAACGACTTCTAATCCGTTCATTTTTGGCATCATAATATCAAGAATTAATAATGCGATGTTAGGATTTGTAATAATCTTACTAAGAGCTTCCTTACCATCATAAGCTTTAACGACGTCATATCCTTCGTTCTTTATATAGATGCTTAATAGTTCAACAATTTCTTTATCATCATCAGCTACTAGTATTTGCATGTTGAATTCCTCCTAATTATTTATATTACCCATTGTATCAAATAAATTAAAATAAAAAATAAATTAAAAAATATGTTTACTTTTTTTTAAATAAGTAGTATATTAAATGAGTTGTTATTTTATTAAAAATAATTTTAAAAATATGTTGACGAATCAATGATATGTGTGTTATCATCATCTGGTTGCTTCCTATATTATATAT
>SKEY01002333.1_pt1 | contig 20109 bp, 20 predicted proteins | sample 4843871 | NCBI WGS metagenome assembly SKEY01 (sample SAMN11008797, study PRJNA524170) | human gut metagenome | biome: Human fecal sample; material: Feces; isolation source: fecal sample from pouch patient p36 | host: Homo sapiens | place: Israel: Tel-Aviv | collected 2016-12-04 | reverse complement strand
CGTCCGCATGAGGCAATATTTCAAAAAAGCCCCATAGAGTCTGCAGACGTTCACTGCAGTCACGCATATCATAGGATTGCGCAAGAATCTTTTCAATTCCTTTCCCTTGAAGCCGCTGATTGTGAATATACCAAAACATGAATGGCAGAAGCTGGCGGGTATGATCTTTCAGAAACAGGCAAAGATAATATTCCTCCTTCTCATACTCCTTCTGGTTATGATAAACACCCGAGAGATTGAAATAATAGGTGATTTTGCGCTCTGGTTTGATCGTATGCTCCTGCAGCAGCAGTTCACACTTCCTGTGCAAACCCTCAAAGGCAGGTACATGAATGCGGGCGCTGATCAGACAAAGCCAGTGATACAGATCAAACAGTGCTGTCCAGTTTCCGCTGTGCTCTTCCTGCTTTCTAAACCTCTGCAGCTGCTTCCATGCAGGCAGGTCATTATGCTCCAGATTTGTCTGATGAAGCGCATAGGTAATACAGTTTTTCACAGAATCGGGATGAGAAAGCATAGGAAATAAGGTCAGCAGATTGCGCAGCTGCTTTCGATCATGGGGAAGGGTATATTGATAGCAATACAGGATCGTTGCATAAACAGATTCCAATTCTCTTGGCAATACGCTATGAAACTGCATCAGCCAGTCATATTCCTCTGACTTCAGCAATCTGTCCCTTTTCAAAGCATCCAGCAGGATGGAAAGACTTTTTAAAATAACGGTCTCCCAGCTGTATTGTCTATAGGGGGTAAGAAGCTGCAGCAGCTCCCGGATACAGCTACAGCATGTCTTTTCCTCATAAGCATTCCAGCTTTCAAAGAGCTTCTGCAGAAAAGGCGCCAGCAGGGGATCGGGATTGCATGCATAATTATACTGCAGATCAAGCAGGGCAAACAGCTGATCATAGATATCCATATCCTGCAGCGCTTTTCCGTTTTCCAAGGCAATGTAGCTGCGAAGTGAAACAGCATGGCCCAGCGTTTCGACAAGCTCCTTTTGGGTATAGCCCAGTGCTATTCTTTTTTGCCGAATCAGCCAGCCATAGCGTTTTCTGTGTTCTTCACATATATCCAGCAGCATATGATCATGTCCTTTCTTACAAGTGAAGACAGCTCATACCAAATAACACGTATAGAGAATCATGTCGATTCCTACAATGATTGGCGCTTGTCTATTTTGTCATTCTAACAGTCTATTCCCGCTTTCTGCCAGTCTGCACAATGGAAGTAGGTACAGCTCCCCATTATGGAGGATATGCAAACGCACCTGCTTTCTGCCAGCCTGCAAACGGAATTAGAATGTTCACGTTGCATGTTTAAGCCTTTCCTCCATTATAGCATACGGATCGGCATTGCAATAAGCAAACCAGTGTTTCCTATAGGAAAAACACGGGGTGGATTACAGAGTATCCTGCATGATTTCCTTGATGCTTTCGTATATTTCAATAGAAGAAATTCATATTCTGCTATAAAGAAGCAAGCTGCTGCATACCTTTTTAAGGTACAGGAAATAACAGAATAAAGGAAGCATGAGTAGAAAAAGATTTGAAGAATGATATGAAAATATTTAGAGAAAGTTAAGATTTAACTGCTATACTTACTCGAGAGCTTAGAAAGCGGGGTGTTTTATGCAGGCTACCTGGAAAAAACGAATCCTACAGATTCTATTACTTCTGTCACTGACAGCCTTTGCCTGCTGGTTTGCGCTAAAGGACGATTGTGCAGAGGTGTTATATAATATTACTCATATATCCTGGTATTGGATGTTAGGTATCGCGGCGCTGGGCACTGCGTATTACCTGCTTCAGGGAATCGTCTTATATCGGATTGCAAAGCCCTATAAAGCAGATATCCGCATATGGGACGGTATACACAATGCGTATATTGCGGCTTTTTTCAACGGTGTTACACCATTGGGCGGCGGGCAGGTAGCACAGACCTATGCATTTCGCAAGCTGGATATGCACTACAGTGATATTGCCAGTGTGTTGTGGAAGGATTTTTTCCTTTACCAAAGTACAGTTCTGTTTTATGTGACCATTTTGCTGCTTACACGCTTTTCTTATGCACTGGAGCATTTTCAGCTCTACTTTTTTCTGGTGCTGCTTGGCTTTGCTATCAATGCCTCTGTCATTGTGATTCTATGGACGATGGCCAGATTCCCGAGACTGTATGTAAAAATCAGCCGCGGCATTGTCAATATCGGCTTTCGTTTTCATATCATAAAAAATAAGGCATATACGTTGGAAAAATGGCAGGGGCAGATCATGTATTTTAATGAGGAAATCAAAAAGCTGAAGAAGGAGCGCCGCATGATCGCGGAGGCTGTGCTTCTGAATTTTTTACGCATGACGATTTTTTATGCAATACCTTATGTGGCTGCTTTGGCGCTGCATGTATCCTTGCCGCTTTCCGATCTGATCAACGTTTTGTTAATGTCTGCTTGTATTCATATGCTGAATGCCTTAACGCCTCTTCCTGGAGATACCGGATGGACAGAAAGTGCATTTATCCTGATATTTGCTGTTCTGTTTGGCAGAACTGAAGCGAGTAGTGTCATGATACTATGGCGTGTGGCAACATATCATATCCAGCTTGTTGCAGGAGGTATCATCTTTCTCTATGTAAAATCTGCAGGTTCCAAAAGAAAAACACAGTTGCCGGCAGCAGAGCCGCTTTCGTGAAATGCAAAAGACTGCAACGTCAGAAATAACACAAGGTATGGCTACTATACAGTATGAATTTGGCGAGCGGTAATGAAAAATGCTTGCGGCATTTTGCCGATAAAGCGCAGCGGATAGAATCACAGAAAGATACCATTTTACTAAAAGAAACGACAAGAAAATAAAATAACAGCAAAAGCTGAAAGCAATCGATGGCTGACAATATCCGAAAGCAGGAAGCATGCAAAGCTGCTTGCATTATCAACGAAGGAATGAAAAAGCTAACAGCATCACATCAAGAGGTAAAATACAGAATGCGCCTATGCCTATCTGGTATGCGCTTTTCTATTGTAAAGCCACAACAGCGCAAATGCCTATTTGACACGCGCTTTTTTTGTAATACACCTCCGATTTCAGGCGATGCAAACGGACTTCTGAAAGGAGGAAGCCACAGCCTTTTCCTATTTTATATCTGCCAGCGAAAGAGCCCTGAGACTGCCTTTCATGTGTTTTATCCTTTGCTGCGATTTCCCAAACAATCGCTTTTTTTGTAATGCTACTCCTTCGCTTCCTGTCATCGTCATGTTGCGCGAGAGATGCACAGCTGTCTGTCCATGATAGAAATCCGACAGAAAACCAATCGCTTCGGGTAATCTTTTAAATTCCTGTTATCTTCTGAATAAAGGGTTAAATATTATGAAGACTGGTAACAATGGTACTGTGCTATATAATCGTTGCGAACTTCAGGCTGTATTTTCTCAGCTGCAGACGCGTGAGGAATATTCTCTTCTGTATTATAATGTTAAGAAATTCCGGTATTTCCTTGGCCGACATGACCATGAAACAGGGGAAGAGCTGCTTCGTCAGATTCTGAAGGCTTTTACAGAGGGATTAAAGGAAGAACAGTATCTGCTGTATACAGGTGGTGATGATTTTGTCTTTCTCATCCGTGAATGGAGGAAAAAACAGCTTATTGATGAGCTTATACAAAAAGACTACGACGGCTATGAATTAGAGGATGAACGTTTTTTTAACAGGGTGTTTTTTTTCGTGGGGGTGTGTCGTCTGCGGGATTTTCCGGAGGCTGATTTTGAAACCTGCTGCTTCTATGCAAAGCTCGCATATCTGACATCCGAGGAATACGAAAAGAAAAGCTCGGATTTTAATTTTTTCACAAGGAAGCAGCTGCAGGAATTTCAAATGCGCTCACTGCTCGAGGTGAAACCGTAGAGGCCTGCCGTAAGGAGACCTATTCTATCTATATCCAACCCAAGGTGGATGCCAAAACCCTGAAAATATGCGGGAGAGAAGCATTGCTGCACTGGTTTGATGAAGATGGTGCAATGATTCCTCTTTCATCTTATCTGCCCATATTGAATGAGAACAGTTATATCCGATATGTAGATCAAATGGTGTTTGAGCATGTATGTGCCATGATACAGGAGAGTATACAAAAGAGCATGAGAATGGTGCCCATCAGCTTTAACATTTCCAAGGCAAGCTTTGAGGATGAGCCGTTCATGAAGGAGTATATTGAATTGTTTCAGCAGTTTGACATACCGAAGGAGTATATCGAATTTGAATTACTGGAAAGGATAAGCATGGATCATTCCGAAAAGCTATATAAGGTGGTGGATACCATTCATAAGGCAGGGTTTCGCTGTGCGCTGGATGATTTTGGCAGCGGGTATTCCTCTATGAGTGTCCTCGCCAGGGTGCCGATTGATATCATTAAGCTGGAACGCTCCCTTTTTCAAAACCCGTACAGGGAGGAGGATTGTGGACGGTCTGCTCGATATCCTTCATCATTTTCCTGTACAGATCGTTGCAGAGGGAGTAGAGGCTGAGCTGGTGGCTAGCATCTGCGGCAACGGGGCTGTGATATGATTCAGGGATTTTATTACTATCGTCCCATGCCTATGGATGAATTTCAGAGACTGCTTGCAAAGCAGGCGGCGTAATCCTTTCGTGTAAACGCATTCCAATATGGTTGCCCATGCTCCATTAGACATGCAGGGATTATATCAGATACACAAAAACAAGGATTACAAAAGGCCTGTTGCACAGTATTTTTGAAGCAACCCCAGTACTCAGGTAAGGGATACTTCTTGAATCCGAATGCAAACAGGCTTTTTTAATATCAAGGAAGACTGCCTGAACCGTACATCACAGTGGGTGAAGAACGGCTTTTCCAAGCAGAACCCCAAGCAGACATAATAGCACGGAAGCCAGAATATAGGTGATTCCCATTCCCGTTCTATGCTGCTCCAGCAGGGATACAGCCTCCAGAGAAAAGGTGGAAAAGGTGGTGAAGCCTCCGCATACTCCGGTTTTCAATAATAGCAGACTGTGCTCAGTCAGCAATGACTGCCTCATGCTCATTGCTGCCAGTATCCCGATTGCGATCGCACCGAGAAAATTGATGAGAAGTGTCATATACGGAAACTCACTTTTTACAGGCACCATGGAAATCCCATAGCGCAGCATCGCCCCGATGGCACCGCCAAGGCCGACAAACAAAAACTCTTTCATAAACATCGCTCCCGTACTCATTTTACCATATTTCCAAAATGAAACCGCATACCCTGCAGAACTTTTTTATTTCTGACGGCAGTTTTCTGAATTCTCTTGCGCAATCACTGATATAGGCTATAATAGTAACATTCAAAGGGATGCTTGGGAGTGTGATGAAATGTTTACAAATGAGAATCTGAAACGGCTGATTCTGCCTCTTGTTGTCGAACAGATTCTGGCGGTAACGATCGGGATGAGCGATACGATCATGGTGTCCAGTGTAGGAGAGGCGGCAGTTTCCGGTCTTAGTCTGGTGGATACGATCAACATCCTCCTCATCAATATCTTTGCGGCACTGGCAACAGGAGGTGCTGTTGTCTGCAGTCAGTATCTCGGTGGACAGGATCGTGCAAGGGCATGTGTGTCAGCGAAGCAGCTCGTATTATCAACCGGTATTCTGGCGGTTTTCATCATGGTAATCGTTCTGATTGGCTGTACGGCCATCCTGCAGGTGGTCTTTACGGATGTAGAGCCGGCAGTCATGTGGAATGCGGAGGTTTATTTTAAAATATCCGCATGGTCCTATCCGTTTATCGCTCTGTATAATTCCGGAGCTGCCCTGTTTCGCTCCATGGGGAATTCTAAAATATCAATGGTTACCTCCCTGTTTATGAATGCGTTCAATATCGTGGGGAATGCCGTTTTGATTTACGGCTTTCATATGGGCGTAGCGGGTGCTGCCATATCCTCACTGGTTTCCCGTATTCTGGGCTCCTTGTTTATGCTGTATCTGCTGCGCAGTCCGGATAATCTGATTTATATAGATACCTACCGAAAGCTGGAATTTCATCCGGCCATGATTCGCCGCATATTGACGATTGGAATACCAAACGGTTTGGAAAACGGTATGTTTCAGATAGGAAAAATCCTTGTTCAGGGACTGATTGCCGGCTTTGGAACGGTTGCAATCGCGGCGAATGCCGTAGCCAATAATATAGCACAGATGGAAATCATTCCTGCTGCCGCCATCGGACTTGCGATGATAACCGTTGTAGGACAGTGTGTCGGAGCCAGGGATTATGAGCAGGCCCGCTTCTACATAAAAAAGCTTATGAAAATTTCATATATATCCATGATTGCATTAAATCTTATCATTCTGTGTCTTGTGCCTTTCATTCTGAACATATATAATTTAAGTGCGCAGACGTATGATACCGCAATGGAGCTGCTGCTGTATCACGGCATATTTGCCATGGTGCTGTGGCCGGCATCCTTCACCTTTCCCAATGCATTGCGTGCGGCCGGTGATGTGCGCTTCACGATGTGCATTTCCATTGTGTCCATGTGGCTGTGCAGAATCTGTCTGAGCTGGCTGCTCGGGGCGGTACTGGGACTTGGCGTGTTGGGTGTCTGGCTTGCCATGTTTACCGACTGGCTCTTTCGCATACTCTGGTTTTACTGGCGGTATCGAAGAGGCTCCTGGATGCAGAAACGTATTATCACATAAGGAGAACATATGAACTATACGACGCTGTTATTTGACGCAGACGGAACACTGCTTGATTTTGATGCAACGGAAAAACGGGCTCTGCAGCGGGTGTTTGATCTGCATCACTACCCGTTGACAAAAGAAATGGAGAAACGCTATCAGACGATAAACACAAAGCTGTGGTCAGCATATGAGGAAGGCGTGATTTCACGGGAAACGGTGATTTACACAAGGTTCAGAAAGCTGTTTCAAGAATTTGATATAGCAGATGACGGGATTGCCTTTGAGGATGTTTATCAAAAGGAGCTGAGCAGGGGACATGATGTGATGGCCCATGCCATGGAGGTGGTTCACCGCCTATATCCGCACTATCGCATGTGTATTGTGACCAACGGTGTTGTCGCAACGCAGTATGCACGCCTGCGGGATTCCGGGCTGGATGCATACTTCCATCATATCTTTGTATCAGAGGAAATCGGATTCCGGAAACCGGATCGCTCTTATTTTGATCATTGCTTTGCCAGACTCACAGGCGTGGAGCGTGATCAGACGCTGATTATCGGAGATTCGTTATCCAGTGATATGCAGGGAGGCATCAATGCCGGTATTTCCACCTGCTGGTATAATCCTGATGGAAAAAAGAATCACAGGCAGCTACCTGTAACCTATGAAATACGCGATTTGCGGGAATTATATACAATATTGGAGGAAAATCATGGAGAGAGATATTCTGCTGTTTGATTTGGATGGAACATTGACAGATCCAAGGGTTGGTATTACCAGATCGGTTGCCTTCGCTTTGGAAAAAGCCGGAATTCTGGAGAATCCGGATGATTTATGTGCATTTATCGGACCACCCTTAAAGGATATGTTCATGGAGCTGTATCACTTCGATGAGGCGCAGGCCTTGCAGGCGATTGCAGATTATCGGGTGTATTTTCGCAAACAGGGAATGCTGGAAAACGTGGCATATCCCGGGATTCGGGAAATGCTGGAAGCACTGCAGAAGCAGGGCAAAACGCTTTTGTTGGCTACCAGTAAGCCAGAGGAATTCGCCTGCACCATCATGAAGCATTTCAAGCTGGATTCCTATATGCTGGATATTTGCGGTGCCACGATGGATGGTACCCGCAGTGATAAGGCGGATGTCATTGCCTATGCTGTGCAGAAGCACCGGCTGCCGGTTGAACGCTGTGTGATGATCGGAGACCGCCGACACGATATCATCGGCGGAAAAGAGAATGGCATGCACACTATCGGTGTATTATATGGCTATGGAAACTATGAGGAGCTAAAGGAGGCGGGCGCTGATTGCATCGTAGAGGATGTGCAGAGTCTGCTGGAGGTATTGGAAAAAGGAGGTTCATCAAATGGCTGAAAAAAATAAGAAGCGTACAGAGGAGCTGCTAAAGCAGGCACGCAAAGCTAAGCAGAAGCCCCGCACCAAAGCCCTGGAGAAAACGCTGGGCAGGGGGAAAAACAGTGCTAAATTTAATAAAGTGAATTTCAACGGATAAGAAAAGAGCGGCTATACCAGAATGGTAACCGCTCTGTTTTTATTCAGGATATGAACGGAAGCAGTGCTTCCTCCATCCTCACCATCCAGTGTCCAGGGAATCTGTTCCTGTGCTTCTATGCGGATATCACGGGCTTTTCTAAAATACATCCATGTTTCATTGACCTCATGCTTTATCAGTGCCGCAATGATATTTTGTACATCCAGGGGATTGTTGGGAACCCGGATGAGCAGAAGCTCAAACCGCCCGTCATCCAGCTGTGCATCCTCGGAGTTCACAGCTGTAAAGCCTGCCACAAACTTGGAATTGGTTATACAGCCGAAGATACAGGAATCCTCGATAACCTCCTTTTGGTCAATGACGACTCTGACATGATAGCGTGGGATATTTGTCAGCTGTTTGACGCCTTCCAGAAAATAAGCGATTTTTCCAAAGGAGTTTTTGGTGCTTTGCGGTGTGGAGTAGGAAATTTCTGTGAAGATACCAAACGCCGCAACATAGGTGAAATAGCGGTTATTGAACTGGCCGATATCACAGGAAAACGGACGGTATTGTGCAATGGTGTCCATGAGCTTTCCAGCACTTTTCGGCAGCTTCAGCGTAGCCGCAAAATCATTGACTGTCCCGCTTGGAAGATAAGCAAGCACAGGCTTGTTGTCTATTTCCATAATACCGCTGATCACCTCATTCCAGGTACCGTCCCCGCCGATGCATACGAGAATATCACAGCAGCCTTCACTGGCTTTCGCAAGCTTTTGCGCATGTCCCGCATACTGGGTTACAGAAACCTGTATCGTATCCTGCATGGCACAAAACCGGTCACATAACGTGAATAAAGCCGTTTTTGCCGTCTGCTTTCCTGCCTTTGGATTCATAATGATTCTGATGCTTCTGTCCATACACACGCCCCGTTTCCTTTGCGTATAATTGTATAGCATAAAGACGGAAAAGGGAAGTGGAGTGCAGGAAATAGTGTTAATATCCGAATATGCCACCGAGGGATTCATCCTGCTGAACCCAGTCTCTGTATACATCAATCATACGGTATTGGGAAGGCGTATCCCGTATAAAGACTCTCGAAATTCCTGCATTGATGATCATTCGCTTGCACATGGAACAGCTGTTCGAGCTCTGAATCAGCTCCCCGCTGACTGCTTCATAGCCTACCAGAAACATATCGGCTCCCAGCATTTCACTGCGCTGTGCACTGATGATTGCATTTGCTTCCGCATGTACACTGCGACATAATTCATAGCGTTCTCCCCGGGGAACCTGCAGCTTCTCCCGGATACAGTATTCCAGATCCAGACAGTTGGTACGTCCCCGTGGGGCACCCACATATCCGGTGGAGACAATTTCATCATGCTGAACGATCACCGCACCGTAAATTCTTCTGCGGCAGGTGCTTCGTTGTGCTACTGTTCCTGCGATATCCAGATAGTAATTGATTTTATCTACGCGCTCCTGTTTCATAAAAACCTCCCTCTCTTATTCAAATATCATTATAAGGGGTGCAGCTTTTGAATACAATCATCTAAATATAGCTGACAGGAGAACGATGGGAATGCTGATGGAAGAAGCCAGCGCTATCAGGAAAGGGAATCCGTACGGATGCGCAGGAATATGATGATGAAATGGGATACAGAAAGCAGGTGAAGGGGTGCATTGACAAAAGAGCTGTGTGAAAAATAGCTGCGATATGGTGCAGCCTGTGGTATCCTACTATACCCGCATTCATGACAGGAAGGCTAGAGACCTGATACAATATATGAAACCAGAGTTTTAATTATAGGATATGCTTTTTGCTTCTCTCCTGCCTGGAAACCTGTAGCTCAAACAGCTGGAAACAACTGGCAAGGAGGAAGGTAACTGGAGAGCTGCTTATCCTGTATTGTATACAGACAATGCTATTGAGGCTTCTGATGATATGGCATTCGCTGCCTTTTGATAAAGGACTATAAAAAGCAGATGACATAGAAATCATCTGCCTTTTTGCAATCCAGCCGCTGTATTTACCTTTTCCATGCAGCTGTTCTTTTGCTTAATCGTTTGAATTGAGTGCCTACATACTCTTTACACAGGCAAGAACGGCTGCATAATCCGGTTCTTCTGTAATTTCTTTCACGTACTCGGCATAGCGCAAGGTGTTATTCTTATCTACTACGAAAACAGCACGAGTCAGTAAGCCAAGCTCCTCAACATAGGTTCCGGTTGCCGCTGCGAAGCTGTGGAGCTTGTAATCGCTCAGTGTAATCACGTTTTCGTTGTTCTTTGCCTGACACCAGCGCTCAAGAGCAAACGGCAGATCCATGGATATCGCATAGATGGTAACATCCTTAAGTTCCTTTGCATAATTGATAAACTTTGCGACCTCCATGCTGCACACGCCGGTATCCAGAGAAGGTACGCTGAGGAAGATGCGTGTGCCTGTACTTTCCTCACTTCTCCACTCGCTCATATCATTTCGAATTGCAGTAAACGGCTTGAGTTTCTCCTTTGGCTTCACTGTTTCATGCTTTATTGTCACAGGATTTCCCTGAAAGGTAATCTTCATATGATATCCCTCGCTTTCTGTACATAGTATACCCGGATTGTTTGAAAAGGTGAACGTATTTGCCTGAGAAATCGCTTTTTATGAAACCCAGCGATTGCAGTGGCTGTCTTGTGTATTTTTCTTGTACATTGTTTACAAAACTGTTTCCATTTCCCTTTGAATCCGCTATACTGTTAGAGGAAAGTTGAGGGGTTGTGCATGAATACAGATCAGCTGCTGGATGTAGCCAGCTATGCAGGGAAGCTGCTCATAGAAAGCGGAGCGGAAATCTATCGGGTGGAGGAAACGATGGTGCGGCTTTGTACAAGCTTTCCCGAGGTAGAGGATGCACAGAGCTTCGTTACGACAACCGGCATCATGTTCTCGATCACGGTTGCCCGGAAAACACATACAAAAATTTTACGTGTGCATACACGCGGTGTGGATTTAAACTGCATTGATAAGATCAACAGCCTCTCAAGGGAAACCGCATTGCGAAGCTTCACGATTGAGGAGCTGGCGCAAAAGCTGAGGGCTATAGAAAACGAACAGCGGTATTCCTTTTGGACAACCATGTTCTTTGGCGCATTGAGCGCCGGTGGCTTTGCGGTCTTCTTTGGCGGAAATTATCTGGAGGCAGTGTGCAGCTTTTTGATCGGACTGCTTATCAAAGCGGTAAGCGCCCTTATGGAACAGCGTGGACTGCATGGCTTTTTTACCAATGCGATCGCAGCGGCAAGCGGTGCACTTGCGGCTCTTTGCGCACACGCAATCTGTCCGGCTACGGATGTCGATATCCTTATTATTTCCAGTATCATGCTGCTTGTTCCCGGGTTAGCCATCACCAACGCCATACGGGATACGGTTTCCGGAGACTATCTGTCCGGTGTTGCCCGTGCGACCGAGGCCTTTCTGGTGGCGATTGCGATTGCTGCCGGCATCGGTGTCGTCCTGTCCATGTCCATTGGACTGAGCGGAGGTATGTGATATGTATCTGGTAAATATGATGATTGCGTCCTTTTTTGCATCGCTGGGATTTGGCGTAATGTTTAATATCCGGGGACGGAAACTGATTCTTGCAGGTATTGCGGGCTCAATCGGCGGTGTAATCTATCATGCGGCACTGCTTGTGGGCTGTTCAGAGCTGAGCGCCATGTTTCTGGGATCGGTTACGCTATCGCTGTATTCTGAAATTTTTGCCCGTATCTGCAAAACACCGGTAACCACCTTTATCATTTGTGCGCTGATACCGCTGGTACCCGGCGGTGGAATGTATCGCACGATGCTGAAGGCGATCGAAGGGGACGTGATGCAGGCATTGTCCATCGGACTGGATACGCTGACCATCGCAGGCGTGCTGGCTCTTGGAATCCTTGTTGTATCAACAATCATGAAAGCGATTTTTAAGCCGGAGAGAAGGAGTGTGAGAAGACATGCGGATAAGTGAAAGAAAAGTGGAGCTGCTGGCACCTGCCGGTTCCATGGAGGCGCTTCATGCGGCAGTACAAAACGGGTGTGATGCCGTGTATCTGGGTGGCAGTATGTTTGGTGCCAGAGCATTTGCCAATAACTTCGATGAGGACGAGATAAAGGAAGCAGTCGCTTATGCGCATGTGTATGGAGTCCGTGTGTTTGTCACGGTCAATACCCTGATTCGGGAAGAGGAATTTGAGGACTGTGTCCGGTATGTTCAGTTTTTATATGAGCATGATGTGGATGCAGTAATTATACAGGATTTGGGCTTGTTCTCTGTGCTGCAGAAACGCTTCCCGGACATGGAGCTGCATGCTTCCACACAGATGCACATCCATAATCCGCAGGGAATTCGCTTTATGGAGGCCTGTGGTGCCAGCAGAGTGGTGGTGCCAAGAGAAACATCGCTAAAGGAAATTCGTGCGTATGCGTCACTTGGTGTCGATCTGGAGGTATTTGTACAGGGTGCACTGTGTGTATCCTACAGCGGGCAGTGTCTGATGAGCTCTCTTACATTGCAGCGAAGCGGAAACCGCGGGGAATGTGCACAGAACTGCCGTATGAAGTATCAGCTGGAAAAGCGGGTCGCCGGTCACAGCGAAATCCTGCATGGTGAAGGGGACTACCTGCTGAGCCCGAAGGATATGAATACGCTGGAAAGAGTTCCGGAGCTGATCGAAGCAGGGATTGCCTCCTTTAAAATCGAAGGCAGGATGAAACGGCCGGAATATGTGGCATTGATGGTTGCCTTATATCGCAAGGCGATCGACGCCTATTATGCAGGAACTGCTTTTTCCTATGATGAAGCCGTGGATATGCAGATGAAAAAAATATTCAACCGGGGCTTTACACAGGGGCATTTGTTTCATCAATACGGTCCGCAGCTGATGAACCCTGTTCGTCCGAATCATATCGGAGTCAAGGTCGGTACGATCATTCAGGTTACCAGAGACAAAATTGTAATTCGTCTGCAGGATACCCTGCGGCAGCAGGATGGCATCCGCATTTTGCAGGAACCGCAGGATATCGGCTTTCAGGTGAATTTCCTGTATAAGGACGGATTGCTGGTCAATCATGGTGATGCCGGGGATATCGTGGAGCTGGATAAAACAGCTCCGGTTGTAAAAGGAAGTATTGTTCTGAAAACCAGTGATGCCGAGCAGCTGCAGACATTGCAGAAAAGCTATGAGGCTGCATCGCGTAAGGTTGCTGTTTATGGGCAGTTCACCATGCAGATAGGCAAACCGGCAGTGTTGGAGGTCATGGATGAGGAAGGCAGAAGCGTGCGGGTGGAAAGCGATGCCCTATGTGAAGAAGCACGCAGGACGCCGCTGCAAGAGGAGCGTATTGCCGCACAGCTGAAAAAAAGCGGAGACACACCGTTCGTATTCCGGCAGATTTCCTATCAGCTGGATGCGCAGGGAACCCTTCCTATCCGCGAGCTCAATCAGCTGCGTCGAAGTGCATTGGCAAGGCTGGAGGAGGAGCGAAAAATTCTGCATAAGCACCGCCGCATGCTTACGGATCAGCAGCCTGTCATCCATACGGCTCAAGAAGCTCCATCCCTGTGCGCTATTGTGCATACGCAGGAACAGCTGCAGGCCTGCTTGCAGGAGAGGGTTGACATGATCTTCGTAGAAAATGACAGCCTGTATGCGCAGATGAAGCATATCCCGGGAATTTATCCGCGTACGCCAAGAGTGATGAAGGAGGAATACCCTGCCTCCCCGATGATGATTCAGGAAACGGGTGGTCTGCATGCGGGAACAGAGGTCTTCTGTGATACCTCCCTGAATATGACGAATTCCCATACAGCAGCATTTCTGCTTACTCACGGTGCACGGGGTGTCAGCTTTTCGCTGGAAAGCAGCTTAGAGGACTGTATCACAATCAAGCAGTGCTTTCAGGAGCAATATGCAGTGGATGCACCCTTCCTTTATACGGTATACGGCAGAGCTGAGCTGATGCTGAGCGAATATTGTCCAATCAATTCGGTAATCTGTAATCGGACAAGCAGAAACTGCGGTCTTTGCAGGCAGGGGGCAGACTATGCTCTTATCGATGTGAAAAAGCATCGCTATCCGATCTTATGTGATGATGCCTGCCGTACGCATATTCTGCATTATGAGGTACGCAATCATATCGCGCAAATACCGGAAGCAAAAAGGCAGGGAATCCGGCATTTTCTATGCACCTTCACCATTGAGTGTGCGGCTGACTGCCACAGGATTATCACAGCCTGTAAAACGCAGCTGCAAATGAAACAGGATGCATAAGAAAAGGCCTGGCATAGGAGATATAATATTGAAAAGAGGGCGTATGCATGGTGAATCTTTTACAGGCAAGGAAGCAGTTTACAGTCTATTGTAAAGCATTTGACACACAGGATGAGCGGGTGGCTCTAAAAATCCTGCATTCACATAAGGTGGCTGAGATTTCAAAGCAGCTGGCGATACACAGAAACTGCTCTGCTCAGGATGTGGAGCTGGCAGAGGTGACAGGACTGTATCATGATATCGGCAGATTTGAACAGCTGAAGCAGTATCATACCTTTCTGGATGCGAAAAGTATCGATCATGCGGCACTTGGGGTACGGATTTTGCAGGAACAAGGGCTGCTATCTGCTTTCTGTGATGATCCGCATCAGCAGGAGGTGATTCTGCATGCAATAGCAAATCATAATAAATTCCGGATTGCGGACGGCTTACAGGAGCATGCATATCTGCATGCGGCTATGCTGAGGGATGCGGATAAAACAGATATTTTCCGTGTGAATCTGATGGAGAAAGCAGAAAATGTCTATCTGTGCAAAGAAGAGCAGCTGCTTCAGGAAACGGTGAGCGAGGAGGTCCTGCAGGATTTTTTAAACAGCCGCCTCATCCTGTCCGCAAAACGAAAAACACATCTTGATATCCTGCTTTCCCACATGGCACTTGTGTTTGATTATCATGATGCCTATGCGCTGTCGCTTGTTTTAAAGCAGCAATATATTGAGCGTATGGCCATGCGTTATCAGTTTCAAAGACCGCAGGCACAACAGGCGGTACAGCTTGCTATGCATCATGCGGTAAAGTATATGCAGGATAGGATTGGTGCGTAAAAGAAGGGACTTGTTACATTTGCCAAACATAAGAGGAAGACTTCGCTTATGCGTGCACTTCTTATGTTAGATCCCTTATGCTGGAATGACGATAGCACTCATGCCTTAAACGTAAGCGGATCTTCTTTCGTAAAGCTGCTGGAAAGGGAAGGACAATAAGGAGCGTCCATACCAAATAGGTGTAGCTGCAAAGGGGAGAGCAGCATGGATGCTTGCGAACGGGACAAAGAAAGTAATTTGCCAATCCTCCTCTTCTAAAAGGAATCCTTTATAGAAACGTAAAGCAACGATAAGCAATCGAGGTAGGCACTGTCTGGCCTTGATTTTATTATATGAAGTAATTTCTAAACAAGCAGGTATGTTAATAAAGGTACATGCTCCATAAGCTTTTCCTTTACACCATCTTAAAAGCATGAGGAAGCAGGAATCCAAACGATGATGTTCATCATTGTGATTGGATTCTTTTTTCATACCAATCCTGCATCCGTTTGTAATATAACAGAATCATCAGATATCGATCAACACCAAAAGGCAGCATGTTTTTTGAAGACAACAGGGCAATGTGAGGAAAAGACGAAGCGGCTTTTTCCTTTTGTAACAGGTATCGGCGTGATTTTTGCAAAGCCTATCCAGCACATAGCTGATTAATTGAAGCCTTAGAAAATGATATCGGATTTAGAAAAGTTTAAGATTTACCTGCGATTTATGATAAGAAATCTCCTGCATAATATAGACTGTAAGGAAGGGAGCTGATTTCATGAAGAAAAAATACATTGTTTTGCTGGGAGGGATGCTGCTTGGCGGTGCAATGCTGGGCTTCCTCTTTGGCAGTATTGATATGAATCAGATATCCCGCCTGCTGGAGGATATCCCGCATGGCTTGCGTGAGATACTCATGATTGTTCTGATTGCTGCACAGATTTTTCTGGCCTTTCTGCCGGGGGAGCCGCTGGAGCTTGCGGCCGGGTTTCTGTTTGGCTCCATAGGTGGAACTTTGCTTTGTCTGGTGGGATCTCTGCTTGGGACAGCACTTGTATACCTTCTGGTCCAGCGATATGGAAAACGGCTGGTATCCGTATTTTTCAAGCAGGAGCAGCTGAATGAATTTACCGGGGTACTGAAAAAAAGGAATAGCATGCTGTGGATTTTCCTGCTGTTTCTGATTCCAGGAACACCGAAGGATATTATGACCTACGTCGTATCCCTGTCCAATATCGCTCTGGGAAAGTGGCTGCTGCTAACAACCGTGGGACGTATTCCCAGCATTGTGACATCAACTTTTCTCAGCGGTTCATTAAAAGAGGGGAATTTCATCATGGCTGCCGGTGTGGCAGTATTTACGATTCTGCTTGTAATTGCAGGAGGCATTGCATATAAACGAATGAAGGAGGATACAGCGATATGATACAATTTATCATCTGCACATTCTGTGCGGTTATAACCTTTCTGGGGTTTCTGCTGCATAACATGGAAGAATCATCCGGAATATAGTACAATTACACTTGTTGAGAGGGAGTGAAGGCGATGGATCATAATATACTCGTCGTGGAGGACGAAAAAGGAATACGGGAAGCTATACAGATTTATCTGAAAAATCAGGGATATCATGTATTTCTGGCTGAAAACGGGCAGGAAGGTCTGAACATAATAAAAAGTGAAGCAATTCATCTGGCAGTGGTGGATATCATGATGCCGGTTATGGATGGTATTACCATGACGATGGAGGTGCGCAAGGAGTATGATTTTCCGATTATCTTTCTGAGTGCAAAATCAGAGGATATTGATAAAATAACCGGATTGAATATCGGTGCGGACGATTATATCACGAAGCCGTTTGGCTCTATGGAGCTGCTGGCCCGTGTTCGCAGTCAGCTGCGCCGCTATGAACAGATTCTGATGCTGAAGGAGCATGCAGTATCCTCTGTGAATAATGAGGAGGAGATTTACAGCATCGGTGCTCTGGAATTAAACAGCACGACAAAGGAAGTGCGTGTGGATAACCAGATTGTCAAGCTGCGGCCAAAGGAATTTATGATTCTGGAGCTGTTGATGAAGCATGCAGGTCGTGTGTTTTCAGCACAGCAGATTTATGAGGCTGTCTGGAATGAGGAAGCAATCAATACGGAAACCGTGATGGTGCATATCCGTAAGCTAAGAGAGAAAATTGAGCTGGACCCCAAGCATCCACGCTATTTAAAGGTGGTCTGGGGAATCGGCTATAAAATAGAAAAATAAAAACAGGTGATCTTATGAAGAAAAAACATGTATTTTTAACATCGTTCATTGCATTGCTTTCTGTGATGAGCCTTATGATTTGCTCCGTATACCGAAATGATCAGATTCAGGAGCTGGGGCGTTCCGGTAAGCAGGCGGTCATATGGTATCTTGAAGATAATATTCAGGAGGGCGTTCTGGGTCTTGCTCAATCTGTGCGTCCCAAGGATGATATCATCAAATTTGATTCCAGACTGCCGAATTATCTGAAAAGCACGTTATCCGATGATTTAAAAGAAAAAGTCACAAAAAGCTTTCTGGAATTGAAGGAGGATGCCAATTTTCAATATTATGCGAAGGATTTGAAAAGCGGCAGGGAATATGGAAATAAAAAGCTGAAGGAAATGTCTCAGAATGAGCTTCGTGACAGCAGTCTGCTGTATGGTATTCTGGAGTATGATAAGGACGGTACACCGAAAATTCTGGGAGATTTCAGTGATATGGATTTCCAACCGCAGTCACTGACCCGGTATCTGCGCTATTTTGATTCCGTTGAGGAAAACGGAGCCATGATAACCTATAATATAAATGATGAAAAATTCACACAGGCACAGGCGATGATTCAGAATCCGAAGCAGATGAAGATCATCTTCCGCGTGCCACAGGAGGTTTCCAAGGATCAGGGATTGATTGCACGAACTGTGTATGACTGGTCGAATTACACGCAGTTTTCCGCAATCGCCGCTATGATTGGCACAATGGTTCTGATTTTGTATCTGTTGTTTTATCCAATCGCAATCGTAGAGGAAGTGAATCCGTTTTTGACCTTTAAGAAAGTGAAATTCGGTTTTCTGTTTATTTTACTGGCAACCGGCATCACGCTGGGAACCGCCGGCGTCCTGGCACTGAGTGGAGCTACGATCAGCGGAACATTGCAGAGTGTGATGAATGAATATCATATCATGATGTCTGATGAGCTTCTGTTTGTGGCCAATGTCGTTTCCTGGATGCTGCTGTTTCTGATGATCAGTATCGCCTTGTTTGCGATTAAGTATATATTTGTAAAGGGCTTCTGGAAATATATGAAGGAGGATACTGTTCTGGGCAGTATGATCGGCAGTATCCATCGGCACATAGACGCTCTTGCGGATATCGATCTAAAGGATGATGCAAACCGCAAGCTGTTGAAATTCATGCTGATGCAGATTGTGATCATGATAGCTCTGTGTCTGTTCTGGTGGTTCGGCATGTTTCTGGCGATCATCTATGGTTTTGCTCTCTTCCTGTTGCTGAAGCAGAAGCTCAATGCTGTACAGCGTGATTATCGTACCTTGCTGAAGCAGACGCAGGAGCTGAAGGAGGGAAACTTTCAGGCAGAGCTGCCGCAGGATGTCGGTATCTTCAATGCCCTGAAGGATGAATTTGGAGAAATCCGTGTGGGCTTTGAGAAAGCAGTACAGGAGGAAACGAAATCCCAGAATATGAAAACGGAGCTGATCAGCAATGTGTCACACGATTTGAAGACCCCGCTGACCGGAATCCGCAATTACGTAGAGCTTTTGCAGCAGGAGGGTATAAGTGAAGCACAGCGGAAGGAATATGTAAGCATGCTGGATCAGTATGCCAAACGGCTGCATGCTCTGATGGAGGATTTGTTTGAGGTTAGCAAGGCAAACAGCGGCAATATTCAGCTGGATATGGCTCGTCTGGATATTATCGCTTTGGTGGAGCAGGTACAGGCGGAGTGCAGCGAGCTTCTGCAGGAACGCGGGCTGGAGGTACTCTGGAATCTGCATGGTGAAAAACAGCTGAGTGTACTGCTGGATGGCAGTAAGGCATTCCGGATATTTGAAAATCTGTTTATCAATATACACCATTATGCATTAGAGCATACCCGTGTGTATGTGGATATCCGCAAGACAGCAGGTAGAGTACGAATCGAATGCAAAAATATATCGAAGGAGCCGTTGAATTTTGATACGGAGGATATTGTGGATCGCTTCGTTCGCGGAGATAAATCACGTCATGACGGAGGCAGCGGACTTGGACTGGCGATTGCCAAGAGCTTTACAGAGGCAATGAAGGGCAGCTTCCATATTGATACGGATGGAGATTTGTTTAAGGCGGTTATTGAATTCCCACTGGTTAGCGATACGTTTGGTGAGAATCAGGAGTAAGACTGGAAGCCTTATAGGAAAATACATTGCTAGAAAGGACCGGATATATACAAACCGGTCTTTTTCTATGTTTTTCCGGCGAAGGGTTGCAAAAGGCTGATCTACAGGTAACATTATCTTCTCCCGGTATTGTTTTGATTGCATAGTATTTGAGATTTGATTATGTTAAGATATGGTTATAAATTAGAATTTGAGGAGGAAATTATGGAGAAATTAAACGTATTAGATCATGAAATCTCTGTTAAAACGATCGATATTAAAGATTTCATATCACTTACAGATATGTTGAGATCGAAAGATGGTGATTTTTTTAACAAATAACAGGCAGAAGTCCCCCATCTCTGCGACGATAAGCAGATGGTGGGATGAATGCAGCCATTTTCCTTTATCCTTTACACAGGATAAACACGATTAAATATCTTAGATTCA
>SKEY01002325.1_pt1 | contig 20196 bp, 18 predicted proteins | sample 4843871 | NCBI WGS metagenome assembly SKEY01 (sample SAMN11008797, study PRJNA524170) | human gut metagenome | biome: Human fecal sample; material: Feces; isolation source: fecal sample from pouch patient p36 | host: Homo sapiens | place: Israel: Tel-Aviv | collected 2016-12-04 | reverse complement strand
GAATAGACGGCCTTATGGTCGCGGGTGTTCCGGAACTTGTAGACTCCGCCCTCGTCCCAGACGCCGCGCCACTTGTCTTCGAGACCGTCCACGCCGACCTTGTCGGGCAGCGGCGTGAGGTTCGCATTGATGGTATTAGCTTGGCTTTCAGTCATAAGCGTTAGTCTAGAAAGCGATTGTGACAACTGGCGTCAATACGGACGATTCTCGTCAATCGCCGGAATGACACGGAAAAATCAGTGCAATGCGACCCTGCTCAGCGGCAACAGACGGTCGGTCAGATTCTTCGGATATCCCTGCAGCCGGACGGAAACCGCCATGAAGTTCTTGCGCGTGTACAGCCAGTCGCAGGCCGCGTTCTCGCTGACGGTGCGCGCATAGGTGCGCATTCTTTCCTGATAATCGTCGTCGTTCGTCGCCGCGAGCGCATCCGCATAGGCTCGCTGGCAGTCACCGTTTTCGAAATGGAACACCGATTGGCCGTCGGTGAAGACGGAGGCGTCGTTCTCGCCGCTCATGGTGATCAACGCGATGGTGTAGCTGCCGTCGTTGACGCGCTGTTGCACGGTGGCGGTGTCGAGGACCTCCATGTTGACGGAGACGCCGAGCTGTTCGATCTGTTCTTTGACGGTGTTGCCGATGGTTTCGTACTGCTGGGGGATGAGCAGGTCGATGGTGCCGATGTAACCGGTGCCGAAGTAGGAGCGCAGCTGTTGCGCCTGCGTAAGGTCGTGGGGGAACAGTTCCGTCAGATCCTCGTAACCGTCTTCCAAAGGGCTGATCGGCCCGCCGAGCGCCCCGTAGGAGTCATTGGCGGCTTTCGCGATCGATCGTGCGTCGATGGCGTAGCGCATGACCTTGCGCATCTGCTGGTCGACGAGGATGGATTCGTTCGCATTGTTGAACGCCAGCATCACCTTGTCGAAGCTGATGCCGGAATCCGCGCTGATGCCGCGCGTTGCGTTGAGCGTTTCGGCGGCGTCGGCGCTGAGCGGCAGCGCCATGCTGATTTTGCCGCCTTCCATGGCGCTGGTCAGCGAGCTTTCGGAGGAGTAATAGTATAGGGTGATTTGCGAGGAAGCAGCCTTGGTGCCCCAGTACGAATCGTTGCGTTGAAGCACGATTTCGGATTTCGACGCACGCGCCACGGTGAAGGGGCCGGACCCGATGGCGGTTTTCGCATAGTCATTGTCGCTTTCCTCGTCGTATACGATGCCGGCCCGTCCGCTGAGTGCGCGTAGCAGCCGCGGATTCGGTTTGGACAGGGTGATGATGAGCGTGTGTGCGTTGGGATTGTCGACCTGCTGCAATCCGTCGAGCCGGTCGGCGTCGACATAATGATTGTTGACCGCGTTCTGTAACGACCAGACCGCGTCGGCCGAGTCAAGTGAGTGGCCGTTGGAAAATTTCACGCCGCTGCGCAGGGTGAAGGTGTAGGTCAGTCCGTCGTCGGAGATCCGCCATGATGAGGCCAGTCCGGGTTGGAGCTTGTTGGTCTCGCTGCGGGACACTTACGTTTCGTAAACGTTGCCGAGTAGCGCCTGTTCGACGGCATGGCCCTGTTGGGTGCGGATGTCGAGGGATTCGGGAGCGTCGCGCAGGCCGATCGACACGGTGGAATCCGTGGTGAGCGTGCCGAATACGGGAATCGGGTTGCGTCGGTTCGTCAGCGACCATCCCAGCCACAGCATCACGCTCAATACGATGGCGACGCCAAAGAAAATCAGCCACCGTGTAGCCGCGTCGTGCCGATCGCGCTGCTTCTTCCCGTTCTTCTGCATATGCCCGAGTGTAGTGGACGCATACTACACGGGCTTGGTTCCCATGCGGTATCTACACCTTGAACGCACTCGGGCAGGTATCGTTCAACGGGCAGTCGAGGCAGTCCGGTTTGCGGGCGTGACAGGTGGTTCTGCCATGCATGATCAGCCGGTGAGACAGGTCCGTCCATTCCGAGGGTGGGAAGCATGCGGTGATTTCGCGTTCGATGGCCACCGGATCCGGAGTGGGCGAAGCCCAGTCACTACGCCAGTGCAGACGTCCGGTCACACGAATCACATGCGTGTCGACGGGAAATCCGGGTTTGTCGAAGGCGTTGCCCAATACCACGTTCGCGGTTTTGCGGCCGACTCCGGGCAATGCGGTCAGTTCCTCCATCGAATCGGGCACTGTGCCGTCATATCGTTCGCACAGGTCGTGCGAGAGTCTGATGATGTTCTTCGTTTTGGTGCGGTGGAAGCCGATGGAATGGATGATGTCCTCAACCTGTTCGGGATCGGCGGCCTGCAGGTCGCCGGGTCCCGGAAACCGGCCGAACAGCACGGGCGTGACCATATTCACGCGCTTGTCGGTGGTCTGGGCACTGAGCACGGTCGCCACCAGTAACTCAAAGGGATTGGTGAAATTCAGCGCGCACTTCGGATTGGGAATCGTCTCGCACAATTCCTCGTATTCATGGTGCATGCGTTTCAGGCGCGCTGCTTTGGACTCTCGTGGCATTGCCTATGATTCTACTCGGGCGATCGTGCGAGTGCGATGCTTTACGCGCTACGCCTCGCTTGCATCGGCATGTGCGGTGCTTGCCTTGGCGGCGTTCTCGCCTTCCTCTTCCTCCGGCGGGTCGAAACGGTATCCGACGTTACGCACGGTGCCGATCACATGTTCATATTCTCCGCCCAGCTTGGCGCGAAGCCTACGGATATGCACGTCGATGGTACGAGTGCCGCCGTAATAATCGTAGCCCCATACTTCCTGCAGCAGCTGCGCGCGGGTGAATACGCGTCCCGGATGCTGCACAAGATACTTGAGCAACTCGAATTCCTTGTAGGCAAGGTCGATCGGATGGCTGCGCAGGCTTGCCGTATAGCCATTGGTGTCCACGACCAGATCGCCGGAACGGATGAGACCGTCCTCGTTCTGTACGCCGGTTTCGGCGGCTCCGGCTGCGGATCCCGTCGGAGCGTTGCCACGTTCCGACACCAGACGCAGGCGCCCCTCGACCTCGGCCGGGGAGGCGGTGGAAACCACCACGTCGGCGATGCCCCACTGGGAATTGACCACGGTGAAGCCGCCCTCGGTGAGGATCAGCACAATCGGCGTGGACAGTCCGGAGGCGTGAATCAGACGGCACAGCGTTTTCGCGGTGGCTAGATCGTCACGTGCGTCAAGAAAGAGGATCGTGTTTTCCGGCATCTTCACCAAACTTGCCGCATCCATCGGCAATACGCGCACGCGATGCGAAAGCAGGGCGAGGGAGGGAAGTACGGTGGCGGGGTCGCTAGTGAACGTCATAAGCGTAAGGTCCGTCACGTTAGTCCCCTTTGGTTTGTTGCTGATGCCGCGATTGTACTCTTGCGGTGTTACCGGTGTTTCATGATTGTAGCCGCATGATGTGGACACTTACGGCTACATTGGTTCCTAGCACATACGGTTTGGCCACATTATGAAAAGGGGGCTGAGATGTCCGCAACTGATGACGCGACTCGTCCGCATGATTCGAGGGGATCCTTCGGCAAGGTCCTGGCGATCCAGATCGTCGCTTACGTCGTATTGGTCGTGTTGGCGTTGATTCCCGGTATCTCCTATGGGAACCCCGATAATCCCGCTATCGTCTCGTACACGGTCGTCGCCTCGGTCGTGATGATCGTGCTGCTTACGGTGTTCAGTCCTTTCCGTGACGGCACCGTCGGGCATGTGATTTCCGTGATTGCAGGTTTGCTGTCGGTGGTGTGCGCCACGACGATGATGCTGGGGCGCGCGATTTTCCCTGCCGACATCGCTCACCGTGACACGTTCTGGATGCAGGAGGGCTGGATCGCCGGCGTCGGAGGACTGTTGGTGCTGCTGATCGTGATTGTGTTTGGCCGTCAGATGGCGCGCGGGAACCGTACGCATCTGATTCGTTCGTTGTCGCATAATGTGCTCGAAGGCGTTGCGATGATTTCGTCCGCCGGCTGGTGCTTCCTGCCGACGATATTGCCGTTGGTGCATACCGGTGAGAATGCCGCCTCCACCGAATATGGGTCGATGTTGGCATGGGTGATCGCCTCGGTGGTGACGTTGGCCGTCATCGTAGCGTTCGGCGTGTGCTCCTATTTGTGGCGGCGCGATGCGGATCCCGATCCGAAAGCCAACAAACCATGGATCGGACTTGCGCTGGTGCCGGTCATGCTTGCCGGTGCTGCGGTGGGCATCGCTTCTCTCGCCACCGTCATGTTCTGGAATATGTTCTGAAGCCGAATACATGGTGAGGGGGTCCGCAATCATTGCGATTGCGGATCCCCTCACCATGAGTGCCGGTGAGCTGGCCGCCGTGGGAAACGCATCCGAGGAAGGATGCCCTTAGAATGCCAGCATTCCCAGATGTTCCAGCAGCACCTTCACGCCAATCAGAACCAGCACTACGCCGCCTGCGATCTGCGCCGGCTTCTGCCAACGCAATCCGAATGCGCGGCCGATATACAGTCCCGCGGCGGAGAACAGGCCGGTGGTCACGCCAATGATGATTACGGAAATCCAAATGTTGAGCGTCATGAAGGCGAAGCTCACGCCGACCGCAAACGCGTCGATGCTGCATGCCACGGCGAGCGGCAGCATGTGGCGCCAATCGAATTCCGCGGTCTCCTTGGCGTTCTCTTCATCCTCGCCGAACGCTTCGTGCACCATGTTGCCGCCGATCAGGGCGAGCAGTCCGAAAATGATCCAATGGTCCACGGCGGTTACGTATTTACTGAAGGTGGAGGCCGCAAAATAGCCGAGTAGAGGGAAAAGCGCTTGGAATCCGCCGAACCACAGCGCGGTTTTGCATGCGTCGATGCCGCGCAGCTTCTTGACGGTCAGGCCTTTGCCGATGGAGACGGCAAAAGCGTCCATGGACACGGAAACGGCGATAAGTAGGGTTTGAATCAACATAGCTGGTAAATAGGTTCATCCCGCCGGTCTCCCCACGGGATGGGCCTCGACGGTTCGTTATTTCCGCCTACGCCTAGGGGTACCGACATAGAACTGCCGCACGCGGGCCAATGGCTTCCAGCGGGCTTTGAATTCAGCGAATACTGTTCGCATGCCGTGAATTACAAGACCTCACTATAGCGCATCCCGCGAAAATATGGCCATGTGGCGGGGCGAATCTTCCAGTCGCTGGATGATTTGGGTCGTTGCATGGGTTCTGAGTGGGGTGATTCCTCCAGTGACTGGATGAATCTGGTTGCTGAGTGGGCCTTGAACGGGTGGATTGTTCCAGTGGCTGGCTGATTTGGGCCGCTGAGAGGACCTTGAGCGGGGTGATTCCTCCAGTGTATGGGCGAATTATCCCGCTTAGGGAGGTCTAGGCGAGATAATTTCTCCAGTCACTGGATGAATCTGGACGCCGGGCGGGGTTTGAGCGGCTAATTCCTCCAATCACTGGAGGTTTTGAGCCGCAGGTCTGGCCTTGAGCGGGGTGATTCCTCCAGTGTATGGAGGTTTTGGGCCGCTATGGGAACAGAAAAGGCTCGCCGATTGATATCGGCGAGCCTCACTCATTGTGGAAAAGAATCACTTCTCGGATTCTTCGAGGCGCTTGCGGGCGGCCACGATCTCTTCCTCGGCCTTGGCGACACCGGTCCAGTAATCGCCCGGCAGGACCTCCTTGCCCGGCTCCAGAGCCTTGTACTGCTCGAAGAAGTGCTTGATTTCAGCCTTGTGGTACTCGGAAACGTCATCAACGTCCTTGATGTCATCGAAACGCACATCGGCCGGCACGCACAGCACCTTGTCATCTCCACCGGCTTCGTCGACCATGTGGTACAGACCGACGGCGCGGCACTCGACCACGCAGCCCGGGAACACGGAATTCGGAATCATGACCAGGGCGTCGAGCGGGTCGCCGTCCTCGCCCAGAGTGCCCTCGATGTAGCCGTAATCATCCGGATAACCCATAGAGGTGAACAGGGTGCGGTCCAGGAACACGCGCCCGGTCTCGTGGTCCACTTCGTACTTGTTCTTGGATCCACGCGGGATTTCCACCACGACGTTGAAGGTTTCTGCCATTGTTTTCTCCTTGATCGGTATGATCAGCAGTAGTTCGTTACTTAGGATACCCGCTTCCGGGCATCATCGGTGTTGCTCATTCGATATGTTGCGTAATGGAGTTTGTTGCTGCAATCGGCATCTCGGACGGCCTGCCGGCCTCTCCGATGCTGAACGTACCACGACGCCTTTCGCTTGGGGCCTTGTTCAATCAGGTGCGACGGGCTGAGCGGAATCAGTCCTCGACCACCGTCAGCACGTGCGCCACGTCGGCCCACGGTGCGAGTGAGACGAAGTTGTCCCAACCCCACTCGAACTCGCGGCCGGTCAGTTCGTCGCGTACCTTCACCGGCTTGTCGGTCGGCAGACCGAATTCGCCACGCTCCAAGTGCACGATGGCCTGATGTGCGTTGTGTCCGTCAAGATTGACCACCACGATCACGGTATCCGCCTTGCCGGTGCCGGTCAGTTCGGCCGGGGTCTGGCGCAGGAATGCGATGATGTTCGCATCGTCGCTCGGCAGAACATGCAGATTGTGATAGCTGCGGCACGCCGGGTGCTCGCCGCGGATCTTGTTGAGCGAACCCAGCAGCTCCGCAATGCCGTACCTGTCGGTTTCGGCCCAATCACGAACCTTGATTTCGTACTTCTCGTTGTCGATCTGCTCCTCGAAGCCCGGGCGCTGCTTGTTCTCGATCAGCTCAAAGCCGTTGTAGATGCCCCAGCTTGGGCTTCCCATCGCGGCGAGCACCGCACGCACCGCATGGCCGGCGATGCCGTTGTCCCGCACGTAGGCGGTAAGAATGTCGGGCGTGGTGGGCCAGAAGGTGTTGTGCTGGTAGAAACCGCCGTCGCCGTTGGTCTCCTCGAGGTACTCCTCAAGTTCGCCCTTGCCGTTACGCCATGGGAAGTAGCAGTGCGACTGGGTGAATCCGACGTAGCTCAGGGCGCGCATCATGCCCGGACGGGTGAATGCCTCGGCCAGGAACAGCACCTCCGGATGCTTTTTGGTCACGGTGGCAATCACATCCTGCCAGAAACGTACCGGCTTGGTGTGCGGATTGTCGACGCGGAAGATGGTCACGCCCGCCTCGATCCACAGGTTCATGATGCGTTCGACTTCCTTCTCGATGCCTTCCATGTCGGCGTTGAAGTCGATCGGGTAGATGTCCTGATACTTCTTCGGCGGGTTTTCGGCGAACGCGATGGTGCCGTCGGGCTTGGTGCGGAACCAGTTCGGATGTTGCTTGACCCACGGGTGGTCCGGCGAGCACTGCAGGGCGAAATCAAGCGCGATCTCAAGGCCCAACTCATGGGCGCGCTCGCAGAACGCCTTGAAATCATCCATGGTGCCGAGCAACGGGTCCACGGTGTCGTGGCCACCCAATTCGGAACCGATGCCGAACGGGGAGCCCGGATCGTTCGGGCCTGCGATCAGCGAATTGTTGCGTCCCTTGCGATTGGTCACACCGATGGGGAAGATCGGCGGCAGATACACGATGTTGAACCCTTCGGCGGCCGCACGCTCCAAGCCGGCCAGAGAGGTCTTGAGATTGCCCTGCACGATTTTGCCGTCTTCGCCGTAGTAGGCGCCTTCCGAACGTGGGAAGAACTGGTACCATGCGGCGAAGCTGGACTTCGGACGTTCCACGCGTAACCGCTGCGGATTCGATTCGGACAGGCCGTCTCGTAGCGGATTGGTCTCATGCAGGCGCTGGATATCAGCTGTTTCGGCGGCGGCGAGACGGTCGGCCGGAGACAGTGACTTGTCGGCCATGGTCTTGGCAGCCGCCTGCAGAATCTTCTTGTCGGCCGCAGAGAGTTTGGCATCCTTGGCGCCGGCCCAACGGGCGAGCAGTTGCGCGCCGCTTTCCAGCGCGTTCTCCACATCGTCGCCCACCTCGACCTTGATGGCGGCGTCATGCAGCCAGGACTGATACGTGTCCTCCCAGCCTTCGATCACGACATTCCAATCGCCCAGCTGGCGTTTGACGGACGCGTAGTCGACGTCCCAAGGCTTAAGGTCACTGTGTTCACCGATGCTGACCATCGCGGTCCAACGGTCCAGACCGGGGTTCGAGCAGATCATCGGGGTGCGGCTCACTTCACGGCCGCGGGCGCTGCGTACCGACACGGTGGCGCCGGCCTTGGTGCGGCCTTCGATGAATACCTGGGCAGTCACCGTGAAGGCTTCCCCGAGCTCCACCCTAGCGGGGAACAGGCCGTTGTCGGCGGCCGGGGTGATATCCATGACATTGACACGACCGAACTGTTCCGGTGTAGTGCGTTCGATAACGGGCGCAGGAGCCTCTCCGACCACCTGTGGTACCGCGGCCTTGGCCTTGGTCGTACGACGTTTGCGGACCGGCTTCTTGTCGGTTGCCGGTGCTGCTTTGCTGGTGTGCGCGGATGCGCTCTTTTCTACTGCCATACCGCCGATTATAGAGGCGTGACGCTCCCGAAGGGAATTCGATGCACCCTAAATCCATTTTTTCGGTGGATAACTTCGACGATTGCGTCGGGTGAATCGTTTTTTGTGGATAACTTGCGTTGTTTCGGCCACCAAGTTATCCACAACACGCCGAAACAGACGCTGAGGCGTCCACAACCTCCGAAAATCGCCATCATCGCAACGCTCATATGGCACCCTCGACTCACCTCACGAAAAACGTGCGACAACATCTTCACGAAGGAAATGTCATGAATGCGATGAAGCAACGGAGCCTCGCCATCCTCGTCAGCATGGTGCTGGCGCTGATAATGGTCGTGGCCGCGGGATGCCCGACGGCGCAAGCCGCTCAGCTGGAAAAAGCCAGGGCGGGAACCTACTACCCATATACGCTCGATGGCAGGGAATGCACCATTGGGGTAAGTGCCCGAGGCACACAAGGGCACAACTACTATTGTCGGCAAATCGCAATGGAAACGGACTACATCACCACCGATTCCGTCGTCATGGCCTCAGACGACACCTCACGTCGTCTGGCATGGCTGATTAACGGCAACCGTCCGAAAACCGATGCATTGCTACATGCCGCCATCGGCGTACTCATACATCGCGCCTACGATGATCAGACCGTCTGGAGCCGTCATGAGACATACCTGTTCGGCACCTACGCCGGGCTGGAACAGAAAGTGAACGAACTCTGGAAGGAAGCCGCGGCCAACGTCTGTGATTCCATGGTCGTCACACGGGAGAACACGAAAGGACTGAGTGAGGGCGACGTCAATATCATGGCCCGCAATGCCAACGGCGATTCCTTGGCGGGCATTCGTCTCATCGCCGTCATCAACGGGCCCGCCGTATTCGACAATGACAAGGCCAAAGTGACGGGTGTCACGGCCAAGGAAGCGCAGAGACTGCATTGGAAAGCGACCGGCAGCGGCGACGTCAATGTTCAGGCGACCTATAAACGGCTTGCTTTGGAACAGGCCACCACCGCACAGCAGATGGTCACCTTCGACGATCAGACGCAATACAGTGCCGACCTACTGACCTTCGACGTCGCCATGTCGACGCATCCGCGGATTTCGACGACGGTCGCCTCGAAACAGGTCGATACAGGTCAGGAGGTGCGCGACACCGTACATCTCGACACGCCTGAAGGCCAAACATGGCCGGAAGACACCGCATATCAGGCCACTGGCTGGTATTTCGATGGGCTGGAAGACGAACGGCTCGGTCAACGCATCATACCCGATGATGGCGAAGACGCACAGACGTTCATGGCACGGCTTGCGGCGGCCGGATACACCCCTTCGGCATACGGTTCAATCACGTTGAATGCCCAACAACCGCAGCGGGAGGCGCTCGCGGTCACCCAGCCGTCTGGATCAACGGCATATGCGGCGCGAGGTGATGGCGGCTTCGGTACATGGGTGTGGGCCATCGAACGCGACCTGCAGACGGATGCGGTCAAACGGACGTTGGAAGGCGATGTGGTCAGTGCGTTCCTCGACGCCGAGGAGACGAACGTGAATCGTGCACGGCTCGAGGTGCGATCCAAGGCGGATCGACAAACCGCAACGATAGGGCAGGAGATTTCCGACAGCATCACCGTATCTGGCTTTCCGGACGATCATGGGACATTCTCCGGCAACGAAGACTATGGATTCGGTGCGGATACGCCATATGCGCAGGTAAGTGTGTGGTGGGCCGCCGATGATTGCGAGCCGGACACCCATGAAGAGCCTGAGGAGGATGACAATCACCGGTTGATCGGCACTTGGGATTACCCGGCCGTCAGCGGCGCCTTTCGTGTGGGCGACGGTGAAAAGGATGCCCATGGCAATCCGGTGCACATCAGCGCACAACAGTCGGGTTGGTACGTATTCGTCTGGAAATATGAAGGCGACAGTCGTGTCGGGGCGGCAGTCAGCTCATATGCCGATGAGCTTGAGCGCGTCAGGGTGGTGGCGGCCGACGAGATGCAGATGCCGAAAACGGGAAGCTCGTTCATGCTGGCGCTTGGTATAGTGATCGCCGCGCTGGCGACGGGGGCATTCATGCTGTTTGCCGTGCAACGTCGATGAAGGGTGTTTCGATCCATGTGATAGGGGGTGCTATCGAAAGACTTCGGGGAGCCCCCTCCAAAAAAATCAAGCATATGACTTCGATACCGGGAAATCGTTGATTTTAAGCCACTGACGGACGGTTTTTACTACCGACGAATTCACATTTTTGCCTATCTACAATCATGACGTTGTCGTTTTGATTGGAGGTAACAATGACAGACGAAAACGAGAACGTGCAGCGTCAGAATCTGACCGATTCCCCTCACTACCTTGCAAGGGTTCTGATGGAGAACGGCATCAGGAACATGTACGGTGTGGTCGGCATCCCGGTCACCGATTTCGCCCGCATCGCCCAAGGCATGGGCATGCGCTACATCGGTATGCGCCATGAGGAGGATGCGGTCAACGCGGCCGCGGCCGATGGATTCATTACCGGCAGGCCATCGGTGGCCCTGACCGTATCCGCCCCCGGTTTCCTCAACGGATTGCCGGCATTGCTTGAGGCGACTACGAACGGTTATCCGGTCATCATGATCGGCGGATCGTCCACCCGCCACGTCGTGGATCTTTCCGAAGGCGAATATGAGGGTCTTGACCAGATGAGCTATGCCAAGCAGTTCTGCAAGGCGTCGTTCCGCGTGGACAGGATCGAGGACATTCCGCTGGTTGTGGCGCGCGCCATGCATGTCGCTTCCTCCGGTCGCCCGGGTGCCGTGTACATCGATTTCCCGGACGATATCGTCGCCCAGACGCTGAGCCAGGATGATGCCGACAGGCTGTTGTGGACCGCCACCGATCCGGCTCCGTCCATGCCGCCGGCACGCGAATCCGTTGATGCGGCGTTGGAACTGCTCCGTCAGGCCAAGCGTCCGCTGATGGTCGTCGGCAAGGGTGCGGCGATGGCCCGCGCCGAAGAGGAAGTACGCGAATTCGTCAAGAAGACCGACATTCCGTTCCAGCCGATGTCCATGGCCAAGGGCGTGATTCCGGACGATGATCCGCACAGCACCGCCAGCTGCCGCTCCCTGGCCCTGGGCAGCGCCGATGTGGTGCTGCTGGTGGGCGCACGCCTCAACTGGATGCTTTCCTTCGGCCAGGGCAAGCTGTGGAACAAGGATGTGAAGTTCATCCAGATCGACATCGATCCGGAAGAGATCGAGAACGCCCGTGAGATCGCCGTTCCGGTGGTCGGAGACGTCAGGTCCGCCATGACCATGCTCAACGGCTCGCTGGCTGAGTTCCCGTTCAAGGCTTCTGAGGAATGGCTCGGCATGCTGAAGGAAGCCGGTGCTAAGAACGTGGCCAAGTTCGCGGCGAAGGAGAACTCCGATCAGGTGCCGATGGGGCACTACAACGCGCTTGGCGCCATCAAGAAGGTCTACGACCGTCACCATGAGGATCTCATCCTCACTAATGAGGGAGCCAACTCGTTGGATGACTGCCGCAACATCATCAATATGTACGAGCCACGTCATCGTCTGGACTGCGGCACGTGGGGCGTGATGGGCTGCGGCACCGGCTACGCCATCGGCGCTGCGGTCTCCACGGGCAAGAAGGTGCTGTACGTAGGCGGCGACTCCGCCTTTGGCTTCGACGGTATGGAAGTGGAAGTGGCTTGCCGCTATAACCTGCCAATCACCTTCGTGGTGCTCAACAACGGCGGCATCTACCGTGGCGACTTCGAAAACCTCGGCAATGATGGCGACCCGTCGCCGCTGACCCTGACCTATGAGGCACACTACGAGAAGATGATCGAAGCCTTTGGCGGCAAGGGCTATTACGCCACAACCCCTGAAGATGTCGAAAAGATGGTCGAGGAAGCGGTCAAATCCGGGCGTCCGAGCTTCGTGCACGTGCAGATCGCGCAATATGCGGGCAAGGAATCCGGCAACATCGGCGCGCTGAACCCGAAGCCAGTGGTCGGTCCTCTGGTTGATTCCGAAGTCACCTCGCACGATTACGTCTCCGGTGCACGCATGTAACCAGGTGAGTGTGAGTCCGCGGGCGTGCGAACGGTGGGATGCGTGCGCCCGCGGGTCTGTGCTCCAGATCGAAAGAACTGAATAATGGTAAATATTCTGATAAACGATATTGTGCCGATCATCGTCATCATGGCACTGGGCTATATCTGTGGCAAATTCAGCTACTTTGACGATGATCAGCGTCAAGGTCTCAATAAAGTGGTGCTCAACATCGCCCTTCCTGCGGCATTGTTCGTATCCATCATCAAGGCCACCCGCGAAATGCTCGCACAGGACGCAACGCTGACCGCCATCGGATTCCTCGGCGTCATCGTCATGTTCATGGTCTGCTACTACCTGTGCCGTCTGCTGTTTCACCGCAGCATCCAGGAAGCGGCCGTCAGTGCGCTGATCGCAGGCTCTCCGACCATCGGATTCCTCGGATTCGCAGTGCTCGACCCGATTTACGGCGACACCGTGAGCACGAATCTGGTCATCGCCATCATCTCCATCGTCGTCAACGCCGTGACCATTCCTATCGGCATGTATCTGATCAATCTCGGCCAGGCCAAGGACCGTGCGAAACTGTCCGCCGAAACCGTGGTCGACGCAAAGGGTGATGTCACGGTCGATCCGTCCAAGGATGCCAAGGCGGATAAGACGGCTGAACTTCTGGTACGCGGCTCCTCGAATGCGGGCAAGAATAAGAACGGCAACCTTCAGGCTCTGCTCAATGCACTGAAGCAGCCGGTCTGCTGGGCGCCGTTGCTGGCCATCATCCTGGTGCTGCTGGGCGTCCACGTGCCGAATCAGGTGGCGCCGACCTTCGACCTGATCGCCAAGGCCAACTCCGGTGTGGCCGTGCTCGCCGCAGGCTTGGCACTGTCCACCGTGAAGTTCTCTCTCGGCTGGGAAACCATTTGGAACACGTTCTTCCGCCTGATTCTCACCCGGCCGTGTTCCTGGGCGTGGGTCTGCTATGTGGCATGGGCGGCGACATCGACAAGATCTCCATGCTGGTCATGGCGGTGGCATTGCCGCCGGCATTCTCCGGAATCATCATTTCCAGCCGCTACAACATCTATGTCAAGGAAGGCGCTTCGACCACGGCCGTTTCGACCGTCGTGTTCGCAGCCACCTGCCTGCTGTGATCTGGCTCGTACCGTTCTGCGTGCACTGAACCGTTTCCATAGGTTTGATGAGCCCTGTACCGAAAGGTGCGGGGCTTTTTGCTGCATGCGTGAGCAACGCGCATAACGCAGTGCATGCCGATCATATGGTGGTTGCATCAGATGCCAGTGAATGCCCACTGCATTCGAATCGATATGAAAAAGCCACGCGGCGTATGGGGCGCCAATCCACGGTAAAACATAAAAAGGGGCCGAACCGGAAGGATTCGACCCCTGAGGAAAGTCGCGACGAGCGGCAAAGGCTACTTCAGATCAGCCTTCACGCCATCATTGCCACCGATGACACCATTGGAAAGCAGCTCGGAGATCTGGTCGTCGCTATAGCCCAGACCCTTGAGGATCTCCTCGTTGTTCTCGCCAAGCTTCGGCGCACGCTGGTAATCAGGCGTGAAGTTGCTCATGGTGAACGGCATGCCGATGGTCTTGAAGTCACCACGGGCATCCTGCTGATCGATGGTGACGATGGTACCGTCATCATTCAGATCCGGATCGTTCTCCAGCTCGTTCCAGTCCAGCACCGGGCCGACCGGAACGCCCTTGGCGCCCAGCTCCTTGGTCAGCGTGTACTTGTCGTACTGCATGGTGTATTCCTCGACGCGCTTGTACACCTCTTCCTTATGCTCATCGCGGGCGTTGGCGGTGTTGAAACGCGGATCGGTGATCCAATCCTCGAAGCCCATGGCGTGGCAGAAGTTCTCGAAGCCCTTCTTGGACTGCTGGATCACGATATACACATAGGCGTTCTGATCGGTCTCCCAGCCCTTGGCGCGATAGCACCAGCCGAGCACCAGACCGCCCTCGGCATTGGCCGCACGCGGAATGGCCTTGCCCCACTTGTAGTTCGGATAGCAGTCATAATAGGAGAGCTTGCCGAGACGATCGAGAATCAGCTGATCACGCAGCTTGACACGGCACAGATTCAGCACGGCGTTCTGCATGGACTGGTAGACGTAGCAGCCCTCGCCGGTGCGCTGGCGCTGCAGCAGTGCGGACAGGATGGCGATCAGCAGATGCATGCCGCTGTTGGAATCGCCCAAAGCCGCACCGGACTGGGTTGGCACATTGCGCTCGCCGTCATACCAGCCGGTGGTCGAAGCCGCACCGCCGGCGCTTTGGGCGACGGGCTCGAATGCCTTCACATGCTCGAAGCGGCTGCCCTTGTTGAATCCTTTGAGGGATGCCATGCTGCAGCGAGGATTGATCTTGTGCACTTCGTCCCAGCCGAAGCCGAGCTTTTCGACATCGCCCGGGCCGATGTTCTCGACGAATACGTCGCCAGACCATACCGTTCCATCGTGTGGGAATGCTGCATGGGCGGCACATTGGAGAAGGTCGCCCTGAAACCCGGCCGACAGGCGAGACGGGCCCGCACCGAGAGAAAGGAGATCCACGGCACTGTCAAAATGACAGGGCTGGAAAACGTTGGGGACAAGCCGATCCACGACACCGACGAAAGGACAGGACCGCATGGCCCCGGCCCCGACAGCCCTGTCATCGGTGACAGACCCATATATGAACAAATATATAAACAAATACCCCTCTCTCCCTACGGGAGTCCTCCCCGCAAGCGGGAAGGACTCCGCAAGCGGTACACAAAACGGCATAATCGGCGGACGGGAGACGGCACGGAGCGTGGTGGACCGGCTCACGTTCGTGCGTTCCGGACTCTCGCTGCCCACACCAGAACCATCCGGACGGGACTTCGCCAAGGCGTCCGGGCTCATCGCCCGCATAGCCAACGCCGCCGGCGTCGACGAGACGGTCGCGGCGGCCCGTGTCGCCGACGTCATTGACTGGATCCCCGCGAACGCGTACTGGCTGGCCCGCATCCTCACGGTTCGGGACCTCGCCCGTGCTTGGGACCGCCTGGCGAACGACTACGCGGTCTCCCGGATCGAACTCCGACGTTCGCCCGACACCTCGACGCACACACATGCGACCACGCCGCCCGGGCTGCGTGTGACGCGTCACGTGCATTCCGTAACCTGCACGCACGTCTTGGCCGACATGAAACCCCACGAGGGCGAGTACAGCCATGAGGGTAGCCTGCGGGCCGGCAATCCCAGCGAATGGTATACGGCGTGCAGGCGGCATGCCGACGAACTCAACCGTCGGGAAGGGATCGGGATGACATGATGAACGAGACGAACGGCCGGGTGGCGGGGGTTTGTGCCGGTCTACCGTTGGGTATCCAGGACCTCATGTGGGGCACCGACAACGAACGGGTCAAGAACAAGTCCGACCGTCGCGTCCTGAAGACCACCGCGCGGATCCTGTGCGACATGTGCCCCATCCAGGCCGAATGCATCGCGCAGACCATCATCTCCCGTGAACAGCACGGGCGCGTGGGCGGGATCGACGTCAAGGCAAGGCGTCTATTGCGCCACCGCGCCGAGGAGGACGGCGTGGACCTGTCCGACTCCAGTCCCGCCCGTCTCCGGAACCTGACGGTATGGCTGCGCGAGCATCCCGAACTCGTCAGGGAGGTGCGCATGCAGTCCTCGACCCGCGAGGGCCGCCGGCGCAGGAGCGAGGACCAGTATGCCTATCGGCAGAGGGTCGCGGTCCGACGGTCCTCCGATTGGATCCGGACCCATGCCGACAACGGCGGGAGCGAGAGGGAAACACAACCAGACGGAAAAGGAGACCGGACATGAGCCGCACAGCGCGTATTCCACGCATCATCGCCATGGCGAACATGAAGGGCGGGGTCGGCAAGACCACCAGCACCATCTGCACCGCCCTCGCCCTCAGCCGTCTCGGCCGCAAGGTCGAGGTCAGGGACATCGACCCGCAGGGCAGTGCGACGCTCTGGGCGTCCAAGGCCCGCGCCGCGGGCGACCCTCTGCCGTTCGACGTACTGGTCGCCAACCGTTTCACGGTCGCCGTCCCGCCATCGGATCCGGACACGTGGGTGCTCGTCGACACCCCGCCCAGCTAGTCCGACCTGATCGCAGCCGCGGTCGACGCGAGTACGCTGGTCGTGCTCGTCAGCACGCCCGGCGGTCTCGACCTGGACCGCATGTGGGAGACGTCCCAGGCCATCGACAGGCCCAGCAGCGTGCTCCTGACCCAAGTCAGGGCGAACACCGTCGCGTTGAGACGGGCCGAACGATACCTCATCGAGCGGGGGCTGGCGCGGTTCGACGCGATGATCCCGTTCAGGGAGTCGCTGCGCAGGTCGAGCGAATCCGGCCGCCTGCCGAACGCAAGCGGGTACGGGCTGGTGGCCCACGAGCTCATCGAAGCGTTCGCGGGACTCGAACAGGGAAGGATGTGACCCGTTATGGACATCAGCAGGCCGATCGACACGGCATCCAGACTCCAGGCGACCTTCACCGCGGCGTCCTCCGACGGGCGTGACGCGCGGGGTGCCGGACGGACCATTCACGCGACGTTCAGCCTCGACCCGGAACTGCATCGCCGTCTCAAGCTCACAGCCGCGATGAAAGGTGTGACCATGAGCGACATGGTCTCCTCATGGATCGAGTGGCATTGTCCCCCAGTCTAATCACCATATGGGTCGACTCACCCGAGCGTTGGATGAAGCGTATAAGCATTTGAGTGTATAAAGAGCATCATGGAATGGCAGGGGAGACGGAGCGGCGGTATTCTGCCATTGCTGGAGGAAACCAGGGCAATGAAAAGAGGGCGCCGGAGTGCGTCCGTGATGCACGGGAATGTGACTATACGGTGGGTAGCGAGTAGCAGGAGCGACAGTTAAGAGGTATGATGTCTGATGAATAGTGGTGTCGCGCCACATCGAATTCAAGGAGGAATCATGGCGGAATCGGTATTCATTGTCGGGGCATATGCCTCACTGCCTCGGTCCCGTGAGGATCAGTGCGACTACTACCGGCTTCTCGGTCGCCAGAGATGGATTAACGGTGCCGAGATTCCTTTTCCAGGCGATTTAGCTGATGTTGAGTCGCGGCGGTGGTTGGCCAAGGTACTGCCCACACATTGGCATGCTAATACCATCACCGCTATTCCCGGTACCATGCAGCACGTATGGAAGGATCCGAACTTCGGCTTGGCCAGTCCCGACGTGGACGGCCGCATGGCCGCGTTGATGATGATGGGTGATCTGCATACGGCGTTCGAGGATTTCACCCAACGCAGGGGTTCGGCCGACGTGGCCTATGTAGAAATCCACACTGCGCCAACCAGGTTGAGTGATGCCAGTGCCATGGCCATGTCTTTGGAAGCCATGGCTGACTGGGACTGGCATGGCGCCAAGCTGGTGATTGAGCACTGTGACCGTTACGTCGAAGGGCAGAAACCGGAAAAGGGCTTCCTTCCAATCGAGTCGGAGATTGAGCTGGCACGAGACACCGGCATCGGAATCATCATTAATTGGGGACGTTCGGTGGTTGAGAGTCGTGTCGCCCGAACAGCCGAAGATCATGTCCGTGCCGCCCGTGAAGCAGGAGTACTTAAAGGGCTGATGTTTTCCGGAGCAGGCCCTGATGAGACGCAATATGGCTATGCCTGGATTGATGGTCACCTGCCGATGGCCCCTGATGAACCAACCTCGCTGATGGATGTTGAACGGATTCGTGCCTGCGTATGTGCGGCGGACGATGCCGTAGACTATATCGGCGCCAAAGTCGTGGTGCCCGAGGACGCCACGCTGACCGAACGTCTCGAATTCCTATCTCACATTCACGATGCGGTGGTGCTCTGATGACCGCACGAACCTATCTCACCTTTGATATTGGTGGTACCAAAATCGCCTCAGCCTTCGTGACATTGCCCGACCGTATTCATCAGGGTAAGTACGAGCGCGACGACAAGCCGCAAGTGCAGGACCTCCAAGAAATACCCACCCAAGCTGACCTCGGGGGGGCAGTGCTGTGTAGGAGGTTGGTCGACTGCGCCCGCGGACGACTGAAAGAGGCGGCAAAACCCGGTGGAATGCCTATCGCCGGCATCGGCATTGCGACTGCCGGTGTTCCCGACTCGCGCAATGGCGTAATCCTCTCGGCCACCGATATTCTGCCGGGATGGCGTGGACAGCGCGTCTATGACGCGTTCGCCGCGGCTACCAACATCCCGGTCCATATGATTGGTGACGTCGGTGCCCATGGTATTGGCGAAGCCATATTCGGAGCGGGAAGTGGCAATGAAGTGGTGCTGTCGCTAGGAGTGGGTACGGGTATCGGCGGTGCGCTGATTGTTAATGGACGTCTTTTTACTGGTGCGCATGGCGCGGCCGGACACTTGGGCCATGTCGCTAGTAGGTTGGGCAAGGGATTCCGTTGCTCCTGCGGCACTATGGAAGGCCATATTGAGCCGGTCGCCTCCGGTACGGGACTCAGAGATCTTTACAACGTTACGCTGCCGGTCAATGTCGCCGACGCCACCATGGTCCCTGACGGAGTCGAGGTTGCACGCCGCGCTATGGCCGGCGAGGAACACGCCATGCGTACGATTGCGGCCAGCGCTCATGCTCTGGGCTTCGTACTTGGTGGCATAGCTAATACTGTCGATCCCGATGTGGTCATTGTCTCCGGCTCGGTGGTCAAAGCAGGCCCACAGTGGTGGGATGCGCTGCGCAGCGGATTCGTGGCCTCGGCCCTGCCTTTGATTCGTCCGACACCATTAATTGAAGGCGAACTCGGTGGTTCGGCCCCGCTGATCGGTGCCGCTGTCGCCGCCGAACGATCCCTCTTCCATGCGTGATCCGCTGGGTGCGCCGCCGCTCCGCTGAGCGCGACCAAAGCGCGCATGTCCCATAAATAATCCTGTACATCGAAACCAAGTGAAGGGAACTAGCTATGTATCCTGCGATCGAAGCAATAAAAGGTGGACTGGTGGTCAGCTGCCAAGCATATCCGGGCGAGCCGCTGCGCCATCCGGAGACCATGGCGCAGATGGCGATGGCGGCTGTGGAAGGCGGCGCGGTCGGTATCCGCTGCCAAGGCCTATCCGATATCGCCGCCATCAAGGGACAGGTTGAAGTGCCGGTGATTGGCATCTGGAAAGACGGCCGTGAGGGAGTGTATATCACGCCGACACTGCGCCATGCTCGTTGCTGCGCATCCGCTGGCGCCGACATCGTCGCCATCGATGCGACCGGTCGGCCACGGCCTGACGGCCGCACCTATGCCGACACCGTCCGTGCGTTGCATGACGAAGGCATCGTTGTTATGGCTGATTGTGGTTCCTTTGCCGATGCTGAGCGTGCGGTCGAAGCCGGCAGCGATATTATTTCCACCACGCTGTCCGGATACACAGGGGAGCGCAAGAAAACCGATGGTCCGGATTTCGACCTGCTCAGGCGGATGGTCGCGGCCTTTGGCGATGCCACGCCAGTACTGTGCGAAGGTCGTATCCATACACCTGACCAACTCACCCAGGTGATGGCCATGGGAGCGTGGGCAGCGGTTGTCGGCACCGCCATCACACATCCCACATCGATTACGCGTTGGTTTGCGGCGCGTATGTGAGACGTGGCGTCCTTGTGACCTTGGTGTTCGGAATCGCCCGGATATCAGCATGAGGAGGCCCTCCCGCCG
>SKEY01002322.1_pt1 | contig 20224 bp, 21 predicted proteins | sample 4843871 | NCBI WGS metagenome assembly SKEY01 (sample SAMN11008797, study PRJNA524170) | human gut metagenome | biome: Human fecal sample; material: Feces; isolation source: fecal sample from pouch patient p36 | host: Homo sapiens | place: Israel: Tel-Aviv | collected 2016-12-04 | reverse complement strand
AGGAGGTAGAAAAGATGGAAAAACTGAATATATTATTATGCTGCGGAGCAGGGATGTCCAGCGGCTTTCTGGCACAGCAGATGCGCGGTGCAGCAAAAAAACAGGGGATCATGGCCAAGGTGGAAGCGAAGAGTCAGAACAATATTGCGGATGATCTTCCGAAGACGGATATCCTGCTTATCGGGCCGCATTTATCCTATGCATTTGAGGAATTGAAGGCGATGTGTGATCCGTATGCTGTACCGGTATTGATTATACCGAAGGATATGTATGCAGGTCTGGATGGAAAAGGACTGCTTGCTTTGTGCATGGAAACGTTAAAGGAAAAGGGGTAGCACTATGAATACATTTATTAACTGGCTGGGCTCCAGCTTTGCACCGAAGGTCGCCAAGGCTATGGATAAAAAAATAATACGTACACTTTCGGGAGCGTTGATGGCCAATGTGCCGATTCTGCTGCTGGGTAGTATTATCTCCATATATAATCTGCTTGCGGGTTATGTATCCTTCCTTCCGGATCTTTCTCCGGTCTATAATTTCAGCTTTGGCATTATGTCGCTGACACTCGTTTTTCTGGTTGGCTATCACGGCGCAAAGGAATATGGCTTTAAGGATTATGGTGTGTCTACCGGTTTCATTGCTTTAATGATGTTCTTTATGGTGATTAAACCGTCTATTGCGGACTTTCAGTTTCAGGTAGCGTTTGGGAGATTCGGAGGATCCGGTATGATTTCTGCATTCTTTGCGGGTATCGTGACCATTATGATCAGTAATCTGTATTTCAAGCTGCATCTATTTGAAGATTCCGTATCTCTTCCGGATTTTCTGATTCGCTGGCTGAATCAGGTTATTCCGGGAATTATCGTGCTTGTGCTTACTACAATTCTTATTTACTGGTGCAATATTGACCTATTTGAACTCATTACCAAGCTGTTCTCACCCCTGATCAGTATCGGTCAGACCTATCCGGGCTTTATGCTCTGCATCTTTATTCCGGTATTCTTCTATTCATTCGGTATCAACAGCTGGTTTATGAATCCAATCACCAGTCCTATCGGTCTTGCAGGAATCACCGCAAACGCTGCTGCATTTGAACAGGGGCTGCAGCCGACAAATATCTATACATCAAATGTAACCTTTTCGGTAATCTTTATCGGCGGTATGGGAATGACACTGGCTTTGAATATCATGATGCTTAAATCCCGCAGTAAGAGAATCAGGAAGTTTGGACAGATTGCCATGATACCGTCCCTGTTCAATATCAATGAGCCCCTGGTATATGGAGCACCGATTGCCTTAAATCCGATTTTAATGATACCGATGTGGATCAATGCACTGGTTCTGCCAACGATTGCATGGTTTGCGTTCTCCAGCGGTCTTGTTACGATTCCACATGCTGTCATGAATGTGAACCAGCTGCCGATGCCGATTTGTTCCTTCCTGGCAACACATGGTGATTTCCGTGCCGTGATTCTGGTTGTGGGCATGTTCCTGCTGTCATGGCTGATCTGGTGGCCGTTCTTTAAGGCACACGAGAATAAAATGGTGAAGGAAGAAATGGAGATGGAAGCAAATGACTGATGAAAATAATGAGCTGATACTGAGTGCAATGGGGATTCTGACACATGCCGGAGATGCCCGTCTGCATACCAAGCAGGCATTAAAATATGTACAAGCATTGCAGTTTGAGAAGGCGGATGTCTGCCTGAAGGAAGCCAAAAAAGAGATTACACAGGCTCATGCGGCACAGACAGAAATTATTCAGGCGGAAGCACGGGGTGTTCAGTATGAATACTGCATGCTGTTCAATCATGCGCAGGACACACTGATGACAATCAACAGTGAAATTGAATTGTGCAGTTCTCTGATCGATACCTTTCGCAGCTTTGCGGCTATGTTTGTAAAAAAGGAGGAAAGCTGATGAGTGTGTTTCCTGAAGATTTTCTATGGGGCGGTGCTAGTGCTGCTGTTCAGATGGAGGGAGCCTATCTGGAGGATGGAAAAGGGTTGAATGTTGCGGATATCCAGATTTGTTATAAAAAAGCTGCAGGCGGCGGCAATACAAATTATACCAGAGAGCTTTTGAAGCAGCGTATTGCAGATGTGCAGGCGGAGAAGCAGCAGCAATATTATCCAAAGCATAAGGCGGTGGATTTCTATCACCGTTATAAAGAATACATAGGATGGATGAAGGAGTGTGGATTTAAGGCATTTCGAATGAGTATCAGCTGGGCACGGATTTTTCCGAATGCGGATGATGAACAGCCAAATGAAGCTGGACTTCAGTTTTATGATGAGGTGTTTGATGAATTGCACAGACAGGGCATTGAGCCGATCGTCACACTGACACATTACGATATGCCGTTAAAGGTGGTAATACATTATCAGGGATGGTATGGCAGAAAGACCATTGATTTGTATGCGCGTTTTGCTGAAACATGTCTGCAGCGATATAAAGGAAAGGTCAAATACTGGATCGTAATCAATCAGATCAATTTAATTTTTGGGGAGTCCTTCAGCTCATTGGGAATGGTTATGGATGAGTATGAGGATTTCACTGCCGCAAAATATCAGGCGGTGCATCATGAGTTTGTGGCAAGTGCGAGAATCGTTAAAGCTGCAAGAGAACTTGATCCTGCATTAAAAGTCGGTATGATGCTGGCAGATCAGCTGACGTATGCAAAGACCTGTGATCCGCAGAATGTAAAGGTAGCAATTGAGAAAAACCGGATGAAGGATTTCTTCTTTGCGGATGTACAGCTGCGTGGAGAATATCCGGGATATGCGAAAACGTGGTTTAAGAAGCATGGTATCACGATTCAGATGAAGGAGGGTGACGAGGAGCTGATCCGTTCGTATACAATGGATTTTCTGGCAGTCGCATATTATTATAGTCACTGTGTTGATGAAAATGGAAATCGCTGCGCCAATCCGTACACAAAGGCGACGGAGTGGGGCTGGACGATCGATCCGGTTGGATTGTACAATACGATGGCACAGTATTGGGATCGTTACGGTGTACCGATGATGATTGCAGAGAACGGTGTGGGTGTGGAAGAGGCATTGAGAAGTGATGGCTGTATACATGACGAATACCGGATTGATTATCAGAAACGTCATATTCAGGAGTTAAAGGATGTAATGGAAGAGGGTGCGGATATCTTCGCATATACCATGTGGTCACCATTTGATATCGTCAGCGGAAACAGCTGTGAAATGGAAAAGCGGTATGGGCTTATTTACGTGGATATCGATAACGAGGGGAATGGCACTGGTAAATGTATACCAAAGGATTCCTTCTACTGGTATGCTCGCCTTATAAATTCAAATGGAGAGAACTTATAGAGTGCATAATGTGCACTCACCTGATAAATCAAACACAGGGTAATTATAGGTCGCGATGATTTATTCGCACACAACCAGTATCATATAGTAAAATTTTGAGGAAGAAGGTCCATAATTATAAAATGGAATTACATTAATGTAAAGGAGCATTGCTTACTGAATAAATAGTAAGCAATGCTCCTTTTCCATGACTAATATTAAATTTCTATTGATAGTACATCTATACCCTTATTTCTATAACCATTTAAAATATCTTCATCTGTTTCATCAGTAATAAGATGAGTAAGAGATGTAATATCATCGACATAATAAGTAGCAATAGTTTCTAGTTTCTCTTTTGTAGCTATTGCAATAACAATATTGCTTTGATCAATGAGTTCCTTTTTTAAAATGGATTCATCATATGATGGGACGGTTATCCCCACAGAATGTGATAGTGATGAAACACCAAGGATACAACATTCAATATTTAACTGACTTATTTGCTTTATTGTACTAGAGCCTTTAATAACCTTAGATTTCTTATCCAATTCGCCCGACAGTAAGGTGATTTTTGCACCATCTAACATACAACAGGCAACTGCATTAAGCGGTGAATTTGTGATGATTGTTCCTGTGAAATCTTTAAGAGATTCAGCGAATTTTAAATTTGTTGAGCCGCTATCTATAAATAAAACTTTTTTATCCTGTATTAAGTTTATACATTCCTTAGCAAGCAATTCTTTTTGCTTACTGTATAAGCTGGCTCGTTTATCGAATTCAATTTTATTGCTATCTGTATCAAGTTTTCCACTTTTCAATGAAATAATGCCTCCATGAAATCGTTTGACTAGACCTTCAGAAACCAGTTCCTGAAAGTCCTTTCTTATTGTATCTTCAGCGACTTCCAATTCGGATATCATATCATTTGTTAGTAATTTGCCCTCTTTTTCAACTTTTCTCAATATGTAAGACTGTCGTTCTTTTTTAGTCATGATAGTAACCTCCTATATTTTATCGAAAACGATTAATAAAAATATCTAATTAGTATTGAAAACAATATATTTATGTGTTATAACTATATCATAAAGTGATAAATATATTGAAAACAATATAAACGATATCTTTTCAAGGTTATGATAACAGATGTTTATAGATAAAACAATATATTCATTACTTCATGAATCATGTACATGGTGTTTATTTATCTGAGAGGAGAGAAGCAATGAAAAATTTAGCAATGAAATTTGTCAACAAGCTGACAAATATCGGTGGTTCCTTACAGACCCCTATTGCCATCCTGCCAGCAGCGGGTATTCTGCTGGCCCTGGGAACGATTTTCACGAGTCAGAGTTTTCTTGATATGATGCCGATCATGGATAATCCTACTCTGACACATATCTTTAACGTATGTCTGCAGTGCGGAAGTATCATATTTGGTAATCTGCCACTGATTTTCGCAGCCGGTGTTGCTATCGGGCTTACAAACAATGACGGTGTTGCGGCATTATCTGCAATCGTCGGCTATCTGATTATGAACGTAACAATCGGGGGAATACTTAACGTTACTCCGGAAATGCTGGAAACATCAAGAGCATATACCTCTATTCTAGGTATTCCGACATTACAGACTGGTGTGCTTGGCGGTATCTTTATCGGTGTGCTTGCATCCGCCATCTATAACAAATTCTATAAGGTAGAACTGCCTCAGGCACTTGCTTTTTTCGCAGGTAAGCGCAGTGTACCGATTATCACAGCATTTGCGGCTTTCTTCCTCGGTATCGTTATGTGCTTTGTATGGCCTCCGATCCAGGATGGCATCAATGCGTTGTCTGCGACAATTTCCAATATGAACTCTGCTGCTGCGGGTTTCATGTTCGGCTTTGTAGAACGATTGACGATTCCATTCGGTATGAATCATGTATGGTGGCCGACTTTCTGGCTGCAGGCTGGTGAATATGTAAACCAGGCCGGCCAGGTTGTAAACGGAGATCAGCTGATCTTCTTTGCGCAGCTTGCCGATAACGTTCCGCTTACGGCAGGAACCTTCATGAATGGTTTATTTGTTCTGAAAATGTTCAGTATGCCGGCCGCAGCATTTGCAATGTATAAATGTGCAAGACCGGAAAACAGAAAGAAGGTTGCCGGTATCATGCTGTCAGGAGCTATCACTTCCTTTGTCTGCGGTATTACCGAACCACTTGAATTCTGCTTTATATTCGCAGCGCCTGTATTATTCCTGATCCATGCAGTCATTGCCGGTCTGGGCTTTGCGGCTATGAATCTGCTCGGTGCACATCTTGGTCTTTCCTTCTCCGGCGGTTTCCTGGACTACCTGTTCTTTAATGTTCTGACAAACCGCTCAAACTGGTGGATAGCAATTCCGGTAGGTTTAGCATTATTCGCTATCTACTATTTCCTGTTTACCTTCGCTATCAAAAAATGGAATTTGAAAACACCGGGACGTGAGGCGAAAAAGGAAACTGATGGTGATGATGTCGCAATCAGTGATACAGAGCTTATCACAAAGGTGATCGAAGCACTCGGTGGTTCTTCCAATATCATACATGTCAATGCATGCTATTCAAGACTGCGCGTTGATGTACACGAGGTCGGTAAAGTGGACAAAGATGCCTTTGCGAACCTGCAGGCCAGCGGTGTCAGTATTCTGGGAAAGAATATACAGGTCATTTATGGTATGAAAGCAGTTGCTATGAAGGAAGGCGTGCTTGCCATGCTGAAGGGTGCAACCATCACAGGGGAAAGCATCAGCAGTGTACAGGGAGATATCAATATCAGTGAGGATCCAAAAGCACTAGAACAGCTTGTTTCCCCTTATACCGGAACTATCATGCCGATTACCGCTGTTCCTGATGAGGTTTTCAAGAGTAAAGCTATGGGAGATGGATTTGCGGTTGAATTGATAAACGGTGAAATCACATCCCCGATCAATGGAACCGTCATCAGTATATTTCCAACCAAGCATGCGATATCACTGGTCGATACAAAGCAAAATGAGGTGTTACTGCACCTTGGTCTGGATACTGTAAATCTGAATGGTGAAGGTTTTACATTGCATGTTGAAGCAGGTGACAGTGTAACTACAGGCCAGAAGCTTGCCGATGTAGATTTGAAGCTTTTGAAGGAAAAGCAGATATCTTCAGTATCACCTGTTATCTTTACAAATCTGGATACCAATAAGTATGAAGTTGAACTAATAGTATTTGGCAGTGTTTCGTATCAGGATGCAAATATATTTAAGATAAAAAATAAATAGGAGGTAAATTTTATGTACAAAGAGTTAAAGAAAAGTGGTTTACCACTTTATCTCAATGAAGAAACAAATGTTATGGCTATTAGTGCACCCTTAATTTACAATGGATTTGGTGCTAAAACAGTAGGTCAGATGCCTTCATTATTTGAAGACGACAGTAAAAATGAGGCAAATGAAAATGTTTATGATGTGTATCGGAATATCCGCTATCCTGAAGATGAAGCACAATTAGTGAAGGACCAGTATTCTTATGATATCACGATTGTTAAGCCTGGAAAAATCGGTATGGAAAGAAAAAAAACGAGTGGTCATTATCATCAATATAATGAAATGCACACATCAACATATCCAGAAGTATATGAAGTGATATCAGGTACTGCAATTTATGTTTTGCAGCGTGCAGATAACTTTGAGGATCCGGATTTTGAAAAGCTAAATGTAGAGGATGTCATTGTTGTTAGGGTTGAAGCTGGACAATCTATTATTATTCCTGCAAACTATGCACATTGTTCAGTTAATGGAGGGGAAGGAGCGCTTGTATTCAGCAACCTTTGCTATGCACCATGTAAAAATGCATATGAAATTGTAAAATACTATCACGGATTGGCCGTTTATGTGAATGAAGTTAATGGAAGACTTATGTACAAAGTCAATGATAATTATAAGAATTTGCCTAAGGTGCGTTACGCAACAGTGAAAGAAAATCAGTATTTAGGAATCATCTTTAATAAACCTGTATATCAAGCATACAAGGAGAATCCTGCCGCATTTAGATTCTTAGGAAATGTTGATGATTACAGAGATGAGATTATGACGATGCTTGATTTTAAGGAGGAGATATAAAATGAAAAGATTACAAGCTGCATTGGATTTATTAAGTACAGAAGAGGCACTAAAAATTCTTGAGCAGGTAGGTGAATTTGTAGATATCATTGAACTTGGTACACCGCTTATGATTTCTCAAGGCGCAAAGGTGATTGAGACGGTAAAGCCTAAATATCCGGATAAAATTGTATTTGCAGATATTAAAATTATGGATGGTGGCTCTATCATGGCAGATATAGCGTTCAAAGCCGGCGCTGATATGGTTTCTGTTTTGGCAGCAGCAAATGATGCAACAATCAAAGATGTTATCAAAACCGCAAAGAAGTACAATGGTAAAGTCCTTGTTGATATGTGTGCCATTAAGGATATTCATGCAAGGGCGAAAGAAATAGAAGAATGGGGCGCGGATTATGTATGTGTTCATGTTGGATATGATATTCAGAACACAGGGGTTGATCCTGTTGAGGAAGTGAAGAAACTGGCTGATATCAAATGTGAAAAAGCAGCTGCCGGTGGTATCAGAATGGAAACCTTTGAAGCAGCCTGTCAAAGTGAAATAGATGATATCATTGTTGGTGGTGGTATCTATAACGTTGAAAATCCCGCTAAGACTGCAAAAGAGATGTTTGACATCCTTAATAAGTACAGATGAGGTGATTTTTATGAACGTAAATGATATAGCAAAAACTGCAGGGATTGAGTTATCTGATATTGTAGCTAGAACTGATGAAAAGCAGATTGAGAGTTTGATGGAGTGTATACAGAATGCGAAAAAAATCTATGTTTGTGGTGCTGGACGTTCACTGTTAATGCTCCGATGTTTTGCAATGCGCTTAATGCATATTGGTTATGATGCTTATGTTGTTGGTGATACTACAACACCTGCATTCGAAGCTGACGATTTATTAATCGTGGGAAGTGGCTCCGGTGAGACAAAAAACCTGATTTCTATTGCTAAACGTGCAAAGGAGTATGGCGGAAAAGTGGCATTAGTTTCCATATTTCCGGATTCTACTTTAGGGAGCATAGCAGATTGTACGATTAAAATACCTGCATATACAGATAAATTACCAGAGAGTGATGATAATAAGAAAAATGTATTGCCTGGAGGAAGCATGTTTGAAATCAGTATGATCGTGTTATCAGATTCCATGATCATTCCTCTGGCTGAGAAAAAGCAGACAGCAACAGATAAAGCATTTGATCGTCATGCTAATTTAGAGTAAAATAAAAATTAATCCATGATATTTACTTGATTGGGAATAGAATTTCTTAGAAAGAGCTAGTTATAAATTAGGGAAGAAAAAATATTTATATTATGAAAAAAGGCATAGTGTGAAAAAACACTTTGTCTTTTTTAAATCTTATGTAAACATATATAGATTTGAGGAATTACAGAAAAAAGAGTAAATAAATTATATTTTGGATATTACTTATTGAAAATCTGATACAATTCATATTATCATCATAAAATTGTGATTCGCTGTGTTTCATAATTTATTGCATCTTCAGTTTGTTACAATATAGGTCAACACATTACTTGGACATATAATTTGATTAGATACTGTACTAGATTTTAAAGATATGTGCCTAAATAGGTATGAAATCAAAATGGTGAAAAACATATGCGGAGTATATCATATAAAAAAGGTCACAATAGAGGTATAAATAGAATATGAAGCAAAATATACAGTAACATCTTTTTTAAAATCTATGTAAGAAGCATGAGTGATACCATTGCATTATCAAAAAAGCAATCTGGCAGGATTATTTTTTTGCAATCTTAATCTTGCAGAAAATCAAGTGAATGATATATATCTTCCATAATAAATTATATTATAATACAGTAGTTTTGACGTTAAGAGGGGACAAAATCCTATAATTTATTATAAATCTAATATCTAATTTCTGATTATTCGCACAAATACTACACTTTCAAGCGTTTTAATGAATAGCAAAATATCTATTTTACCACGAATTTACCACGATTGAATGAGCCTTGATATGATACAAAAAGAGGGACAAATCACACTTTAATGTGAACTCCCTCTTTTTGAATGTTATGTATGAATTAAACTGACAATATAATCATTTTGCCTCTATTCTTCTTAAAAACAACCACGATACCCCAGTTATCAATACAGAAAAAGCAAGCAGGACAACAGCCGATAACATAGGATTGGCAGCAATGTTTGTACCACTTCCTGTAATTCCTAAAAACAGTAGCAGAAACTTTTGAATATTGAGAATGAACCCCTCTATCATAGTATTGATAAGGATAGAAAGTGGCACAATTAAGGCTAATACAAGAATGATGATGTATCTCGCTTTCTTGCTTATCTTGTACATAACTAAAGACATAAAGTGAAATAAAGAAATCATAGTATATATCATAATTGTACACCATATAAACATAGAAACTGCATTTCCCTCGTACATGAGATAAAACATAATATTGTTATTTGCATATACAGAAGAAATCGACACAAAAACCCCTGTTGTAATGCCTAAGAAAATGCTGATAATTCCTGTTGATACTATGTTAGAAACATAGTAAGTTTTTCTTGATACTCCATTTATCATAGAAAAAGCAAAGGCTTCTTTGAACAATTCATATCCGACAAACATTGCAAAGATGTAAGAAGCAATATCAATAGAGCCTACACCATTTGCAGAGCTTTTAAAGGCAATCCCCAGTATCAGATTGATAATCATAATCAACAACAATATTCCTACTAATATTTTTGAAGAATAAATGTGATATAGAATTAGTGTCTTTAAACGTGTCTTATCCATTTCTTGCCTCCTTGAGTATTTCCACATAAATATCATTCAGTCTTTTTCCATTCGTTAATTCCTTTATTGAACCTTGCTTTATGATATTTCCGTTATCAATGATGATAACTTCCTCTAAAACAGGTTCTACCTCGTCAATCAGATGTGTAGCTATCAAAATCAAGTTTTTATTCTTTTGATGATGTTCCAGCAGAACCTTATAGAAGATTTCACGATATAATGAGTCAATACCGAGAACGGGTTCGTCCAAAATCATAACATCTGTATTGCTTGCAAGTGAAACAATCACTTTGAATATGGTAGAGTACCCTGTTGAAAGAGTATTTGTCTTTTTATTCAAGTCAAGATTGAATAATTGGGATAACCTCTTTGCATAGTCAATATCAAACTTTTCATAAAAACGGGCTTCCCATTTTAACAAATCTTTCATTTTTATATCTTTTGGATATTTATCCTTTTCCGTAACATAGAAGATGTTTTTCTGTACCGTTTCATTTTCTGTTACTATGTTGCCATTCAAGCATACACTTCCGCTTGTAGGAAAAGCTCTGTTTGCGATAATCTTCATCATGGTTGTTTTACCAGCTCCGTTTGAACCCAATAATCCGTATATCTTACTATCCTCAAAGGATAGATTTATGTTGTCTAAGACTTTTTTATCGCCATAGATTTTTGCAAGAATTTTAATTTCAATCATAGATGTTCTCCTTTTTGCATCTGGTTTTCAGAAATTTCTGATACACAATCAGCACGCAGAAATTTTCATATTCCCCTTTTCCTCTTGTCCATTACATTACAGAAAGTTAAAAAGTTCAGTCAAGAGCTTGCCACTTCTTTAGAAGTGGTGCTTGCACTCTTGATCGGACTTTTTATTTTCTGTATTTTGTCAAAAGAGGAAAAGGCTATTCTTCATCGTCAAAATCATCAAAACTCTCATGTACCTTTCGCATGATACGATATGGATTTATATTTTTATGTCCCTCTGTACTTTCACCGAACATATCAAGGCTGTAAAATTCATCATACCTATTCAAAAGTTTTTGAAATTTCAAATGCTGGACATATTCTTTAATTGGGTAGAGGTCGTCCGTCCGTATATCTTCATCGTTAATGTAGTCAATGATATAGTCCCTCAATGTTTTTCGTTCATATTCCAGCCATTCTTCCTCGCTGTCAAAAAAATTATCATAATGCCCATGTTTTAGTTCTGCATTTAGACGTTCTTCCACTTTTAAAAACTGGCAGACTTCCTGTGCGATATGAGTGTGGTATTTCCATTCTCCCGACAGCATTTCATTTGGCGACACTTCTAATACAATCATTATCTTTTCCAGCGTTTCAAAAGTTGGATAATTTACCCCTCTTTCAATCTTGGATAGGCTTTGCAGATTGATACCGATTTTGTCCGCAAGCTCCTGTTGTTTCATTCCTTTCAGTTTTCTTACTATCTGTATATTGTGTCCCAAAAGCTTATAATTCATTGCATATCTTCTCCTTTCGTGTGAAGTATAAGCCTATTATACTTATTATTTTCTGAAAAATCAAGATAAAGTTCTTGACAAGTAATTCTAATGGCGTTATTATCATGTCAGATAGAGTGATTAAGCACGCTAGGATCAATCACACGCTCGAGTAAGCATATAAATGAATAGTTTTCGCTTTGATAGCATGAATGAGCATGGACTATCCGACCGAAAACAGGGTTTCTGACTGGGGCTGTTCCGTTTAGCCACGAGCCTCCCAAAGGCTCGTGAGCGTTAAGAACGGGACAGGCACAGGAAGAAAGGAACGCCTTTCGGCGTTCGCAGAGGGCGTATATGTAACACCGCCCTGCGTATACAAGTCAGAGTACAGAAAAACCGCATATATAAAGGGAAAAACACGGATTTTATCCCGCACAAAAAATGCGGACAGAAAGGAGAAATGAATTATAGCAAAACATGAAGATTTAACCGTTAAGATTGATTACATCAGCATTGTATTTGACAATGCAAAGGCAGAGGACGTGATACGGCGTGTTCTGGAACTGCCACCCGATATTTTTATTACTTTCCCAGCAAAGGTCAAATTCAAGACTTATCTGACACGCTGGCAGATTGGTGATATTTATGTATCGGGCAATGCGCAGAAAACAGAGGATAACCCACAAGGGATTGGCTGTTATCTCGTGATGACTGGCAGAGGGTGTGATGATATGTTCCGCATTCTTGACAGCAAAGAGCATACCTTTGGGGATATGTTTGAACGCTGTGTCCACTGGTTTGGTACGGACTTCCACTTTACCAGATTGGATATAGCCATTGATGACCGAAATGAAGTGCCATTCTTTACCCCGAAGCAGATACGGAAGAAATGCGAAAAGGACGAGTATGTGTCCACCAGTGAATACTGTCGTTTCAATGACAGCAAGCACTCCAGAGAGGATTTAGCAAGGACAACTTATCTAGGTGCTGGAAAATCGGGTATCTCCTACCGATTTTATGATAAGGACATGGAAGTAAGCACCAAATATAACAAGCCGATTGAGGAAATAGGAAGCTGGAAACGGACAGAAATGCAACTGCGTGATGAAAAAGCTCATGCCTTTGCTTTACTGTTCAAGGACAATCCTCTGGACTTAGGGCAACTGGCATTTAACGTGCTGGCTTGCAATCTACGCTTTGCCGTTCCCGATAAGAACGAGAGCAATAAAAGCCGATGGAAAACCTGTCGTTTCTGGGAACGGTTTTTAGGTAAAGTAGAACCGTTGAAACTGCATATCCCACCCTCACAAAATACCCTTGGGGAAACACAACAATGGCTAACAGAGGGTGGGGTCATCTCTGCGGTCAAGGGTTTCTGCTTCTTAGAACAGTACAACGCATTAGGGGACTTGGAGCGTGTCGTGGATATGCTTTCTACAGCCCGATACAGTCCAGCCCTTGCCAGCAAGCTGGCAGGACATTTACAGCGGATAGACAGAGAAGAACTGATACCGTATGTACAATATGACACCAAACAGGGTAAAGGGGGTGTTCTATGAGTAGCCATGATATTCCTGTATGGGAGAAGTACACCCTTACCATTGAAGAAGCGTCCAGTTATTTCCGCTTTGGAGAAAATAAACTGCGCCGACTGGCAGAGGAAAACAAAAATGCAAAGTGGCTCATTATGAATGGCAACCGCATTCAGATTAAACGCCGTCAGTTTGAACAGGTCATTGATAAATTGGACGTTATCTAATGCAAATGAGCCTTGCATGTGCTATGATTACAACAAGTCATATCAAGGCTCTTTCCACAACGGAGAGGAGCAACCAGCATGAACGAAAAAAGACGGATAACAAAGGTCGTGTCTTGAAAAATGGAGAGAGCCAGAGAAAAGACGGTAGATACTTATATAAATATGTGGACGCATTTGGAGAAACCCAATATGCCTACTCATGGAAACTTGTAGCAACGGACAGCGTACCAAAGGGCAAGCGTGACTGTATCTCGCTTCGGGAATTGGAGCAGGAGATACGGCGTGACAGAGAGGACGGTATCGACACCACAGGCAAGAAAATGACACTGTGTCAGCTATACGCCAAACAGAATGAACAGAGAGCCAACGTCAAGAAAGGCACACAGAACCAGCGTAAACAGCTTATGCGGATATTAAAAGAGGATAAACTAGGTTCTAGGTCGATTGATACCATCAAGCCCTCTGACGCAAAGGAATGGGCGTTACGCATGAAAGAACAGGGCTATGCCTATCAGACCATAAACAATCATAAGCGTACCTTGAAAGCGTCATTCTACATAGCGATACAGGACGATTACATCAGGAAAAACCCTTTTGATTTCAAACTAAATGAGGTCATAGAGAATGACACCGAGCCGAAAATCGCATTAACAGAAGAACAGGAAACAGCCTTATTGTTGTTTGTGAAAACGGCCAAGGTATATCAGAAGCATTATGATGATATTCTGATACTGTTAAAGACGGGGCTTCGCATTTCTGAATTATGTGGGTTGACGGTCAATGATGTGGACTTCATCAATGAAGTTGTGGTTATCGACCACCAGCTATTGAAGAATAAGGTAGTTGGCTATTACATTGAAACACCAAAGACGAAAAGCGGAATACGACAAGTACCGTTAAGCCAAGAAGCAATACATGCGTTCCAAAGGATAATGAAGAACCGCCCAACGCCACAGCCAATAGTCATAGACGGTTATACGGATTTCCTCTTTCTCAATCGAAAGGGTTATCCTAAAGTTGCGATTGATTACAGCACGTTATTCACTCGTCTTGTAGAGAAATACAACAAGTGCCATGAAACAGCCTTGCCACATACCACACCGCATACGCTACGCCATACATTCTGCACGAAGCTGGCACAAAGGAACATGAACCCAAAAGACTTACAGTACATCATGGGGCATTCCAGTATCAACATTACCATGAACTGGTACGCTCATGCATCCATTGACAGTGCCAAAACAGAGGTTCAACGTCTGATAGCATAAAAGTATTTACCACGATATTTACCACGTTTGAGAGGGAAAACATAAGAAGATATACCTAGAAACGTGAACATCATTCAAAAGTGAAAATGCCCGAATAGCTGATAAAACAAGGCTATTCGGACATATAAGAAGATTTAAAAAGATAATCAAAAATCTATATATAATTTATAATAAATCCACAATTTATGTAATTTTTATGAGAATATTTATTTTATGTTACTAACAGCGTAGAATATAGAAGATGTGTATGATATTTCTTATGGAGAAAACTTCATATCTTGGTATTTAGGAGAATCAGGATGTAGTTTGTTGATAATAGCGGAAAAGATAAAGATAATGATAAATTCAATTGTAGCTTCATATAAGATAATAAAGACTAATTAACAGAAATTGTGTTTTATATTCAATTTTGCTTGGATTATCATTGATATCCTTAATCATAATATCAAACATCCTCTTTATTTCATGATTATCAAAAATATAAGGAATAAAATCACTTTTGAAAAGATTTTTGTTTGCCTCGGATCGAATGAACCCTTCATAACCTTTCATATTTAAAAATTCACAGAATATTGCTATTGCTGTGTGATATTTTCCTTTATTTCCTGGAGTTACTGAATCATTGATTTTCATCCAGTTATCGTATATTTCATAATCGATATAAGGTGTTTCCTGATTAAGTGATTTCAGATATTGATCCAGTTGTTTTATTCGATAACAGATAGGATCACTATAGACATATCCTTGACTACGTTTATATTTGATTATGCTTCGAATTCATCCTTTAAAGAACTTTCAAATTCTAGTATCCAATCTTTAGAATGCATGTGGTATCTCTACAGATAACTCTCTTAAATGAGTGGTGTCTTTTGTTATATATATTTCTGTCGTTACTGTATTTGTATGTCCAAGAACCTGACTTATCGCACTTATAGGTACATTATTGTTGATCATATTAGTAGCCAGACTATGTCTTAATGAATGTGGCCCATGATGTTTACCTTCATGATTAATTCCGGCTATCTCCATAGCACGAGATACAAAACGGAAAATCGAAGAACTATCATTCATCCTTTTTATATCATCAATATTGTTTGAATGGAAATATATAAAGAATTGTCCAATAATCCAAAGTTTCCTTTTTTTGACTTAATGTTACATTCCAGTGAATTAATAAAATCTATTTGAATCCTTTTGAATAAATCAAAACATGCCTCTGGCATTTCGGTGTTTACTGATTTCTGATGTGTTTTATAATAATTTCCACTTTGATAATACTCCATAAAAATAAGCAGAGGGCGTCTTATTACTGTTTGAAAACTTGCATGAAGATTATAAATATCGATATCATATTGTAATAGATAAAAATGTCTCATAATATATTTCTTCTCATAACATAAATTATGAGAATCTTCTTATAACTTGTGAACTGATTAGTGTATTTGTCAATCTCGAAGCACAGAATAAAGATAATCCCGGGTATCCTCTGCTAAGCCGTGCAGTTTACTATTGCAGCAGGCTGTTAGCAAAACAGAAAAATGCTCCTGATGGATTTCAGCATTCAAAATTTGATGAAATAAAAAAGGTATATTCTATCTGGATATGTATTCAACATGCAAAGGAAAAGGATAATGTAATGAATACATATTCTATGCATGAGGTTTGCAGAAAAAGAAAATGGGAAGCACCAAAAGAAGATTATGATTTGATGAATGCAATCATGATATATCCGGGAAAAGACTATACCTCACAAAAAGAGTTTAAAGATAATTGCGATTTAATGGAAATGCTGTTTATCCTGTTTATAGCAAAATTGAAAGCAGAGGATAAGAAAGCTAAGTTAAAAGAAAAGTATGATATAATAATGACACAGGAGATAGAAAGTGAGGTTGACAATATGTGTAATTTAAGTCAGGGTATTAGAGAAGAAGGACTCGCTGAAGGACTCATTGAAGGACGCGCGGAAGGACTTGAAAAGGGCGTTGCAAAAGGAAGAATTGATACAACACTGTGCTATGTCAAACGTCTTATACACAAAAATGATTTCAGTGTTGCCGAGGCTATGGATTTGCTTGATGTTGATGAAAAAATACGACCTGTCATCCTCCAGCAATTACAACAGCAGAATAAATAACAAAGAAAGTATCACGATAAGAGGTTGACTATATGTGTATTTTAAGTCAGGGCATTAGAGAAGAAGGACTCACTGAAGGACTTGAAAAAGGGTGTTGCAAAAGGAAGGATTGATACAACACTGAGCGATGTCAAACGTCTTATATACAAAAATAATTTCAGTGTTACAGAGGCTATGAACTTACTTGATATTGATGATAAAATTCGAACTGTGATCGTAATGGAACTACAAAAAAATATAATCGTACGAAAAAAGATGCAGAAACAGAGATACACAATTCATAACATCCTTGAATTGCAATATACCTGTAAGCATCTTTTCATTATTCTAAATACTTTCCTGTGTATGTGTCTTTATAAATTGTACTATCTCAAGAGAACTATGAAATCTCTTTATACATTGTCGAAAATCCGTTTCCTTGATCAAGTTGGCTACTGCGACCAAAGCATCCAGATGCTCGATATTATCTTTAGAACAGAAGGAAAAGAAGACCTGAAGCTTTTTTCCATTGATAAATTCTACCGGTTTTTTTAAAATTAACAAGGTCATGCCTGTTTTTCTGACCGTTCCTTCATTCTTAGCGTGGGGTATAGCAATTCCATCATCAATTATCATATAGGACCCATAATTTTCAAAAGAATATAGCATTTGTTCCTGATAACGCTGATCCACATAACCGTTTTCTACGAGCAGACCACCTGCTGTACGTATCGCATCTCTCCAGTTTTCAGCAGGATAATTCAGCAGGATATTCTCTGCCGGCAGGATATCAAGGAGTGTTTGGTCACGGCCATCATCCCGTATCAGTAAATCCTGCAATGCCTCGCTCAGGTTTTTCTTCAACTCTGCATAATCATGGATTGTGCAGGATTTTTTTACAGCCTCCAGAATAGCGGTCATACGAACCCGCTTTTTTCGCTTTACAAGCAGTTGCTCATCCAGCAGTTGGATATCCTCACTGCTTAAGACAGGATGCACATGAAGAATCTGAAGGTCGTTACAATATTTCAGAGTATTGATTGTTGTGACAATCATGTCCACCTGATGCAGCAGCTCATACTGTTTTAAATAATGGTAGGGAATACAATCGAGAACATTCACTTCATAGGTATCTGACAGCTGCTGTTCCAGAAGTCTGCTGGTGCCATATCCGTGCGAACAGATTATCAGGATATTCTTTTTCTTACTGTTGTTTTTTTCACACCGGTTGATTGCTGCTTTGAAATGCAATGTCAGAAGAGCAGTTTCATCCTGATCCTGATGCTCCCCTGTAAAGAAATTCAACTCTGTAAGCACCTGCTTCATAACCTCATATTCCTTGGGAAACTGCTGTTGAATCAGGCGGTAATCCATATCCGATACAGGAATATGGTTCAACAGGCGATACATTGTCGGGCGAAGATGCGTCAAAAGACTTTCATAGAGAGTACGATCCTGATTTAGGTTTAACTGATAATATTTGCTGTACAGATTGATGATTTTAGATACAAGCAGATCGTGTTCAAACCATTCATTTTCTCGAAGATTGCTGCTCTGTGCATAATTCGAACCTATCAGCAGAGAAGTCAGCTGCATGATTTCATAGCGGTTCAGCTGCTGCTCCAGAAGCTCCTTTCGTGCTTCAATTACTTTATACTCAGGACAGGCGATCAGGAAATACTCGTTATCACAGGATAGAAGGGTATGCTTTACTGCTGTTCTGGCAAGTACAATCAGACAGGAATAAAATATAATGGAATAGCTGTGATCAGATAAAACAAAGCCTAGATCCTTCTGTATAACATGAAGAAATTCATGTATCTGTCCTTCCGCAAGACCGCTGCGCCAGTCGCTAAGAATTTCTGTCAGAAGCTTCTGCTGTGTACCTGGCAGCCTTTCATATTCCATAAGCAGCTGCAAAAGAAGCTTTCTTATATTTTCTTCTGAACCTGTCAATACCAGACCCTTTTTGTGCTCCTGAAGCAGCTCCAGGTGATATTCCGTCAGAGTCGTACGAATATCATCCATGTAGCTTTTTGCACTGGAACGCGAGATATCCAGATTCCTTGATACGGCACTCAGATTAATGCTGCCCTCAAAGCACAGACGGTACAGCATGAGCTTCTTTTTGGTATCGCCGCTGTACAGCTGTGGCTGCATCTCCTGCAGAAACTGCCCGACATAGGCACGATCAGGCAGTGTACAGATTTTTTTTACAATCGATACACCATGTTCCTTTAGCTCATAGTTCAGATTATCTACATAATAACGGATACTGCGTTCACTGACTGAAAAGTATTCTGACAATTCCTTGATACTCATGGGGGCTTCCCTATTATATAAAAGAGAAAGCAGTTCAATATCTTTATCTGACAGCATTTTATCACCTTCATGCTCATTATAACAGATATAGATTTATTTCGTATGACAGAATCTTTCACATTTTTGTGAAAGAAAGTGGTGGGGACACATTCCTTCACAATAAAATGAAACCGAATACAAATGTATTTCTTTTTCTGTGCATGATACCATATGGGTGTAAAGAAACAGGACGCAAACAGGAGGTACCATTTATGATTACTGATTTACTGGGAAGACATGTGCAGACTGCAGAAAAAGCAGAGGACTGGAAGGAAGCCATTCGCATGGCGGCTGCACCGCTCCTGGAGAATGGAAGTATTCGTGCATCTTATATTGATGCTATGATTCATAACGTCGAGGTGAACGGACCTTATATCGTTATTATGCCGGATGTGGCGATGCCGCATTCCCGCGTGGAGGACGGTGCTTTGAAAACCGATGTATCTATTCTGAAGCTGAAGGATGGTGTCGCCTTTCCTCAGGATAATGTCGTACATCTGATTATCGCTCTATCCGCAAATGATAATGATGCACATATGCAGCTGCTCAGTGATATGGTTGATGTATTCATGGATGAAAATAAAATGAATGGCCTTCTGCATGCGGAATGCGTGGAGGATATCAGGAGAGTGCTTGCATGAGCAGAGTCACCTATCCCCTTGTGATAAATGGTTTTACGGTTTCAGCAGATTATGAGCAGGAGGATATTGAAACGATATTCCTTCCGCTGCTTCGTCAGCTGAGTGAATTTCAGAAAGAGAAAAAACGACGGCTTCTGGTCTTTCTCGCTGCACCGCCGGCTGTAGGGAAATCCACACTGGCTAGTGTACTCGCTTATCTGTCCAGAACTGATGAACAGCTTTGTGAAATACAGGATATCGGATTAGACGGATTTCATTATCCGCAGCGCTACCTTGATTCTCATTTCATGCTGAAGGATGGAATCAGGATCCCATTACGTGATGTTAAAGGTTGTCCGGAAACCTTTGATATAAAAAAACTGACAGAGGCTTTACGTATCATCAGAGATCAGGATATAAC
>SKEY01000799.1_pt2 | contig 20238 bp, 21 predicted proteins | sample 4843871 | NCBI WGS metagenome assembly SKEY01 (sample SAMN11008797, study PRJNA524170) | human gut metagenome | biome: Human fecal sample; material: Feces; isolation source: fecal sample from pouch patient p36 | host: Homo sapiens | place: Israel: Tel-Aviv | collected 2016-12-04 | reverse complement strand
ACGGCGGCGCGGTGTTCACCGATTCGGACGAATGGGCGGAGCTGATCCGCAGTTACGCCGTGCATGGCAAGGGGTCGATGAAGTACGACAACGTGCGCGTCGGCATCAACAGCCGCCTCGATGCCGTGCAGGCGGCCGTGCTGCTCGTGAAGCTGGGCGTGTTCGAGGGGCGCGAACTCGACGCCGTGAACGAGGCGGCCGCGCTCTATGACGAGATGCTCGCCGGAAGCGGCCTCGTTCTGCCGGAGATCCCGGAGGGGTATCGTAGCTCGTGGGCCCAGTACACCGTGCAGCTGCCCGGGGACGCCGACCGCGATGCCTTGCAGATCGCGCTCAAAGAACGGGGCATCCCCACTATGGTGTATTACCCCAAGCCCATGCACGAGCAGAGGGCGTTCGAGGGCGCGCATCTGCGCCCCGGCGGATGCCCCGTGGCGAAGCGGTTGTGCGAGACGGTTCTGAGCCTGCCGATGGGGCCGTACCTCGATATCTCATCTCAAGCCTGTGTAACCGATTCTCTTGCACAGGCCCGACTGACCTTTGGCTCAGATGAAAGATAGTCGTTCAAAAAGCGATACTTCCTTCGGCAGCTTGCTGCTGACTGCTTTCTTTTTAAGCAATTTCTTCTTTCGGTCCTTTCCGATCGATGCATTTTACATAAATGCGCTCGTTGGGACTGTGGGCATCTCAGCGCTTCTTTACACGTTCGCAACTGAGAAAAACAGCAGCTATCCCGTGTCTATTATCCTGTATGGCTTGATCGCATCGTTGGTCATGATGCTGTCATTCTTCTACAATGGTAATTCGGGAATAGAAGACTTTGCATGGATATGGGTATATGCAGGACCGGCGTCGATTTTACTAACGAAGCGAATCGATTATCGCTGGTTCAAAGCTGCTTTCTATCTTGTAGCAACGTTCATTGCTATTTGCGTTATTCTCGGGGTAAGTGAAAATGGAATTTTCACCACCACCAATAGGAATTACATTTCGGCTACAGCTATTCTTCTCGTATGTCTCTTCTACCTATTTCAATTTCGTCAAACTGGAAGGATCACTCTCGTACCAGCAGCTATTTGCGTAGGCGTATGCCTGTATGGTTCGGGCAGGTCGGGCATAATCCTCGGTGCTGCGCTTTTTGTTGGCATCCTTCTGTTTTATCTATTTTACGAAAAGAGACTGACTTTTCGTAAAACTATGACTGTTATTGTTGTACTAGCTATAGCGTTTTTGATTATCTGGTACTTCTTGGGAGATACCCTTCAGTATCTGATCTATCGTTTTGATCGCGAGGGATTACAGAGCCCTCGCATGACCATATGGGCAGAATACTGGAGAGCTATATCGCACTCACTTGGAGACTTCCTTATGGGAGCCCCCACAACGTCTTCAACGGGATTCACCATTGCGCGATATAAAGGAAACCTTCACAACGCTTTTTTCATGTTACATGCTCGTTTTGGTCTGATCGGTATAATTCTTATCACGATTGGCATGATTTATGCAATTGCGAGGCTAATAGGTCAACGAGATTACCTCGGCGTCTTCTTGCTTTCGGTTCTTGCCGTGCGGGCATCGTTTGATTGGCTTGCATTTCCCGGCCCTTATGATCCAGTGTTTCTGTTTTTCATATTTTCTGGATCAAGAGGGTTTTGCTCGGTAAACCGTAAAGAAATCCTTGTTGCGTCGGAAACAAGCCCATTTACGAAGCATTCTACATGTTAGATTTCAAGAACACGACACTACGATCATTCGCAAAACGTGCTTTAGCGGATTACTCGCTCACCTTCTTGTCTTCGGTGGCTACTATTGGCGTTATTCAAATTTTCGTCTACCCATATGTCGCGCGGGTGCTAGACAATCAAGCTTATGGACTGTTCTTGACGCTTATGGGTGTTGCGAACTCCTTAATGCCGGCTTTTGGCAGCACGCTTAGGAATACCCGAATCGTCATGAACGAAGAGTACGCAATACGAAACTGTCCGAAAAGCGACTTCAAGCGCATCGCGTGCTTCGTTGCACCATCGGTAGCCGTTCTTTCAACCACCGCGATGTCAATGGTGTACCACATGGATGCTTTCAATGCTCTGATTATGGCAGCGTTGCTAGCATGCGGAATATTGAAAGCGTACGGATTGTTCGTCTTCCGCTTACCGATAGATCCACGGAAAAACCTCAAAGCGAGTCTAGCTTCTTGCGTAGGATACCTCGCTGGCTTGCCCCTCGTAGCCTTTGCAGACTGGTGGTTCTTTCCGTTCCTTCTCGCGGAAGCATTGAGTTTGGCGTATGTTTTAAAAGAGTCTCCGATTTTCGAGGGCAGCATAAGCGCATCATCGTTATACCCGAGCGCTTTGAAGATGTACTCCTACCTCACGATAACGAACCTCATCACTTACTGCTCCGTTTACATTGACCGCATCTTGCTTTACCCCTTGCTCGGGCCCATCGCTGTTACAACCTATTATGCCGCTTCGTTCGTTGGTAAAGCTTGCACGTTTTTGATGAGTCCACTAAGCACGGTTCTACTAAGCTATATAAGCGACGGATCGCATTGCCTGACGGTCAAGCGATATGACTTGTTGAATGGGTCGATACTCCTAGGTGCGTGCATCGTCGGTGCTCTTTTACTTGCTGCAGCGCCGCTGATCACGACGATTTTGTACCCCGATCTTGTCAGCGATGCAATGCCCTTTATTTATATTGGAAATGCCGCCTCGCTGCTCGGTGTTGTTAACGGCGTAAATATGGTGATCGTGCTCAAAGCAGCTCCTGCTCAATGGCAGCTTATCATATCCATCGCGAAGCTTGCGCTCTATGTCATGGCAGCTCTTTTTGCCGGATCAGCTGGCAACTTGACCGTATTGTGCGTTGCGCTACTGTTTTCGAACATAGCAATTTATCTTATGACGTATTTTGTGGGCAGATTCTACCTGCTTACGACAACTTCGAGAAAAACTCCGAAAGGATAGGTATGAGCATTCACGGCTCCCTTAGAAGTATCTTTCGCATTTGCGGTAGAGCATGTTACAAGATGTTGCCCTTGGAGTGGTTTTTGCGCCTGAAATTTAGAGTGCTCATGGGACGTTCGCTCAATTTAGACAATCCCAGCACGTTTTCGGAAAAAATCTATTGTTTAAAAGTTCTTAATGGAGAATTGCGTGCGCCCCTTATTCAGCGCTGTTATGACAAAGTCAATGTTCGAGATTACGTAGTCGAAAAACTGGGACAAAAGCGGGGGGAAGCTATTCTAAACGAGCTGTATGGCGTGTATGACCGGCCAGAGGATATTGATTTCAATCAACTGCCCAACGCCTTCGCTCTCAAAGTGACTCAAAGCAGCGGCTTCAACGTGCTTTGCCTCGACAAGAATCGGCTGGATAAATCCGAGGTGGTTCAGAAGCTAAAAGATTGGCAGAGGATTTCGAACATGATGGGAGATTTTTCGGAGGAAGGTTATATTTATGACGGACATGCGCGAATATGCTGCGAGCGATATTTGCGTCAAGAGGACGGAAGCGTGCCGCCCGACATACGTATCTATTGCTTTCACGGCGTGCCCAGATTGTTCGTTTGCGACTTCGGAACAACAAACGACGATGGTTCTCACGGAACTCATATAGTGAGGAACGTCTACGACGAGTCGTGGAACCTGCTCGAAGTTGATCTCGGTCGTCCTCACGATCCATCTGTTGTAATGGAGAAGCCGGATAACCTGGATGAACTCATTTTCGTAGCTCGGAAGCTTTCCGAAGACTTTCCTTTCGTTCGAGTCGATTTGTACAATTTGAATGAAAGTATCATCTTTGGAGAATTGACTTGGATACCCATGGGGGGAAACTGCATCATTTCCCCTTTATCGTTCGATCGCGAAATGGGCTCTTGGCTAGATATTCCCAATTGGCATGACCCAATCGAAACCAAGCGTCAAGTGCAGGAGCCTACCCGATGAACAGCCCATTAATTTCGAGGCTCGTGAAATTCAAACAGAAAGTGATGCGGGTATTGCTGGGGGCTAACAGGGACGAGTCGCTTTCATTGAGCGAGCAGATTCAAGTCATCGAAGCCTTACCGGAACCGCCCGATTTAATAGAGCGTTCGTACTATCAATATCTTTGTCAAAAAAAGCGCCATTCGGCTTTAGCTTATCGGATCTTTGTAACGGGCGCTAATATTATTGCGATCATCCCATTGCTTTACTACTCATTTCTGAAGCGTTCGACAAACGAGCCTGCTAATCAATCAGAATCGAGCACTGCCGTTTTTCTAGGCGTTCCGGCCGTTAAAGACCGCATACCGGAAAGTTTGATCAAGGAATACGGAAAGCTGATCATCGAGGGGGAATTTGGCTTATCGGTAACACGATTCGAAAAGAACTTTATACGACGAATTTGGGCGCGCCACCCTTTAAATGTCTTGTTCGTGCTGAAATGCGCTATGAAGATTGCAGCTTACCGAGATGTCATCGACAGCGTTGGCGCTAACGCAATAATCGCAACAAGCGAAGACTCCTACACTTCTTCCGTGCTTACGGAGTATTGCAGAAGGCGGCACGTGAAGCATATTAACATGATGCATGGGGAAGTCGTATACAACCTTTCTCGAACTTTCTTTGCATTTGATGCTTGCTACGTCTGGGATCAGCATTACTCAAATCTTATGACGAGATTGAGAGCAGAGCCAACTCAATTCATTATCGAGCTTCCCAAAGGCTTAATCTACCAAGAGGCATCGAGCGTTCGTGCGAATGGAGCGACGTACTATTTGCAGAATCAGGATATTCGGCAAATGCTTCAAATCAAAGAGCTCCTCGAAAGCCTTCAGATAGATTATCGAGTAAGACCACATCATATCTGGACAGAGATGGATGAGCTTCGTCGGGTCTTCGAAGCGTCGCACATCGAAGATGCACATGATGTCCCCATCGAAGAATCGATTTTGAAAAGTGAAGTTCTTATTTCATGGTGTTCAACCGTTCTATTTCAAGGATATGTCAATGAAAAAAGAACCGTTGTGGACAACGTATCGAACCCCGTCCTCATTGAGCGCATGAAAGATTCAGATTACATCATGCTAGCTGAAGGAAGATCAGAATTACTCAGCAATGTATTGCATGAGCTCGGAACGATCGTATGACTTCAACTCTTCAGTGGATGACTGAATCTACAATGCGTAGGTTTTGATCATGTTTGCGATGTTTTCAGCATCGCAAACTAGCGCTGGTAGCTCAATACGAGTCCGAAAGGCCTCTCTCGTCAAATACATACATGCCATTTTGAGACTCCACTCCTAAATAGCACTTTCGTTTCCAATATTGTTTGAGGGGGTTAATTGATTACATCCAAAAGGGAATTAAGACAGTATTTAGAAGCTGATCAGAAGGCATTGAAAGCCTTCCATAAACATCCGTTAGCAAGCTCCGACAATTCGATGATTTGGCTAACGGATCCGGTATACAAATGGGAGCGTCTCCTCAGGTTCACTGAGTATCTCGAAAACTGCAGACGCGAGGCTGCCTTCTTACCAATACGCATATTCTTTCGATGGCGGTTCGCCAAAGAAAGCACGCGCCTAGGTTTCTCCATCCCTCTGAACACTTGCGGACCGGGACTGGCTATTCTGCATTTTGGGAGCGTTGTAGTAAGTAGGCATGCTAGCCTTGGCGCGAATTGTGTTCTTAATAGTGCTGTAAATATTGGAGCAAATCCGTTACGGGGTGGTGCACCGCAAATTGGAAACGACGTTTATATAGGACCCGGTGCAAAACTCTACAACGAGATTGCTATCGCCGATGGCTGCATGATCGGGGCCAATGCAGTTGTGTGCCATAGCTGTTGCGTCCCAGGATCGCTTCTAGTTGGAATACCAGCAAAACCAAAATATCAATTAAAGAAAGGAAGTGCAAAATGCGAATAGCAGGCAGGAGAGTAGGGGCAGATGCGCCGGTCTTCATAATCGCGGAAGCATGTGATAATCACATGGGTAGTCTCGACGCTGCCAAGGAAATGTGCCTTCAAGCAAAACTAGCAGGCTGCGATTGTATCAAGTTTCAGCACCATCTTCCCGACGAGGAGATGCTGCCCAATGTGCCCATGTCGTCAAACTTCGACATTCCTCTTTATGAATTTCTCAAACGCTACGCTCTAACACTCGACCAGCATGAAGAGCTTCTAAAACACTGCGATGAGATCGGTATTATGTACCTCTGTACCCCGTTCAGCCTTAAAGCGGCTTATGAGCTAGACGAACTCGGAGTCCCCGCTTTCAAGATCGGTTCGGGCGAGATGGACGACATCCCTACCTTGAGGGCGATTGCAAAACTCGAGAAGCCCATGATAGTTTCAACAGGCATGGCAACTTTTGAGGAAATCGAAAGAACATATGCCGCTTTAAGCTCATCGGGCATATCTTTCGCCTTGATGAACTGCCTTTCTGAATATCCCCCACGTTATGAAGATGTGAACCTGGGCGTTATCGTCCAAATGAGAGATTCCTTTCCAAATGCAATTATTGGACATTCCGATCATACGCCGGATCTTTTTACGACATTCGCATCGGTTGCTCTCGGCGCAAAAATAATCGAGAAGCACGTTATCCTCGACAAGCGGACCCCTGGGCCGGATCAAGCGGTTTCCATTGATTTCTTCGAGATGAGAGAGCTGGTAGATGGGGTGCGTAAGGTTGAAGCTGCTTTGGGAAGCCAAAAGAAAGTGCATCAGGCCGAACAGGGAATACGGGAGTGGGCCCATCGAAGCATCGTCTCGCTTGTTGATATTCCCGCAGGGACGATAATTTCGCAAGACATGGTTTGGTCAAAGCGGCCCGGAACTGGCATTCCGTCATATCGCATGGAAGAGGTTATAGGACAAGTGGTCACACGTGACATCCGGGCAAACACACTTATAGCCTGGAATGACCTGGCTCAGGAGAGCTTATGAAAAAGCTGTTGTTCCTAACAGGATCTCGCGGCGAATGGGGGTATATACGTCCGATACTGAGGCTTGCGCAGATGCGTGATGACGTAGAAACTGCCCTCGTTGTAACAAACATGCACCTTCTCCCGGGATACGGAAATTCCTATCGAGAAATCGAAAATGACGGTTTTCGCATCGATCACAAAATCAGGATGGCGATCGAGGGGGGCGATCATGTCTCTCACGCAAAATCTCTTGGTATCTGCCTTCAAGCGCTGCCCGATGTGCTTGATGTTGAAAACCCTGATTGGGTTGTTCTTGCAGGCGATCGAGGCGAACAGTTGATGGGAGCAATCGCCGCCTCTTACATGTATGTGCCGGTTGCTCACATACAGGCAGGAGAGGTTTCGGGCAATATCGACGGAATGACGCGCCATGCTATTGGGAAGCTTGCTCACCTGCATCTTGCCGCAAACGAGGATGCTGCCTGTCGGCTTATCAAGTTAGGGGAAGAGCCTTTTCGTGTCCACAATGTCGGTGCTCCACAGGTTGATGAGATGGTTGAAGCAAAATACTCATCAAAGATTGATATCGAGACGCGTCTAGGCTTAAACCTGGAACGAGGGTTTATGCTTGCAGTTATGCACCCCGTCACTGAAGAAGCAGCAAAGGCTGGTGAACAGGCGAAGATATTTGTAGAAGCGCTCAACGAATTCGAAATGCCAAAGATCGTTATCCTTCCCAACAACGATGCCGGTTCGTTCAGCGTTCGCAACGCCATTGTCTCTCATCGAAACGGAGACTATCATCTCTTTGCGAACTTGAAACGTGAAGATTACCTAGGTTTGCTCAAAGAGGCAAGATGCATCGTTGGAAATTCAAGTTCGGGGCTTTTAGAGGCGCCAACTTTCAAAACGGCAGCCGTGAACATTGGCCGTAGGCAAGACATGAGATTCAGAGGAAGCAATGTCATTGATGTCGATTTCGATAAAGAAGCAATCGTTGAAGCGATCAGGAAAGCTACTTCAAAAGAGTTCGAAGAGGCTTTGAAAACGTGTGAAAATCCTTACGGAGATGGGAAATCATCACAGAGAATTCTCGATCTGCTTGTCTCTACGGAGATCAATGACTCTTTAATGACTAAAACACTCACTTATTAGAAAGAGTGACGCCATGGATAGCAGTCTTGCGGTTTATTGCGTAACCCCGACTTACACAATTCGGGAAGCGCTAAATCAGATCGAGGAAAACAGGAGCAGGGGTGTTTTCGTCATCGGAAATGGCGATCGTGTTGAAGGATTCCTTAGCCAAGGAGACATCATACGCGCATTGTGCGTGGGTGCTGACATTTATTCGTCTATCCGACATTTTTCATCTCCGTCCTTTCTATATCTGAAAGATCGCGATATGGATAAGGCTTTCGGGCTTCTCAAAGAAAGAGGAATGACCTTGTTTCCTGTTGTTGATGACGACTTTAAGCTGATTGATGTTATAACGCTTTTCGACGTCATGGAATATATTGACAGGAGGTTGTCAAATGGATAAGAGACGGCTACCGTGTCTTGCGGTGATACCAGCTCGTGGCGGTTCTAAAGGTATTCCCTTGAAGAACATCCAGCCGATCGGCGGCAAACCTTTGCTGGTTTGGGCGATAGAAGCACTGAAGCGATCCGACATTGATGCAGATATAGCGATAAGCACAGATTCAGAAGAGATCATTGCAGTAGCACGACGTTATTGCAATGAAAGAACCCATATCTTGAAAAGGCCCCCTAGCATAAGCGCAGACTCCGCGAAAACAGAAGATGCCCTGATTGACGCATTGGAGCAAATCTATCAAAAGTACGGGAAGAAATATGGCTCAGTAATGACAGTGCAGCCAACCTCCCCCTTCAGGAAGCCATCTACCATTAGAGATTTCAAGAATGCCTTTGATAGAAATCCCGAATGCGATGCTATGCTGACGCTCAATGCGGTCTACACGGATTTTTGGATTGAGGAAGAAGGCGGGTATCATCGTTTAAATCCTGAAGCGCCAAGACGCAGGCAGGATCGAGATCCTTTATATGCTGAAAATAGTTGCTTATATATTACAGAAGTAGACTCCCTCCTCGAAACCGGTTCCGTGCTGGGTCGAAAGGTGCAAGGATTTTTGATTAACGATCGTGAAGCAATCGACATCAATGAGCCGATTGATCTTCTGATTGCGCAGGTACTTTCCGATGCGGAACGAACCGGACTGGCAGGCATTTAACAACGAGGCGATAGAGTAAGAGAGGGCCGGCTAGAACAGGTTGGCTATTGATTCCAGCGTATCCCGATAATCGGTACTAAAGTGCTGTCGACCATTAACTAGTACGCAACCATCGGGGTGCAGGCTGCTCCGTAAGTCCCGGAGATGGCATGAGGTGTGGATACCCGACGAGGAATGCGGGGTCGCGCGCGACCTCTCGCAGGTCCTCGAGGACGTCCGATGCAACCTCGTGCGCGTGAAGCGCCGCCGACGCACCCGCTCGTCCGCCATGGGCACGTCTACGACGAGCCCAACGGGAACGACAGGCGCAAGGACAAGCGGATAAGCGCCCACTGGGAGCGGGTCCACTCGATAGAGCTAGGCCAGGCCGCCGCGCGCGACGCCATGGACTACAACATCTCCGAGATTCGTCACCTCGAGGCCCAGAAGAAGGCCGTCGAGAAGGAGATCGCAGAATGCGCAGACCAGAAGAGGCGGAAGGGCTGCGTGGGGGCTTTGCGCTGCCTGAAGGGTATCGAGGCCATGACGGCGCTCTCGTTCGTTGTCGAAACCGGCGCGTTCTCCCGCTTCGACAACGCACGAACCTGCTCATCATGAATCGGGTTCGTTCCCTCCGAGCATTCGAGTGGCGAGAAGGTGGCGCGCGGGGGCATCACCAAGGCGGGGAGCTCCCATCTGCACAAGCAGCTCGTCGAGTCCGCCTGGCGCTACATGCGGGCGACTCGCGAGAGGAAGCGCTCAGAATGGACGAGGAGGTGTCGCTTCATATCAAGAACCACGCAGCTAAAGGAGTGAAGAGGCTCGAGGAGAGGCTCGCCCGTTTCGCCGAGCAGAGGTTCTGTTTTGTCGTCACCAAGGTCATGCAGGGATAGTATCAGGGCCAGGCTAGGAGATATCTCGGTCTGGCTTTTCATTGGTTTTTGACAACATTCTGCTCGTTAGGGGAATCCGGTCATAGGTCGATACTCGGTGGTTCGTTCTTTAGCAAGCTGCTACCGCAGCTAGCCAAGGAGCAATTAAAAGCTACTTCAATTCTGGAAGTTTGAGAAGATTGCCATATAGCTCTTCATATTCGAACGGCTCAATCTTCCCTGTACCACCCTGCGGGAGCCAAGTTAGCTCGCCTACATATACCTTATCTTTTACAACATAGGTATCAACACGAACAAAGGGGAAATCCTGCGACAGCTTTTTGGCAATCATTAACATCTCGTCAAGCATTGGTGGTTTTTCTACAATGGCCTCGGGCTTCCTTTTGCGTCCCATGTCTACGGAAATAAACTCCCACGTCGTCGTATAAGTGTTCCTGTAGTACTCGTGAAGCTTGTTTCCCATCTCATCGGTTGACTCGATATCATGGCAAATGAAAGCTGGCTCTCCATTGAAACAGAATACCCGGTAGTCATCGGGTACTTTGCCGTCAGCCGTTTCCAGCAATTCTTCAGCTAAGATAATCGCATTTCCGTCGTACACATAATCTTCGAATATATGCTTTTTCTTTCGAGCTTCGTGCAGCCAAAACGAGAACTTGTTGCGGATCTCTTGCTGCCTTTTCAGGTCTTCAACTCTCTCTCTGAGTACTAAATTCGATCCCGACGATTGGGAAACTTTTAGTATGCATTTTTCAGGCAGCGACTCGAATGGTATCTCTTGCGCAGATTCGTATACGCCCAACAGCTTTGGAGTGTAGCGATTCGAGTCCAGTTTTTCCGAAAAGTACTCACGAGCACGATATTTGTCGTAGCAGCGTTGCATAAGATCTTTGCGGTGGACATTATAAAAACTTTGCAACCATATCATTTTGTCAGTGTACAGCTCGGGATTTGACAGTCGTAGCAACCTGCCTTGATATTTCAGATATGTATATCTCACTTGCATCGACCTCGGGAAGAGCATTTTGATAAAACCTTTTAACGTCATGACTCTAGCCATCCTTCCGCGTTTTTGAAAAGCGATGCAATAGCGGTATGAGCAAACTCGACAAATACCTAAATTCGACACTAGATCTGTAGACCGCATACCACACAACGTTAGGAACAATCACGCATAATGCGAGTTTTAGAAAGAAGGGAATCAGGCCGCTTCCTCCCAAGGGCACACATGCCAAATACAACACAGCGGCCGTCGCGGCAAGAAGAACGAAAGATTTGGCGTACATCGAATAGAAGAAAACCGGCTTCCTATTGAACACTTCCCTGCAAACCACAAACGGATCAACGAGGAGCGCGACCACTTCTCCGCAACAGCAACCCAGAATCGCTCCCGCCACACCAAACCCCAAATGAACAAAAAGGAGCGCGCTTGCGATGTTCACAAACACGGACGCAACGTAGCGATACCGGGTATTCCAATACAATCCCGATGCCTGTCGATAACTGATTACGGCTCCCATCAATCCGTCAATTGCAAGCTTCAACGTAAGCGCCACCACCACATCCATTCCCAAAACCCATTCGCCGCCAAGCCATATCGTGATGAAGGGATTGGCCAGAATAAGGAACGCAACGCAGGAAAGCCCGTAAGCCCAAAAACATGCAAGATGAAGAGACCTGAAAACCAATTCGCTTTTCTCTACCGATTCGATTGCGTTGAGGTTTCCTACGCTTGCGACAACAGGGGCGAATACCGCTCCTAAAATCGCCATGATTCCTGTCAGGAGAATTGCATAATTTGAGTAGTACCCAACGAAAATAACACCGATCAAAGAGGAAATGATTAAGCTTGTCGCGGAATTGTTTATCGCAGAGCTTACTTTATGCAAAGCACCTCCATACACGTTCTTCAGGATGGAATTGCGCTCCGCCTCGTTCAGCTTTTCGGCATTCGCATCCAACGTATAAGGGTAGTTCCTGTCGACGTACCATGCCGTCATCGCATTACCGGCTATCGTCGTTACCGCCCCAATGGAAACGTAAAGGTAAAAGGAAAGTTCAGGCTGATCGCTCAACAAGACAAGGAGCGCAACTTGAACGGCGACCATGACCAGCGTGGCTCCTGTGTTGATCAAGGTGACGACGTATTCTTTCTGATCTGCGGTCAGCAGAGCCTTTTTATATGCAAAAAACCAATACGAACTCACAGTTCGAGCTAGGTATAATGCATAGACGATATAGATGTTCACCAAATCGGTCGAGCCCGTAAGCAGATAAGGCAAAAACGGCGTTAGCGCTGCGCCGGCCCCCAGGAACACGAATCCAAGAATCCTGTACGTGTTGCAGTAGAAGTGCAGCAGCGATTTCACTCTCGATTCGTCCCCTTCGGCCAATGGCTTGTACAAAGCGAAAACGATGACAGAGGAGAGTCCTAAATCCGACAAGTTTAGTATCACCAAAACGTTGGCGAAAAGGCTGTCGATCCCCAAGTACTCAACCGATAGCGTGTACGCAAAAGCGGTCCTCACGACGAAGTTTAGAACCAGGACGAGCATCTTGCACACTAGGCCGACAGCGGCATTTCTCATAAAGCTGAATGTACGCATCAGGACAATTCTGAGAGAAGCGAAATAAGGCTATGCGAGACGGTTGCCAAATCTGTTTCATCCAAATACGGCCCCATCGGCAGGCTCAGAACCGTCTCGCACAACCGCTTCGCCACGGGGCATCCGCCGGGGCACAGATGCGCGCCCTCGAACGCCCTCTGCTCGTGCATGGGCTTGGGATAGTAAACCATGGTGGGGACGCCCCGCTCCTTGAGCGAGGCCTGGAGGGCGTCCCGGTCGAAGCCCTGCGGCAGCTGCACGGTGTACTGCGCCCACGAGCTGCGGCAGCCCTCGGGCACCGTCGGAAGCGCGAGGCCGCTTCCGGCGAGGGCCTCGTCGTAGGGCGCCGCGGCCTCGTTCACGGCGTCGAGCTCGTATCGCTCGAACGCTTCGAGCTTCACGAGCAGGATCGCGGCCTGGATCGAATCAAGTCGGCTGTTGATGCCGACGCGCACGTTGTCGTACTTCATCGACCCCTTGCCATGCACGGCGTAACTGCGGATCAGCTCCGCCCATTCGTCCGAATCGGTGAACACCGCGCCGCCGTCGCCATAGCAGCCGAGCGGCTTGGCGGGGAAGAAGCTCGTGGTGGAGACGTCGCCGAACGAGCACGCCATCTTCCCGTCGATGGAGCCGCCGAAGCCCTGCGCGCCGTCCTCCAACAGCAGCATGCCGTGGCGCTCGCAGACCTCGCGGATCGCCGGGTAATCCGCCGGCAGCCCGAAGAGGTCGACCGCCACGACGGCCCTGGGGAGGAGGCCGGTCTCGTTCTCCACGAACCGTACGGCCTCTTCAAGCTTGACGGGATCGAGGTTGAAGGTCCGCTCGTCGACGTCCACGAACGCGGGCGTCGCGCCGAGCAGCGCCGGCGCCTCCCCGCTCGCGAAGAACGTGAAGTCGGGCACGAACACCGCGTCGCCCGGTCCGACGCCCCACGCCATGAGCGCGAGCTGCAGCGCGTCGGTGCCGTTGGCGCAGGTTATGCAGTGCCCGGCGCCGACGTAGTCTGCGAGCCGGGTTTCGAGCTCCGCAACCTTCGGGCCGCCGATGAAACAGCCCGACCCAAGAACGCCGAGCGAAGCCTCGACGATCTCGGGCTCGAGCGCCCGGTACTGGGCTTTCAGATCACGAAATTCCACGCTGCACCTCATTCAGTCCCTCATTGCCTTGCGCGTACGTCCTCCCGCAAACCTCGCATGCCAAATCTTCGGAAAGGACGGCTCCGCATTCGCATGCCCATCCATGCTGCCGCGCCGGCACTCCCAGCATGAGCGCATGCGGCCGGACGTTTGACGTGACCACGGCGCCCGAGCCGATCATCGCCCATGCGCCTATTTCGTTTCCGCAGACGATCGTCGCGTTCGCCCCGATCGACGCTCCTTCGCGAACGACCGTCCTCTTGAACGCGGCGGGGCCTTTGGGGTATTTCGCCCTCGGCGTGAGGTCGTTGGTGAACACGCACGACGGGCCGCAGAAGACGTAGTCCTCCAGTTCGACCCCTTCGTAAACCGCGACGTTGTTCTGTATCCTGCATCCGTCGCCGATGCGCGCGTTTGCCGCGACGTTCACGTTCTGACCCAAGCTGCAATCGCGGCCGATCGATGCACCCGACTGCACATGGCTGAAATGCCATATCCTCGTGCCCGCACCAACCGACGCCCCTTCGTCGACAAACGCGCTTTCGTGCACGAAGTAGCCGGGCATCAGAAGGTGCCTTCCATGTCGGTGCTCGCGAAGCCCTCGAGCGGGAGCTCTACGGGCAGGCCCGTCTTCTGGCTCTTGTAGATGGCCAGCACGACCTCAAGCGCGTCGCGGCCCGCCTTCGCGTCCACGTAGGGTGCGCGATCGTCCCTGATCGCCTCGACGACATCGGCGTAGAGCGCGGCGTGGCCGTTGCCGTAGACGTTGGAGGTGGGCTCCTCGAGGCCCGCGATGCCCTCGTCGCCCTCGCGCTCGTCGGCGAAGTCCCACACGTCGACGTTGTTGGTGGAGGTCCCGCCGATCTTCACGGTTCCCGCCTCGCCGAATAGGTAGAGCGTCTCCTCGAGGTTCCTGGGGAACACGTTCGCCGTCCCCTCGACGGTGGCCACGGAGCCGTCTGCGAACGTCAGGATGGCCACGCCCACGTCCTCTGCCTCCAGGTAGTCGTGGAAGCGCCGGCGCGTCTGCGCGCACACAGAGACGACCTCGCCGCCCATCATCCAGCGCAAGAGGTCGATGCCGTGGATGCACTGGTTCATGAGGCAGCCGCCGTCCTGGGCCCACGTCCCCCTCCAAGGTGCCTGGTCGTAATAGGCCCTGCCGCGATTCCATCTGACGTGGACCGAGCCGTGGCTCATGCGCCCGAAGCGGCCCTCTTCCACGGCGCGGCGCGCATGCCGGACGGCGACGTTGAAGCGGTTCTGATGGCAGGCGGAGACCTTCACGCCACGCTCGCCGGCGCGGCGCACGATCTCGTCGGCGTCGGCCATGGAGAGGGCGATCGGCTTCTCGACTATCACGTTCTTGTCCGCGTCGATGCAGTCCAGCGCGATGCGCGCGTGCTCGCCGCTCTCGGTGGCGACGGCGACGAGCTCTATCTCGGGAACCGTCGCGAGCATCTCGCGGTAGTCCTCGAAGATCTTGGGCGCAGGGCCCGCCCACGCCGAGCGCTCGAGGAGGCCCTCGGCCTTGCCGGGGACGACGTCGCAGAGCGCCGCCAGCTCCAGCCCGTTCGCCTCGACGGCCTTGACGTGGTTGAGCGCTATGCGCCCGCAACCGATGATCGCTACTTTCATGCTACAGCACCTCGATGTTCTCGCGGTCGGCCACGTTCTTCATGGCGTTCTTGGCGTCGAAGACCGCTTTCGCGTGCCTCTGCACGAACTCGTAGTCGACGTCGGTGTGCGCGCATGCGATCAGGACGAGGTCGGCCGAGGAGACCGCTTCGGCCGCGAGCTCGGGGATCGACTCGCGCTCGGCGTCCTTGTGCCGGTAGCGCGGCACCCAGGGATCGTAGTACGACACCTCCGCGCCCCGTTCCTCCAGGCGCTCGATGACGCGCAGGGCAGGGCTCTCGCGGTAGTCGTCGATGTCCTGCTTGTAGGCCACGCCGAGGACGAGGACCTTCGCGCCCATCATCGCCTTGCCGGACTGGTTGAGGATGCGGGCGGCGCGGGAGGCGACCCATTCCGGCATCCCGTCGTTCCCGGTCATGGACGCCTCGATCATGGCGGGGTGGAAGCCGTACTCGCGCGCCTTCCACGACAGGTAGTAGGGGTCGAGCGGGATGCAGTGGCCGCCGAGGCCCGGGCCGGGGTAGAAGGCCGTGAAGCCGTAGGGCTTGGTCTTGGCGGCGTCGACCACCTCCCACACGTCGATGCCCATGCGGTCGCACAGCATCGCGAGCTCGTTCACGAGCCCGATGTTGACGTTGCGGTAGGTGTTCTCGAGGATCTTCTCCATCTCGGCCACGGCCGGGCTCGACACGCGCGTGACGCCGCCCTCGAGCACGGCCTCGTACACCGCGGAGATGCATTCGAGCGCGTCGGCGCCCACGGCCCCGACCACCTTCGGGGTGTTCTTCGTCTTGTAGACGAGGTTGCCCGGGTCGACGCGCTCGGGCGAGAACCCGAGGTAGAAGCCCTCGCCGCACGCGAGGCCCGACCCCTCCTCCAGGATGGGCAGTATCAGCTCCTCGGTGGTGCCGGGGTAGGTGGTGGACTCGAGCACCACCATCACCCCCTCCCTGAGGTAGGGGGCTATCTCGCGCGCGGACGCCTCCATATAGGAGGTGTCGGGCATCTGGTGGGCGTCGAGCGGGGTGGGCACGCAGATGGCGACGAAGCCGCACTCGGCGATGCGCGAGAAGTCGCACGTTGCCTCGAGCGTGCCGGCCTCGACGAGGGCCGCGAGGTCCTCCTGCACGACGTCGCCGATGTAGTTCTCCCCGCGGTTCACCATGTCCACCTTGTCGGCCTGCACGTCGAAGCCGACGGTCCTGAAGCCGGCCTTGGCCTTCTCCACGGCCAGCGGCAGCCCCACGTAGCCGAGGCCCACCGTGCCGCAGACGAGGGTGCGGTCGGCGACCGACCGAAGCAGAGCGGATTCTAAAACGAAACCCATTTCTTCAGGAGGATCGAAGTTGTTAGTCATCGTTACATATACCTTTCTGCTTCCTTAAATGGATTCGGTACGAGCTCAAGCACACCGACGCGGGAAGAATCATTATGAATAGCTGGAGAACGCATGGGACAAGAAAATCCAGAAGGCCACTAAAGCCATTCCTGAAAATTCGCCACCTAACTTTTACGAAGCAACGTGTGTGTATCCATGTTTTTCGTCTAAGAATAGCTTTCTCGTCTTCTTGGGCATCGCATAGTACGATTGGTATATTTTTCACCCTATATCCCGAATGTATTATGCGAGTATACAGCTCATAGTCTTGAGCTCGAATCATCGATGGATCGTATCCTCCAACGACGTTGGCAGCGCTTTTTCTAAGAATTACCGTCGTATCATTAAACGGATTCCTTCTTTTAGAAAACTTTACAATACTTTCCGGAGTTGATGGAACTACCCTAATGTCACCACAGTCTCCCGCGTCTTCACGATACATCTGCATGTACCCTCCAACAACAGCCAGCTTGGGATCCTCGGCAAACTCATTAAGCAGGAGTTCCGCCCTGCATGGGCGGCAAACGTCGTCGCTCCCTAATTTCTCAATGAGATCCGTGTGGGACAAATCCATTCCCTTTTGAAAAGCAACGGCCGCCCCCTTGTTCTCATCAAGACGGTAGACTCTGAAGGACCCGTACTTTTTGCTCAAACATATAATTGCCTCATCAAGCTCCTGTGTTAGCGGGCCGTCGCAGACAAGAAATACTTCTTCCGGAAGGACGGTTTGAGAGTAGACGCTATCGACGCATTTTTTCAAATTGCGTGCAGTCTCTTTAAAGTAAACGGGTATTACAGTCGTATAACTTTCGTATTTCTCTGTGAGTCTATCTGAAATCATCTTTTAACCTTTGCAAAGCATAACCGATAGGCCTTTGGGAGAAGCATCGTCTTAGTCAACGCAGACGAAGACTTGCAGACTCTCCGGAACTTGCGTTGCACGCAGAAGCGAGGCGTTCTTCCAGGTTGTGACGAAGGAGCGACAACTTCATCTTCCTGTTCTTCTCCTTCCGAACATAACGCCAAAAGTCCTGATAAAAACCTTTGCATCGAGAATGAATCCCGCGTTCCTAACGTATTCCAATTCCAGAGCTTGACGCTCTCCGGTTTCGAAGGTGGCTTGATTGCGTCTTGAAACCTGCCACCATCCGGTAATTCCAGCCGGGACGGAAAGCAAAAGGTCCTTATTTTCGCCAAAATTTGAAAGCTCGTCAAACGAAATCGCACGCGGACCAATGACGCTCATCTCTCCTTTTAAGACGTTTATGAAGTTAGGCAGCTCATCAACGCTAGTAGATCTAAGTACTCTTCCTAAAGGTGTGATGCGTGGGTCGTCGACAACCTTACGCTCGCGCCTCCATGCATCCATTTGCTCAGAGGTAAAATATTTTTCTATGTTATGGGAATCGGATACCATAGTCCGGAATTTATAAATCCGAAAGGGGTGCCCGCCTTTTCCAATTCGCTCTTGAGAATAGATAGGCCAAGCTTTAGTCTCGATCGCAATTGCAGTCGCAAGTATTAGTCCGGGGACAAGCGCTACAACGAGAATAAAAGCGCTGAAGGTAATATCGAATAAGCGTTTCGCATACCGGTAAATGATGCTTCTTATTCTTGACGAGAAGTTCTCTCTGAAAGTTTGGCTCGACTTACCTAAGATGGACTTGTCGTTAACCATACTTGCATCCGGATATTCTATTTTACGTCGACGAGCAATGTCCCGGAAAAGCGTGCCCCGCGAATCGGAATCCAGAGGGGCCAGGAACGCCACGTCGGAAGCGGCCATCGGCTCCGTATCCCCGAGGGTTTCGCTCGACTTTACATAACCGCGCTTATCGGGGACGGGGTGGTGGTATGATGGGCGGGGTCACGGTGACCCCGTGGTTGATTGGTTTTGGAGTATTCGATATTGAAAGTGCATGTGATCGTAAAATGAAAAGTAATATGCTATAAATACGAATATTTTAGTTAAAATATGCAAATTTGAGAAAGGCTTCCGCTTATGTCATCTCCCTATCAAACGCTCACTTTGCCGGTTGACAGCATCCAGTCGCACCCGGAGAACGACTTCACCATGGACGAAAGCGAGATGCAGGAGCTCGTCGCGTCCATCCGCTCCGAGGGCCTCGGGCAGCTGCCGCTCGTGCGCAAGCTGCCGGACGGCGCCTACCAGATGATCGCCGGCCACCGCCGACTCGAGGCGTACAAGCGCCTTGCCCGCGAGGACGCGGCCTTCCGCGCCATCCCGGTCACGCTCGTCGACGACCTCGACGACGCCCGCGCCCGCGTGCTGCTCAATGTCACCAACCTCGTGACCCGCCGCCTGTCGCAGGAGGAGCGCGGCGCGCGCTACGCGGCCATCGGCAGGGAAGTGCCGGCGCTGCGCGAGGCCGACCCGTCGCTCAAGGGCGTGCGCACGAACGACATCATCGCGCGCATCGTGACCGAGGAGACGGGGCAGTCGGTGTCGCCGGCCACGGTCAAGCGCGCCATCGCGGCCGAGAGGCGCCTGCGCGAAACGCGCGAGCAAGCGGAGCTTCTCACGGGCGACCTGAACGAGAACTGGCAGGTGGAGGCGCAGGCGGGGGCCATCGATCCGCTCACGTTGCGTGCCATCTCGGAATTGCCGAACCAGAAACAGCTCGATCTGTTCGCCGAATACCAGCGCCAGGAGATGACGCTCGGCCAGCTGAAGGCTCACCTCAAAGCGTCACGGCCCAAGACGACGGCCGATGCGGCTCGCGCGCTGCAGCTTGCCATCCGCAGCGCGGAGGAGGCGCGCCAGATGGATCGCGCCGGGGTGCCGTTGCCGCAGGGGCTCGTTCGCAAGCTGAAGAGCCTGGTGGACCAGCTGTAAGATTGGGAGCGTGCGTCGGGAAGGCGGCTACAGCCGCGCGTGGCCGTCCGCCTGCTCGGGATAATCGATCAGCTTGAGCGGCGCGAGGTCGGCGAGCTGGCAGGGGTCGACGTCGAGCGCGCGGCTCAGCTTTACAAGATCGGGAATGCTCAAGGCGACGTAGCCGCATTCGATATTGCTGATGCGAGAGTGCTCCGAGCCGATCATGAGCCCCAGCTTTTTCTGCGTCAATCCTTGGTCTTTTCGGATCTGTCGGAGGTTTGTCCCAAGGTCAGACGCGTATTTTCTCACAAGGGGGTCCTTGCGTTCCATCGTCTGCTTTTTGCTGAGATTACCCATGCGTCAAGCGTAACCCGATGAATACGAAGGCGTGTATCCACGAGGGTACATTGGGGCATATTTATGGAAAATTCGCCGGTCGCTTCAAGATTTTCGCCATCGCGTCGTTTTTCGTTGCGATGGCGCGGCACCGCCGTGCGTGATAGAATTATCCTATGACTATTTGGGCGCGCGGGCGGCGGGCGCGCGGGATGGCGCGCGGGTGCGGGGTGCCGCCCCGCAAACGACGAGGGGAGGCGGCGTG
>SKEY01002319.1_pt1 | contig 20261 bp, 13 predicted proteins | sample 4843871 | NCBI WGS metagenome assembly SKEY01 (sample SAMN11008797, study PRJNA524170) | human gut metagenome | biome: Human fecal sample; material: Feces; isolation source: fecal sample from pouch patient p36 | host: Homo sapiens | place: Israel: Tel-Aviv | collected 2016-12-04 | reverse complement strand
AGATAAGAAATAAATCGGAGTTCACCAACATATCTGAATTTATGATGGATAACATCGGTAATTTACTTTCGCCTAATAATATCAGCAAAACTTTAAAAAATGACCAGAGCGAGATAACCAGAAAGACGGTGTCAAAATACATTGGGTATTTGGAAAATGCATTTCTGTTCTATGAGGCAAAACGCTATGATTTAAAAGGGAAAAAATATCTGGCAAATAATAGTAAATATTATCTTTGTGATACATCATTTCGTTATGCAGTCAATGGTACACGAAACATGGACTTTGGAAGAGTTTACGAAAATATTGTTTATCTGGAGTTGCGTAGGAGAGGATATGAGGTATATGTGGGAAAACTTTATAAAAAGGAAGTGGACTTTGTAGCAAAGAAACGTGAGGTTCAAATATATATTCAAGTAAGCGATAATATTTCAGATGAAAAAACATTTGAAAGAGAATATTCGCCTTTGCTTGCAATAAGAGATGCATATCCTAAGATGATAATTGCAAGAACACATCATGAAACTTATGATTATAAAGGAGTGCAAGTGGTTGATATCTGTAGATGGTTACGAGAATAGTACAAACTACTGAGTTTATAACTATACAAGGTGTCAGGCACTATGAAGTATTTAATTGACATAGCACCAGTTTAGAAGATTGGCGTTATCAGTAAATATGCGAAAACAACGCAGCGATACCGTCCGTTTAGCCAGAAATCAATATAGCAGAATAAAGGTTGTTTAGAAATTGTTTAACGTTCTCTGTCTATTTGTTTAACCGGGAACGATATAATAGCCTATATCTGTAGGGGATATTGTTATATGTGTTATAATTTTTTGTGGAGGATTTATGATATGGAAAAAATATATAACGAATCAGATATCAGACACGATTATAGAAAATTGACAAAGCTTTTAATTGAGCGGGGTATGACGATTACAACAATGGAATCTGCGACTTCAGGGCAGATTGCGTCGCTGATTACGGATACCGAAGGCTCATCGGCAGTGCTAAAAGGAGCTTTCGTCACCTATTGCAACGAAGCAAAAATCATGCAGGGTGTTCCTGTCGAGATTTTGGAAAAGTACACAGTATATTCGAAGGAGACAGCGGAGGCTATGGCGAAAGCCTGTGTGAAAACATATGAGGCAAATATCGGGATTGGTGTGACGGGTACAATGGGAAATATTGACCCGGCAAACCCGGAGGCATCTGTTCCGGGGCAAGTATATTTCGCGATTGTTTTTAATGGAAAAGTACAGTCATATTATGTTGAATTAGTACCGCAGCCTACAAGACTGGCTTATAAACTGGCAGTTGCAAAAGAAGTCTATGATGCATTGATGGAGCGCATGTAAAAGAAAAATGTAGAATAAAAAGAAGGTATCATCTTGCGATGATACCTTTATTTTTTATTCTACTTCTTCCGGTTCCATGCTTCGAATATGTTCCTCAATTTTTATGAGTTCATATTTCTGACTATATTCTGCCAGATAGGTCTTATATTCTTTCGTGTCGGAAGGATATACTCTTGAGTTGTGAATGTGGATATCCACAGGCTCTTCGCTGTTCTTTGACAGTGCTACCATTGCGCTTGCGCAGTGGGCAGAGATACGTGTGAAGCTGTTCAGGATATCCGAATATACCGTCCCTTCTTCCAGGCCACAGGCTCCGTTGCTCATGCGTTCAACGTGGCGGATCTTGAGTTCATCGCACAAAGTTGTAATGACCATTCCAAGTGGCGCAACTCTCTGGGAGAGTTCTTTATCATTTTCCAAAAACGCTTTGCAAGTTGTATTAATCTCCTCGCGGACAGCTTCCATAACAACATTCAGTTCATCCCATGCTTCTTCGGAAAATTGTGTTTTGTTCTGATTCATTTCATTAGACATGTGAGCAATACAGGAGGCATGATCACCAATCTGCTCAAAGTCATTAATCATATGTAAATACAAAGAAACCTGTCTTGTTTGAACAGAATTCATCGGATGCTTGGTAAGCTTGATCAGATAGTCGCCCAGACGAGATTCGTAGCGGTCGATCAAATCTTCTTTTCGTTGAACTTTGTCGAATTTAGCTAACTGAAAATCATTCAGCAGATTCATAGCACGATTGACATTTTTACGAAGTTTTCTTGCCATACCGCTCATAGCACGGTGACACTGTCCGAGTGCCAGTGCAGGGTAGTCAAGAAGACGCTCCTCAAGAAGATCAAAGTCTGCTTCATCTTCCAGTTCTTCCGCACTGTCTTTAACGAACCAGCATACAAGCTGCTCCAGTTTCGGGATAAATGGAAACAAAATACAGACTGTTACAAGACGGAAAACCGTATTTAAAAGTGCGATGGACACTGGCGTCATAATCGTATTCAGGAATGAAAAATGTACAAATGCATTGATGATATAGAATCCGATTGACCAAAGCAACATTCCAAAGGTATCATTCAGCAAGTATACAAGAGCAGTTCTTTTACCATTTTTATTCGCTCCGATCGCGGAAATCAGAACCGGGCAGGAAGCTCCGACACCGATACCGAGGATGATCGGAAATGCACTGGAAAATGTAAGCAGTCCTGTTACAGATAAAGCCTGCAATACACCGACTGTTGCTGAGGCACTATGCAGGATGGCGGTAAATACAATACCTACCAGGATACCAATGACTGGGTTTGAAAATGTTGTTAACAGATCCATAAATATTTTGCTTTCGCGAAGTGGTGCGACGGCCCCGCTCATGGTCTGCATACCGGTCATGAGGATTGCAAATCCAAGCATGATATCCCCGATATTCCGGTGGACGGTTCTTTTGCTCGCCATTCTAAGAATGATACCGATAACTGCTACAACCGCTGCGATTGTGGCAGATGACAGGATACTGGCAATTCCGTTGGATCCTTCTATATAAGAAAGACATAAGATCCAACCGGTAATACTGGTTCCGATGTTGGCTCCCATGATAATACCGATGGCCTGGCGAAGCTTCATCATACCAGAGTTAACAAAACCGATAACCATGACAGTCGTTGCTCCGGAAGACTGGATAACGCTTGTGACAGCTGTACCAAGTGCGACTCCCTTCAGTGGCGTATTGGTCATTTTGTAGAGAAATGCTTCCAGTTTATTACCGGCAACCTGTTTGAGTCCATCCCCCATCAAAGACATACCGAACAGGAATAAAGCAACTCCGCTTAACAATGACAATACCATAGAAAATATTCCCATAATTTCTCCTTTGTCGTCAGTTATTTACATACACTTAACTTTCTTTTTAAATTTTCTTAACACTACCTTTCTATTATGTCACGTTAAAACCGGAATTACAATTTAATCTTTTTGAAAGAATAAAAAAATGTAAGATTATACAAAAAAATACCTGCTCACAGGGAACAGGTATGACAAAATCATGAGATATTTTACTTGAAAACAGGTTGCTTTACTATAGCAATGTTGATATATTTTTAACGCGTCAGAATCTTTACAGATGTATCTTCATATCCTTGCGCCAATGAAAATTTATCCTTTAATCCATCTGTGATGTAAACAGTTCCATCGGTTGCTACGAACACGGCTTCGAAATCATCACTTTTCGCCCAGAGGTCATAGGCTTTATCAAGACCCATGACAAATAGCGAAGTGGAGAGGGCATCGCAAATTCCTCCTTTGTCCCCTACGACTGTGACGGACAGAAGCCCGCTCTTGGCAGGGTGTCCGGTAGCAGGATCCATAATATGCCAGTAAGTATGCCCGTCCTGTTCAAAATAACGCTCGTAACCGCCGGAGGTCACAACGGCCTGGTCGGTGACGGACAGTCCCATCATGGCAGTGTCTGGATTTTTCGGGTCCTTGATGCCGATGATCCAGGCGGATCCGTCCGGCTTAGAACCGATCGTCTGTACATTTCCGCCAAGGTTCAGAAGCGCGGAAGTGACACCTTTGTCGCGCAATGTCCGGGCTGCAAGTTCACCTGCATAGCCCTTGGCAATACTGCCAAGATCAATGGTCATACCTTCCGAAATTGTGACATTTCCAGATGCTTCGTCATATTGGATCTGTGTGTAATCTACTTTAGTCAGAAGCGTCTGAATTGTCTCCTCGTCAGGAACCTGATAGCTTCCGGTTGTAAATCCCCATGCTTTTACGATTGGGTAGATGGAAATATCCAGAGCACCGTTGGTACGCCGGCACATTTCAAGAGCATTTTTCATCAGAGTGTCAGCTTCACCGCTTAGAATTCCGGAACCATTTTCATTGATTTTATAAATCTCACTGTCAGAATCTGTGACAGACACTTTCTTTTCCAGATCTGTGATAACATTCTGCACGTCCTGTAAAAGACTTTTATCACCGTAAATACGAAAATCCATAGTCGTATCCATGGCGAAAAATGTATCTGAAACCGGCTCAGATGTTGATTCCTGAGCCTGCTTGGAACATCCACATATTAATATTGTAAGCATAAGTAACACAGGTATGCACTTTTTCATGTCACGTCTCCTTAGAGTAAAATAAAACGAAATAATATTGTTACAATGTAAATTATAAAATAAACAAAGAAATATATATGTTTAATTAAGAATAATTATCAATAAATAAATAAATATAAAATTGACAGTTATGGGAATTATTGGTAGCATTTTGTATTGTAGTTAGAATCTACTAACAAAGCTTTGATTAATATAGCATGAAAGGAGGATTACGGCAATATATTTTGTGTGATTAAAACGAAAAAAATTATCAACAAAATTCAGAAAATAATGAAGGAGAGACAAATGAAAAAGAATTGGAAAAGAATTGCATCACTGTTTCTGTCAGTGTTACTTTTACTGTCCATGACAGTTACTCCTGTAATGGCAGCAGAGGGGAAAGCAGCACCGACGGAAGTAAAATTATGTACGGTAACTGGCTTTATGCCAGAGTATATGGCTTTGGAATTTGAAGATACGACCTGGATGAATAAGATCAGCAGCGTCACAGTAAATGAGATAGAATATACAAAAGGTACGCTTGGCTGGGGAAGCAGTGGAAATCTATGGGAAGTAGGAAGTGTTATGGGAGGATATGGAAGTTATACCGCGTTAAAACTTACCAACCCTTCTTATCCGGCGACTATTAAGATAACAGCAGAGGGGTATCAAGACTTAAACTTAGAAGTGACGAAAGACACTTCAACATATCCGTATGTGTACACAGCAACTGTAAAGAAAGATACAACTGGCGGAAATACAGAGGCTACATACACAGCGATGGCAAAGAAAGCTTCTAACGGTACAGTAGCACTGGATAAAGATAAAGAACTGAAAGCAGGAGATACAGTTACTGTAACAGCAACACCGGATGAAAACTACGAGATTGATGCAGTGACAGTAACAACTGAGAACAATAAAAATGTTGACGTGACCGGTTCTGGAGAAACTTATACATTTACAATGCCGGCAGAAAATGTCACAGTATCCGCGACATTTAAGGAGAAAGCACCGGTACAGAATGGTGTAATTGAATTAAGCCAGGTCAGCATTGGAACAGATTACTTTGGGAATAACTGGGAACTTAAATTCAAAAATGCAGATGGTTATGTAGGGAAAATTACAGATGTGAAGGTAAATACTACAGCATGGGAAGAGAAGTCCTATAGCTTGTCAGCAGGTGGAGCATACAAAAAAGATACAGATAACAATAAACTTATCTTTGCAACAAAAGACTTTGTCGCTAATCCTGAAATTCCAGCATTGAAGAGCGGAGATGTAGTTGCAATTTCTGCAAATGGATATGATGATCTGACATTTAAGCTTGTCATTGATACAAATGGAAACGCTTCTCTTGTGGAAGATGATGGTAAGGGAGATCCATACGAGCTTCATGTAAAAATCGAAGGAGAATTTGAGGCGGCAATCGTAGGACAGAAAGATTACGATGGAGTGTCCAGTGCCAGCGTCGGCGGTTCCTCAAGCAATAAGAACAGTGCAGTGAAAGTATACGGCGCACTGGTAGAAAAAGGAAAAGACGTTGCTGACAAGGATTGGGAAGAGCTGGATAATATGGCTAAGATTAAATTGAATGGAAGCAAATGCAGTGTTAGCATCGTTCCGGACACAGAAAAAGGAACATCTGCAGACAGTAACAGCGGTATGCAGGGCGTATATATGACGATCAGCAGTGATCTGACACTTAGCGGTACGCCAAAAGATCCTGGAAGTTATCTGGTTTCCGTGTCTATTGAGGATCAGCAGGGACGCAGCGCAGTCAGCAACACACTGCCATTCAGAATTTACAGCGGCGAGGAAACGCTTGCAGACCAGATGAAGAAAGAGAATTTTAAAGATTATGGAAATGGACTCTATGCATGGGATATTATGGAACCATGGGCAATCAGTAAATTTGGAAGTAATGTAAACGGTGAGGAAGAGAGCGTCCGTGTGCCAGCGTATTTGGAGGCATGGTTCGGTTCCCACGAGAGCGGAACTTACGGATATCTAGGGTATGACATTCCGTGGAAGCAGGTCGTAGCTGGAAATATTCCTCAGACACTTTATATTCCGAGTGGATGCAATCTGACACTGACAAATATGGAAGTACTCAGCAGTGTACATATTATTGTAGAAAATGGTGGTAAACTGACGCTTTCTGATTCTGTTGTACAGGGAATTATCGATGTACAGAGCGGAGGAACATTTTCTATGAACTATGATTCTTTCAACAACGAATTTACAACAGGAGCGTCTCTGTGTGGACAACTTCGTCTTGCAGACGGTGCTGTTTTGGAAAATGCAGCAATTTACTCTCACGCAAATTATCTTGCAAATGGAGATCTGACAGACCGTACAACTTCTGAGCCGGTTGTAGTGGCAAATGGAAATGTAACCGTAAAGGGTACGGTAGCTATATTAGGTGATGATAGCGGAAGCGATATCGGACAGACAGCACTCTGTGTAAACGGAACTCTGACTCTGGCAGATAAAGATACAACACTTGTAGCTTACGGCGGAAGCGGAAAGACACTGCTTGATACACACGGTGGAACAGCTATTGACCTTACAGAGGGCAGTCAGATTACAGGAGACGGAAAGTTAGTTGCAATCGGTGGAGATGTTCTCTGGGGAAATGGTGGAAATGCTGTATCCGGAAAAGGAACAATTGCAACGAAAAAAGTATTCCTTCAGGGAGCAACAGCTAATACATCGAAAAAAGCAGAGGCTGGAAAAGCTATTGATGGAAATGTAAAAGTTATCAGTTCCAGCACTCATATTGAAGACGGAACAATGATTAGCGGTGCTGAGAATGATCCGTTAGCCGATTTATACTGGAAAGCTGGAATTAATGCACTGCCTCCATTAGAGAAGTTTACAACAACAGATAACGGAAATAATGGTTCCGATAATGGAAATAATGGTTCCGATAATGGAAATAACGGTTCCAATAATGGAAATAACGGTTCCGACAATGGGAACAACAGCAATAATGGTAATTCTGGAAACAACGGTAACACAGGTAATAATGGTAATTCTGGAAACAATGGTAACACAGGTAATAATGGTAATTCTGGAAACAATGGAAAGACTACATCTGCAACTAAGACTGCAGCAAATGTGAATTCAGTTAAGACAGGAGATACAAACAATGTATTACTCTGGGCTGCACTCTTTGCAGTTTCCTGTGCAGGAATGGCAGGTATTACAGTAGTTGCTAAGAAAAGAAAATAGTATACAGCAGATGTAAATTTGCTAATATAAAAATGCGACCGGTATTCATGCCGGTCGCAAAAATATTCTATACTAGAAGTAAAAAATTTACTAATGAGAAAGCAGTGTTTGCATAGCTTAAATATTAGCCGGTGATTTTTGATTCTCTGTAAGTATGTATCAACAGTGGTAATTCTGCCACTAGCATTCCAATCCAGCCTGCCAGGTAGGAGAACGGCAATGCTTCAATTCCAAATCCCCATACAAGTACGAGCGGTGCGGCAACAAGAACCCGAAGCCCCATATTGACAAAACTGCTGATCAGGGTAATCTTCAAATCACCGATTCCACGGAAGAATCCCTGAAGTCCATTGGTGATAGCCGGCAAGATATACATTATGGAAATCAGGTGCAGATAAGTAACACCGTGCCCGATAACTTCCTCATCTTTCACAAAGAGCATCATCAGATGTCTTGCAAAAACAAAACAGACAATAAAAATGAGGATACCGTAAATGGTTTCCAGTACCAGTCCGCATCGGAAGCCTTCACGCATCCGGTCATTTCTTTTCGCCCCTTTATTCTGAGCCATAAGTGCTGTCATGGCGTGGGCTATATTCTGCTCCGGAGTATAGGCAAAGTCATCAATCCGGTTGACCGCAGTAAATGCAGCGGCAACAGACACCCCCATAGTATTAACAATTGTCTGAACGCCGATTTTTCCGAGCTGTACAGTTGCCTGTTGCATTGCAGATGCCCAGCCGTATGTAATTGTACGCTTTAACAGGGAACGGTCGAAAATGAGCCATTTCTTTCCTAATTGAAGGAGTGGTACTTTTTTCTGCACATAGATAATACAGAAAATACAACACAGTGCCTCACTGATAACAGTGGAAACAGCGCAGCCATTACTTCCTGCTTTCAGTACAATGATAAAAAACAAATCTCCGAAAACATTAAGAATCGCACTTATGATCAAGAAATACAGTGGTGAATTACTATCTCCGAGAGCTCTTAATGTGCTGGAGAAAAAATTATATAAAAATGTAAACATAAGCCCTACAAATATGATGCGAAGGTAAGAAGTCGTCATATCCAAAATAGATGCGTCTACCTGTAGCAATCTGAGAAGTGATTTCGCAATTCCAATACTGAGAACGGTTAGAATTACAGAAAATACAGCTCCTGAAATCATAGTCGTACTGATCTGGCGTGAGAGAGTGTCGTAATCTTTCGCCCCGTAATACATGCCGATCAGAATACTCGCGCCCATGCACAGACCATTCAGAAACAGAATGACCAACGTCGTGACCGGATTGCAGATACCGACCGCAGCCAGTGCCTCTTTTCCGATAAAATGTCCCACAATAATGCTGTCTACGGCGTTGTAAGTAAGCTGGAACAGATTTCCCAGTACAAGTGGAATTGTAAATCTAATAAGCATGGGCATAATCTTACCCTTCGTCATATCCTGTGTCATAATATCTCTCCCTGGCGTAAAACTAAACAGCGCAGGATATCCGCTCATATAAATGAAACGGTTTTCCTGCGCTTTTGATGATATTACTTCCATGTCTATTCGTCAATTGAAATCTTTACCTGAGATGAATTTCATGCAATTAATCATTGATCATAATCCGAATGATTTCTTCATTTGTCTCTTTCATGCCGTCTTTTCCGAGACGTCCCACATTATCAATGGTTCCCTCGATTCCTTTTGTGATGATGCCATCACCGGCGTAGAACTGCTGCCCCTGCAGGTACATATTGTAACCAAGTATTCCGGCATCTACGGAAGCTGCGATTTTGGCTGCACAGGAAGCTTTTGCTCCGTCACAGACCATACCGGATACGATCGCGAGTGCGTTGACAACAGTATGGATCACTTCTTCATATCCACCGCCGCACAAGTATGCGATTCCAGCTCCGGCAGCGGCTCCGGCGCTGACAGCTCCGCAGTAAGCAGAGAGGCGCCCGATTCCGGTTTTCTGGTGGATTGCGATCAGATTGGAAAGTGCCAGTGCGCGGTAAGTCTTATCTTCGTTAGTGTGTAGCTCTTTTGCATATTCCAGAACAGGGAGAGAACAGGTCATTCCCTGATTTCCACTTCCGGAGTTGATAACGACCGGAAGCTCACAGCCATTCATTCGCGCATCAGATCCGGCAGCAGCGCGAGCTTTTGCGCGTGTGCGGACGTCGTTGCCGTAAGTATTAAGAAGTACAGTTCCAATATTTGCACCGTAATTTCCGGCGAGTCCTTCATCGGCGATTGCGCTGTTATACTCAATCTGACGGGACAGGACTTCACGGATATCGTCGATGTCAGCCATATTAATAAAATCCCAGATAGACTTTACATCCAAAAGAGTACGGTCAGTCAGTCCTTCTTCGCTTGCACCTTCAACTGGTACATAATGAAGGATTTTTCCATTTTTTTCAATTCTTACAATGTTTGTATGATAGTTGGCAATACGGACTTTAGCAGAATCCTTTCCGGCAAATACTTCAACGATGATGTCGAAGATACAGCCGTTATCAATATGCTCGACGGTAATCTCAGTTTCTTCGAGATACTTTGCCATTTCTTTTGTCTGTGCTTCTGTTACATCAGAGATAACTTCCAGTTCTTTAGAAGCATTTCCGGCAATGATTCCGGCTGTAGCAGCGGCCGGGATTCCTTTTAAATGATTCGTGTTCGGAACGATTACACTTTTTACATTTTTAATAATGCTTCCGCTTGCTCCGATATGTACGCGCTCCGGTATGCAGCCCAGCACTTCACGGGCTTTGGCAGCAGCGTAAGCCAGAGCAATTGGCTCGGTACACCCCATAGCCGGTATTAATTCTTCTTTTAATATCTGGATATATGCCTGATATTTAATATCTTCTTTTGTCATGAAAACCTCCAAATGCCAGTTTTCTCCTGGCAATAATAAAAAATGTTCGACTTGAATTTATTGAACCATATTTTCGGAGAAAATGCACCTGTTATTTAAAAATTTGATGAAATTAAATGTTGTAAGAAATACTGATGACATTCTTGAATTATTTATATTCACTTTTGGGATAGATTTTTCACTATTGATTAACTTGAAGCTGGCAGTTATGCTAAAAAGTGGTATACTGTACATGATACTGTAACATATTTTTCTGCATATTTCTGCAATCCATATCGCAGTAATGGTAGCTTAGAGATAATTTGAGATAATTGTAGGGCGTGAGGACATACTATGACAGAGGGGAAAATGATAAAGAACAGACAGATGAATATGCTGATAATGATTGCAATTATTGTTGGAATTTGTATTCCGCTTTTCTTTACCGCGGTTCAGATTGGCGTATTTGCGAAAGAGCCAGTCGTAGAAGCCAGGCAGGAAGTGACAGATGAGAGTGCTCCGGTACTCCGCGTGGCGGTTGATGATGGGTTTTGCCCAATGTCATTTTATGATGCGGACGGGAATTTATCCGGTCTTAACGTGGAGTTGATCACGATGGTTGCTAATCAGCTTGGAATGCGGCTGGAATTCGAGTGTGGTGACTGGATGACGTGCCGGCAGAATCTGGAGGAGGGAAAAGCAGATGCAATTCTCGGTCTGGAGACATTTTCAAATATGCAGCATGTATTAAAGACAGTTCCGGTGACAACAGACCAGCTTAATATATATGGAAAGAATGAGATTGAGAGTATCGGTGCTCTTGCGAACAAGAAAGTTGCAGTGATGGCAAGATCTGTAATTATGACAATATTTGATCTGCAGTGCGAGTATGTGGAGTACAACACGAATTCAGAGATTTTGAAAGCAGTCGAAAATGGTGAGGTGGATTATGGAATCTGCCATGAGGCTGTTGCAGAGAAGATTATCGAGAAAGAAAATCTGAGTGTTGTACCAAGCCTTACGATCATGAACAGCTTCCTGACATTTGGCGTGCGTGAAGACAAAGAAGAATTAAGAGACCAGATGAATACGATCCTTAAGTATTATGCGAATCAGGGAACGCTTGCAAGTCTGGAAAATAAATGGATCGTGAACTATTCAAGAAATCGTTCCCTTAGTTATGTTATAGAGCAGAATAAAGTCTTTTATGTAGCATATCTGATCACATGGTTATTTGTTATGTTTCTTCTGAGCATACTAAAAGCAGACTATTCCAGAAAGCAGCATTACATTGCGACGCTTCTGGAATATCAGTCAGAATTAGAAAAATCCAGCCAGGAAGTCATGCGGGCAAATCAGGCGAAGAGCGACTTTCTGTCACATATGACCCACGATATACGGACGCCGATCAATGGCATAATGGGAATGGTCGAGGTTATCAAAAAGAATTGTTCCGACCAGAATAAGGTAGATGAATGCCTGGATAAAATTCAAAAAGCCTCCGGACACCTGTTGGACCTCCTTAATGATGTGCTGGATATGAGTAAACTGGAGAGTGGTAAGATTCAGTTAGAACAGATTCCATTTGAACTGGAAAAGGAGATGAAAGAACTTCAGACCATTATGGAGACTCAGGCAGAAGAAAAAGGATTGACGGTTTTTTGGGATATGACGGGAATCTGCCATAATGAGCTGATTGGAAGCCCGTTACATATGAGAAGAATACTTCTGAACCTGCTCAGTAATGCGGTCAAATATAATAAAAAGGGTGGAGAGATCCATCTGACTGTAAACGAAATTATGCAGAACGATAAGACTGCTTTGTTTGAATTCAAGGTCGCAGACAATGGAATCGGTATGAGTGAATCTTTCATAGAAGATAAATTATTCCAGCCGTTCGTACAAGGAGCGGGAGAAGCCAGAACAAAGTATCAGGGAACCGGACTTGGAATGTCCATTGTCCAGAGAATTGTCCGGGAAATGACAGGCTCTATTGATGTCGAGAGTAAAGAAGGAGAAGGAACCACATTTACTGTAACATTGCCATTTGCGATTAATCGCAGTGAAAATGTGCCAAAGACCATAGAGGAACAGAAACCAGACATTAGTGGCATGAAGATCCTGGTCGTAGAGGATAATGACCTGAATCTGGAGATCGCCCAGTTTATGCTGGAGGAAGATAAGGCAGTCGTAGAGGTCGCAAGAGATGGACTTCAGGCAGTAGAAGCATTTAAAAACAGCCGGGAGGGCGAACTCGAAGCAATCCTTATGGATATTATGATGCCGAATATGGATGGAATTGAGGCAACAAAGACGATTCGAAGTCTTGACCGTGCTGATGCAAAAAGTATCCCGATCATTGCCATGACAGCAAATGCATTTGTAGAAGACATGAGAAAGACAAAAGAAGCAGGTATGAATGAACATCTGACAAAACCTGTAGATGGTGAAAAATTACTTCAGGTACTTTACAACTATAAAAAGCAGGGATTTTAACATAAAAGAACAGGAATAACATCGGCAGAAATGCCGGTGTGAGAGGAGAGATTTATGAGCCACATAGCAGACTGGCTTACGGCAATCGGACATAATCATTACAAATTGAAGCTGAAGTGTTGAGAGATGGCAAGAACCGGAAAGTAAAAATTATGCTTCGTTATGAGTGGATTTACAGAAAGCCTGAAAAAAATAGATAAAAATGTATTTAAGTTTTAGTATATCCATGTATTGACATGAGGTTATAATATTTATAAAATACAGACAGAAAGGGAGCGTGAAAAAAATGAAAATCGCATTATTAGAACCAATTGGAGTATCAAAAGAAGTTATTGATGAGTTATCAGCACCGATTACAGAAAAGGGACATGAATTCGTATATTATGATACCAAAACAACAGATCCGGCAGAACTTGCCAAGAGAAGTGAAGGCTGCGACATTGTTATGATCGCTAACAATCCGTATCCGACAGAGGTTGTAGAGAAAGCGGATGCACTGAAGATGTTATCTGTAGCATTTACAGGAATTGACCACATCGGAACAGACAAGTGTAAAGAGAAAAATATTATGATCTGTAATGCAGCAGGGTACTCAAACCAGACAGTTGCCGAGCTTATCATTGGTATGGCGATTGACGCATTAAGACATGTAGTAAAAGCTGACGGACTTGTAAGAAATGGTGGAACAAGTGCAGGCCTTGGAGGAAAAGAAATCTGCGGAAGAACGGTCGGAATTATTGGACTTGGACAGATCGGACTCATGGCAGCAAAATTATTCCAGGCATTTGGCGCTAAAGTTATCGCTTACAACAGAAGTGAGTCTGAGGAAGCAAAAGCACTTGGAATCGAGTATAAATCATTAGAGGAAGTATTATCAACAAGTGATATCGTATCACTGAACCTTCCACTGAATGCAGAGACAAGAGGATTCCTGTCAGCAGATAAGATTGCACTTATGAATGAGAACACAATCTTCATCAACTGTGCAAGAGGACCAATCGTAGACAACGAGGCACTTGCGAAAGCGCTGAATGATGGCAAGCTTGGATATGCATGCGTTGACGTATTTGATATGGAGCCGCCGATCCCGGCAGATTATCCATTGCTTCAGGCTAAGAATACATTATTGACACCTCATCAGGCATTCATCTCCGAGGAGTCTATGGTAAGAAGAGCAAAGATTGTATTCGATAACGTGACCGCTTATCTTGACGGCAAGCCGGTCAACGTATGTAAGTTGTAAGAATAAAAAAGACAAAAAAGACATAAAAATAGAGAATGATATAGTACTTTGATAATTTCACATATTTACAAAGTTCTAAGTATGAAAGGCAGTTTCGTAAAAGTCAGCCAAATAGAGCAGACTTACCGAAACTGCCTTTTGTTGCCAAGCATACGACAAAAAGGTCCGGTGGACCTTTTTTAGTTTGAAATCTATACTAAAAGTTTGAAAATTCAGTTTATATGCCATGAAAAGATGTAAACGCTTACACAAATAAAAATTAAAACTTCTAAAACTATAAGGGGAAATAAAAATAGCCAATAACTTGTGGATATTATACAAAAATAGATACAATAATTTGTCGGAAAAGTCAATAAAAACGACCTTGCTTTCGTCAAGATTTTGACATATACTTTATAACAGAATGTAAGCTCTTACACAATGAAGGAGTGAGAGGCTGCAAAAATATAACAGTTAACCAGAAAAGCATGGTATCGAAAGGAGACTCCAAAGATGATGAAATGGAAACGAATTGTCAGTGCAGCTGTCTGTGTATGCATGGCAGGAATGCTGATAACGGGATGTGGAAGCAAATCGGATTCCTCTTCAAAGAAGCGTATTATCCGTGTGGCTCTTTCACAGTCTGAGGAACACCCTGAGTACAAGGGTATGGAGACATTTAAAAAGTATGTCGAGGAGAAACTCGGTGACAAGTATGAAGTTCAGCTTTATCCAAATGAGCTTCTTGGTGGACAGACAAAAGCAATTGAGCTGACTCAGACTGGTGCGATTGACTTTACGATTGCCGGAACACCGAACCTTGAAATATTTGCCGATGTATATGAAGTATTCAGTATGCCGTATCTGTTTACATCTGAGGACGCTTATTTTGCAGCTATGAATGATACAGATTACATGAATAAAATTTATGCATCTACAGAGGATACAGGACTTCAGGTTGTAACATGGTACAACGTAGGTACAAGAAACTTCTATGCAAAGAAAGCAATCAATACACCAGATGACCTGAAAGGTCTGAAGATGCGTGTGCAGCAGAGCCCGGCAAGTATCAAGATGTGTAATGCATTTGGCGCAGCTGCATCTCCGATGTCATTTGGAGAGGTATATACAGCAATTCAGCAGGGAGTTATTGACGGAGCAGAGAACAATGAGCTTGCTCTGACAGATAATAAGCACGGTGAGGTTGCAAAATATTACAGCTACACGATGCATCAGATGATTCCGGATGTTCTGATTGCAAACTACAAGCTCCTCAATGACATGAGCGAGGAAGACAGAGAAGTATTTGAGGAAGCTGCAAGACTTTCTACAGAGACAGAGCTCAAAGATTGGGAGACAGATGTAGAGACCGCTAAGAAGACAGCAGAAGAAGATATGGGAGTTCAATTTATTTATCCGGACATCAGTCTTTTCAAAGATAAAGTAAAGAACGTACAGAAAGAAATGCTGGAAGACAATCCGAATATCAAGGATCTGTATGAGCATATTCAGAAATATAACAAACAATACGAAGGGGAGGGAAAATAAATGGAAACATTACATACAATCAGAAAATGGTTAGATAGAATTGTTGGAACCATTTGTATATTCCTCTTTGCATTAATGGTAGTTGTAGGAAGCTATCAGATTATCACAAGATTCATATTTAATAACCCAAGTACCATTTCCGAAGAGCTTCTGACATATTCATTTGCATGGATGGCTATGTTTGCAACAGCTTATGTATTCGGAAAACGTGACCACATGAGAATGACATTTGTCGTAGACAAGCTGGCACCTGCACAGAGAAAAGTGTTGGAAATCGTGTTGGAAATCCTTGTCATTGCATTTGCAGTCATCGTACTGATCTATGGCGGATTTAACATTATGGGACTGACTATGACTCAGAAGACAGCTTCCCTTGGAGTTATGATGGGACAGGTATATGCAGTCGTTCCGATTTCCGGAATCCTGATTGCGATTTATGGAATTTTAAATGTAGTTGATCTGTGTAAAGGTTACGAGAGAAAAGAAGAGGAGGAGAAATAATTATGAACACTGCACTTGTATCCGGACTGATTATTTTAGTCCTCTTGATTATCATGCTGATTGCCGGTGTGCCGATCGCAGTAGCACTTGGTGTATCTTCCGTATGCGCAATTCTTCCAATCATGGATCTGAATGTAGCCGTACTGACCGGATGCCAGAGAATCTTCTCCGGTATCTCTGTATTCAGCCTGCTTGCTATCCCGTTCTTTATTCTTGCAGGAAATATTATGAATAAAGGTGGTATCGCCGTAAGACTGATTAACCTTGCAAAATTAATTACAGGACGCGCTCCTGGGGCACTTGCTCAGACAAATATCCTTGCAAATATGTTATTCGGTTCTATTTCAGGATCTGGTACAGCAGCAGCTTCTGCTATGGGATCAATCATAGGACCAATCGAGAAAGAAGAGGGATATGATCCGAACTTCTCTGCAGCAGTTAACATTGCAACAGCACCGACAGGACTTCTGATTCCGCCAAGTAACGTAATGATCACATACTCACTGGTCAGTGGAGGAACTTCCGTAGCAGCCCTTTTCATGGCTGGTTACATTCCGGGAATTCTCTGGGGACTCGCTTGTATGTTGGTTGTATATGTGATTGCAAAGAAAAAAGGCTACCGCGCAAAAACACGTTTTACAGCATCTGAAGCTGGAAAGATCATCCTTCAGGCTCTGCCTTGCCTGCTTCTGATTGTAATCGTAATTGGTGGAATCATCTTCGGTATCTTCACTGCAACAGAAGGTTCTGTAGTGGCCGTAGTATACAGCCTGCTTCTGTCATTATTTGTATACAAATCAATCAAGATCAAAGAACTGCCGAAAATCCTTCTGGATAGTGCTGAGATGACGGGTATCATCATTTTCCTGATCGGTGTATCCAGCATCATGTCATGGGTTATGGCATTTACAAATATTCCGGAACTGGTATCTACAGCACTGCTTTCCGTAAGCAGCAACAAGTTTGTTATCCTGTTCCTGATCAATATTATCCTTCTGATTGTCGGAACATTTATGGATATGACACCGGCCTGCCTGATCTTCACACCGATCTTCCTGCCGGTATGTACCGCACTTGGAATGGACACTATCCACTTTGGTATCATGATGATCTTCAACCTGTGTATCGGAACAATCACACCACCGGTTGGAACAACACTGTTTGTTGGTGTTAAAGTCGGTAAAGTACAGATTGAGACAGTATTCAGACAGTTGCTCGTATACTTTGCAGCAATCTTTATCGTACTGATGCTCGTAACATATATCCCGAACTTAAGCCTGTGGCTGCCGAAATTGATGGGATACATCTAGGATAAAATTTAATATAAGTTGCACAACTAAAAGCACGCAGATATGAATGATTTTCTATGACTGCTGCGCTGCATATTATTGATTTTCTACGCAAACTCGCCTAAAGGACAGGCTCAGACAAAGCTCCGAAAATCAAGCTATGCTCGCAGTTATGACAAAAATCACACAATCATCTGCGTGCTTTTTACTTGTGCTTAAATATAGAATTTTATGATGGGATGTCACGTTGGTTGTGATGTATGCAATTCGCTCATAAAAATGTAAATGTATGTAGACGATTCGCTCATAAAATTGTGAATATAAGTGTTAAATTCGCTCATAAAATTGTGAGACAGCGCAATAATTCACTCATGAAATTGTTGGAACATTGAATAAACAACGAAAATATGGTAATCTTAGTATGTGAGGTGAATTGTATGTATTTGAGACGGAAAATAGATGATTATTTGAAAGAATGGAAAAATAGTGAGGAACGTAAGCCTTTGATTATCAAAGGTGCAAGGCAGATTGGAAAGACGGAGTCTATCCGTAAGTTTGCAGAAGAAAATTATACTTCGGTTATAGAAATTAATTTTGTGGAGGAGCCAAAGTATCGTACAATTATTGTGAACGGATATGGGGCGGATGAGATTGTAAAAAGCATTTCCAGAATTGATCCGCAGAAGCAGTTTATTCCGAAGGAAACATTGATATTTTTTGACGAGTTGCAGGAATTTCCGGAGATTGCGACTTCTCTTAAATTTTTTGCTCAGGACGGACGATTTGACATTATATGCAGCGGGTCTTTGCTGGGAATTTCATATCAGAGGATTGAAAGTAACAGTGTTGGATACAAGAATGATTACACGATGTATTCTATGGATTTTGAGGAATTTTTGTGGGCGAAGGGATATCAAGACGATGTGATAGAAGATATGCTGGAGCATATGTGCCAAGGGAAAGCATTTGGAAAGGCAGAGCTTTATACATTTGAGGAAGCATTTCTTGATTATTGTATTTTAGGGGGACTTCCGGCAGTGGTTCGGGAATATATCAGCACGAATACATTTACAGGAACATTACAGATGCAGACGCAGCTTTTGGAAGACTACAAGGAAGATATCCGCAAGTATGCTGACGGATTGGATCAGACTCGTATATTGAATGTATTTCAGCATATCCCAGTGCAGCTTGCGAAGGATAATAAAAAATTCCAAATATCGAAAGTGGCAAAAGGAGCAAGGTTCAAAGATTATCGAGGGTGTATAGAATGGCTGAAGGATACGGGACTTGTAAATGTATGTTATTGTCTGCAATATCCGGAATTGCCATTAAAAGGTAATTATGATGAAGAAAAGTATAAGCTTTATTATTTTGATACGGGAATGCTGGTAGCGATGCTGGATGAGGAAGCTCAGGAAGATTTGCGTGCGAATAAAAATATGAATGTATATAAGGGCGCTTTGTATGAGAATGTCGTAGCTGAAGCACTCGTGAAAAGCGGGTATGGTCTGTACTATTATAAAAAAGAAAATGCTACGCTAGAGGAAGACTTTTTTGTAAGGACGAGAGATTCTCTTGTGCCGGTGGAGGTAAAGGCAACCAATGGACGGTCAAAGTCTTTACGGACATTAATTAAAAGTGAAAATTACCCGGATATCAAGTTTGGAATAAAATTAATTAAAGGGAATATAGGGATAGAGAATGATATTCACACATTTCCATATTTTTGTACATTTTTGCTGAAGAGATATATCAGCTGGGAGATGTCTTCCACCTCTATAGGTGGTGAGTAATAGCAAATTTGTCTCAGTGGGAGTTAGGTCTCCGACTGAGATAAACGCTCTGCGGGGATGCGCAGTGATTCTGATAGGAATAAGTCAGCTTCGCTGACCAGAATCACGCGCCAAGTCTCACGAACGTTCGACTTGAATTTGAGATTTGAGGAGAAAATTGTTTGTGAAGTGGAATACGTAATTGATTTTCAAATCTGGGGCAGTTATAATTTTACATATGGTAAGTGAGATATAATCGGAGGAAAGGGAATATGAATCGTATTCGGAAGATTATGTGTTGTTGTGGCAATGGTGTAGGGACGTCTCTTATGTTACAGATGACAGTGGAGGAGGCCCTGGAGAAGCTTGGAGTTTCGGGAGTTGAGGTGGCATTTGGCTCAATTGCGGAGGCTCCGGTGAATCATGCGGATCTTTATGTGGTATCTGAGGAGATTGTGGATGTGTTAGGTGAGCTTCCTGTTTTGGGATTGAGTGATCTGATGGATTCGGATCAGGCTGCAGAGCGGTTAAAAGTGTGGATGGAAAGCTAAAGTTTCATATAAAGATAAAGAAGCTGTGAATTTTATGGTTGGAGATTGGTTGATGATATGGCAGTTGGATATCTGAATGAACGGACACAAAAAGTGATAAATATGATGTCGAAACGAAGCAGTGCGCTGAGTATTAAAGAGATGGCAAATGAGCTTGGTGTTTCAACGAGAACAGTATATAACGAGCTGGATCGGGCAAATGACTGGCTAAAGACGAAAGAATTGCCATGTCTTCAAGTGGTGCGTGGCCATGTACAGCCGTTTTCTGCGGAAGAGACTGCAAGGATTGAATCGACAGTCGGATTAGAAAAGTCGCAGGATGATT
>SKEY01002315.1_pt1 | contig 20308 bp, 17 predicted proteins | sample 4843871 | NCBI WGS metagenome assembly SKEY01 (sample SAMN11008797, study PRJNA524170) | human gut metagenome | biome: Human fecal sample; material: Feces; isolation source: fecal sample from pouch patient p36 | host: Homo sapiens | place: Israel: Tel-Aviv | collected 2016-12-04 | reverse complement strand
TTACATCACTCCCGCAGATAAGGAAGAGAACAAAAGTCTTGCTTCTATTAAAAAGATCCTGGACTACATCAACCTCAATTATTCACAGTCACTGACCGCAGCAGAGCTTACTGCTCTCTCCAATTACAGCGAATACTACTTTATGAAACTGTTCAAGCAATATACAGGCAAGACCCTGATTGCCTACATCAATGACCTGCGCATTGAGAAAGCCAAGCCTATGCTTCTGCACTCCGACTCCTCTGTCACAGAGATCGCACTGGAAGTAGGCTTCAACAACACCAGCTACTTCATTAAGAAATTCCAGCAGGCAACCGGAATGTCTCCCCACAAGTTTCGCAGAAACCTGTCATAAAATCGCAATTTTGTTGTATTTTTTTTAATAGACTGCTGATATAGTTATAGATGTCAGCAAGAGAACTTCTCTTCCTGATATAAATCAAAAACAATACACTATTCAAAACTAAAAAATAAGCAATCTAACTCATAAAAAAACACATATTCATTTCAGAAAGGGAGATTACGATGGAAACTTTAGAAAAACTCATCTACGACCTGTATAAGAAAAACGCACGTCAGTGCACAGACGAAGAAATCTACAATGCATTATTAATCTATACAAAGAACCAGCTCTTCGAAAGAGGCTATCAGGACGGAAAGAAGAAGATTTATTATATTTCCGCTGAATTCCTGATCGGTAAATTATTATCCAACAACCTGATCAACCTTGGAATCTACGATGATGTTGCTAAATTCTTAAAAGAAAACGGCAAAGAAATCGCTGCTATCGAAGAAGTTGAACCGGAACCATCTCTTGGTAACGGCGGTCTTGGACGTCTGGCAGCATGCTTCCTGGATTCTATCGCAACTCTGGGACTTCCGGGCGAAGGTATTGGTCTGAACTATCACCTCGGACTGTTCAAACAGCTCTTTGAGAACAGACTTCAGAAAGAAACTCCGAACCCATGGATTGAAAAACACAGCTGGCTCACACCTGCAGGTGTTTCCTATACTGTACCGTTCCGCGGATTCTCACTGAAATCTTCCCTGTACGATATCGACGTTGCAGGCTACAATAACAAATCCATTCATCTGCACTTATTTGACATCGATCTGGCAGACGAATCTATGGTTCACGATGGAATTTCCTTTAACAAAAAGGACATCCTTCACAACCTGACACTGTTCCTGTATCCGGATGACAGCGATGATGACGGACGTAAACTCCGTATCTTCCAGCAGTACTTCATGGTATCCAATGCTGCACAGTTCATTCTTGACGAGGCAACAAAGAAAGGCTGCAATCTGCATGACCTTGCAGACTACGCAGTGATCCAGATCAACGATACTCACCCAAGTATGATCATTCCTGAACTGATCCGTCTCCTGACAGAACGTGGAATCGCCTTTGATGAAGCTGCTGAAATCGTATCCAAAGTATGTGCTTACACAAACCATACTATCCTTGCAGAGGCTCTGGAAAAATGGCCAATGGACTACCTTCTTGATGTAGTTCCTCACCTTGTACCAATCATCGAAAAGCTGGATGAAAAGATCAAAGCAAAATATCCTCAGGAAAATGTAGCCATCATCGACAAGAACAACCTGGTTCACATGGCACATATGGATATCCACTATGGATTCTCCATCAACGGTGTTGCTGCCCTGCATACAGAAATCCTGAAAACAAGCGAGCTGAAAGCTTTCTATGATATTTATCCGGAGAAATTCAACAACAAAACTAACGGTATCACATTCCGCCGCTGGTTAATGCACTGCAATCATCCGCTGACAGACTATATTACCTCTCTGATCGGTGATGAGTTTAAAACAAATGCAACTGCTCTGGAAAATCTCCTGAAATATAAGGATGATGAGGCAGTTCTGAACAAGCTTCTTGAGATCAAAACAGAAGCTAAGAAAACCTGTAAAGAATTTATCCTCTCTAACACAGGTGTTGAAATTAATGAGAACAGCATCTATGATATCCAGATCAAACGTCTCCATGAGTACAAACGCCAGCAGTTAAATGCTCTGTACATCATCAGCAAATATCTGGAGATTAAGGGTGGCAAAAAACCATCTCAGCCTGTAACCTTTATCTTTGGTGCAAAAGCAGCTCCTGCTTATGTGATCGCAAAGGATATCATTCATCTTCTGCTCACACTCCAGGATCTCATCAAAGATGATCCAGAAGTTGCACCATACATGAAGCTTGTTATGGTTCAGAACTACAATGTATCCGCAGCCGAGAAATTATTCCCTGCATGCGATATTTCCGAACAGATCTCCCTGGCTTCCAAAGAAGCAAGTGGTACAGGTAACATGAAGTTCATGCTCAACGGTGCTGTTACTCTGGGAACTATGGACGGTGCTAACGTAGAGATCAGCGAACTGGTTGGTGAAGATAACATCTATATTTTCGGTGAATCCAGTGAGAAAGTTATCGAGCATTACGAGAAAGCAGACTATTGCTCCAAAGATATCTACGAGAACGATGAACATATCAAAGAATGCGTTGACTTCATCGTAAGTGACAAGATGCTGGCACTTGGTCATAAAGAAAATCTGGAAAGACTGCATCACGAACTGGTAAGCAAAGACTGGTTCATGACACTGCTTGACTTCAACGACTATGTTAAAACAAAAGATCAGGCTCTGGCTGATTATGCAGACAGAAAGACATGGTCTAAGAAGATGCTTGTCAATATCGCAAAAGCTGGATTCTTCTCTTCTGACAGAACGATCGAGCAGTACAATAATGATATCTGGCACCTGACACCGGCTAAATAATCTAATAAAAATTCAGCAGCAGGCATTGTATATCCGATGGGATATACAATGCCTGCTGTTTTGTTTTTATATATCCTTGTAATAAGCCGGAGAAATCACATCTGCTTCCTTGCAGGAGCATCCGTTCTCGTAACTGTCACAGCAGTCACAGTTCGAACAGTACATATGTGTATCCGGGATATAGAATAATCCGCCATAGAGCGGTGAAGTACGCAGTTCTTTGGATTCTTTCTTGCTGTTCGCAAAGTGGATTCCATTAGAGATCAGCATATTCTCCGGTTCGTATCGGGAGAAGTCGAAGTAATGTCCCTGCGTTCCGTGATGGGGTACTTTGATGCACCAGTAATGTTCATATAACGGCAGTTTTCCGTCATAGTTCTCTGCGATCATCTTCATATGTTCCGGCTGGGCATCTCCGGTAAATAACAGATTCAACTCTCCATCGTGGGCATTCTGGAATATGATACTGATCTTATGCTTGAACTGTCTAAGATTCACTTTATTCTCGTTTAAATAGTTCAACAGATCTTTGAACTTCGAAATTGCTTTAATTCTTCTGAATTCTCTGTCATACACATATGCCAGAGAGATTTTCTCCTGTTCTTCTTCAGACTGCTCTTTTCCCTCTTCTGTCATGGACCAGATGATCTTACGCAGTTTTTCTGCAAACTCCAGCAGAACTTCCATTACTTCAGTAAATCTCTCATCTTTACTGAGCTGGTCATATACTTCATCTGTTTCTTTCTGAATAACATCTACATCCGGCCACAGTGCCTGATATTTGTTCTCAAAGAGTTTTCCTCTGCTGAGAAGCTCCACATTCTGCTTATTCTCCAGAAGTGCATCCACCAGCGCAAACAGGCTGACCTGACGGCTTGGAAGGCCAGATTCTTTCAACAGGTCTGCAAGAAGCAGCAATACCAGAGTTCTGCTCATCTCTTTTTTCGAAAAAACATCCGGCAGGTAAATTTTACCGAAGTCAACAGAAATATCTTTCTTCTTCATCATATAAAGAAGACCTGACAGATGATCCATATGGAAATGTGTCAGAAGCAGATTTTTACTGCTGATCGTTGATAAATCTGAGATGATCAGATCGAAGATTTCTCTTCTGGGGCGTCCTTCTATCCTGCTGTTGTTGGTTCCGAAGTCCACCAGCAGACTTTTCTTTCTGTCCCGGAGGCAGAAGCAGTCTCCGAAACCTACATTATACATTCGTACTTTCATTCTTTTCCCTCTTATGTGCCAGAGCCTGTTTCAAACACGCTCTAATGCTTTTTTCTATTCCATGCTCTCTTTATTTAGAATAAAGTGATTTTTCTTATAACTGATAATACCCTCTTTCTGCATTTTCGACAATTCTGCTGACAATGCGCTTCTGTCTACAGCAAGATATTCAGCCAGTTGTTGTCTGTTAAACGGGACAATGATGTCATTGCTGTCCTGTTTTCCAGCCTCACTCGATAAATAGGCAAGAACTTTTCCACGGATTGTTTTCTTGCTGATCTGGTCGATTTTTCTGGTGAGTGTCAGGTTCTTTTTTGCAAGAATTCCTACCAGATTTTCTACCAGTCTGCGATGGAAGTCGCAGGCTGAGGTACAGGTCTGTAAGACTCTGTGAGCATTCAGCATCAGTACTTGTGTTTCTTCTACTGCTACAGCACTGATCAGAAGAGGCATTTTTTCCATACATGCGTATGCTTCGCCGAAAAGCTGTCCTTTTCCAAATCCTGCCAGAATCTGGCGTTCCCCCCAGTAATCGTCACTGATGATCTGAACTTTGCCATCCAGGATCATTCCAAAATTCTCAGTTATTTCTCCGGTCTGAAAAATGTATTCTCCTTTTTTATAGGTTTTGGAGGAGGCATTCAGGCATTCCAGCAGGCTTTTTATTTCTTCTTCTGTAAATCCCTGGAATAATCGGGATTTACAGAGAAAGTCTGTATCTATCATAGAATTCCTTTCGGATGATTTTTTATTCTTTGTTGTAAATACAACGGCTGATTTTATTTTAATATAGGAAAATAGGAAATGCAAGGGGTTGTTGTTTGTGTTATGATATTAGAAATGGAGACTTAAAATTGATTATTATGAAATGGAGATATACACATATGACAAAACAGGAACTGGCTCTTGAGGTTATTGAGAGATTGAAGAAAGAATATCCGGATGCTGATTGTACCCTGGATTATGATAATGCGTGGAAATTACTGGTAAGTGTGCGGCTGGCGGCGCAGTGTACAGATGCGCGTGTGAATGTAGTCGTGCAGGATCTGTATGCGAAGTTTCCTACTGTGGAGGCGCTTGCAAATGCGGATGTTGCAGATATTGAGGCGATCGTGCGGCCTTGTGGGCTGGGTAAGAGTAAGGCAAGGGATATCAGTGCCTGTATGAAGATCCTGCATGAACAGTATCATGATCATGTTCCGGAAGATTTTGATGCGCTTTTGAAGCTTCCGGGAGTTGGGAGAAAGAGTGCGAATCTGATCATGGGGGATGTGTTTGGTAAACCGGCGATCGTTACGGATACCCATTGTATTCGTCTGTCTAATCGTATTGGCCTGGTGGATAATATAAAAGAACCTAAGAAGGTGGAAATGGCTTTATGGAAGATCATTCCGCCGGAAGAAGGCAACGATTTCTGCCACCGTCTGGTTAATCACGGCCGTGATGTCTGTACCGCCCGTACCAAACCATACTGTGACAGATGTTGCCTGAATGATATCTGTTCGAAAAATGGTGTGGACAATTAAATCTGCTCCAGGCTGGCGAAGAAGAGTTCATAGAAATCGTCTTCTCCTGCCAGTTTCGGAGAGTTCTCTCCGCCGCCATTGGTGCTTCTGCGCATGGTTGCATAGAATTCTTCTCCCGCTGTGATCAGATCCATTTCATAAATCTGATATCCCAGTTCCCGGCATTTGGCGCAGAATGCTTCCAGAGGCTGTTCTGCTTTTCTGGTGTCCATCAGTTCCTGCCAGATATTATGATCTTTCAGTGCTTTTTCTCTTAACTCGTCTAACATAGCTCCGATTTCCATAATAACAATCCTCCTTTTATTTACTGCTGTTCATCAGTTCATAATAGAATATATACTGCTGCATCACGCCCCGGCAGCCCTTATAACGTCTGTTTGGAAATCCCCGTTTGTAATGAGCATCCAGTGCCTGACGGATGTGAGTATCTACGGGAAATGCATCCAGCTGATGCAGACCGAAAAGACAGATACAATCTGCTACTTTTTCCCCAACTCCATACAGTCCCAGAAGTTCTTTTCTAGCATTTTTATATGTCATATCGTACAGACTATCCAGTGAAATATCTCCAAAACAGACCTTCCTGGCTGTGTCCAGTACGTATTTCGCTCTGTATCCCAGATTGCACCCCCGAAGCTGTTCTTCTGTCGTTGAAGCCAGTGCATCTGCAGAGGGAAATGCATAATACTCTGCACCTGTACTGCTTATCTTTCTTACTCCGAATTCCCGGCTGATATTTTCAATACACTTCTTTATTCTGGTGATGTTATTCTGCTGAGAGATCAGGAAGGAAATGGTTATCTCCCACAGATCCTGCTGCAGAATACGGATCCCGCTTCCCAGCTCTCCTGCTGTCATCAGATATTTATCCCGAGGGTTGATCTTATTTATGTATTCGCTGTAATCACAGTCCAGATCGAAATACCGGATCCAAAAGAAGATAAAGTCCTCTTCCGGGCAAAAGAAATTGACAATTCCCCCCTCCTGAGTCAGTTCCAGATATTTATCTCCCGCGATCACCCGGTAGCGGTCATCACTGATCTGATCCATCCGGAAACACTGTCCGGACCTGCAGATCTGCCCCAGGTCAAAATTGTCCACCTCTATTGTCAGCATATCCTAATCCCCTCTGTAAAATTGCCAAGCCATCAGCGCATCTTCGTAACTGATTACTTTTTATTCTTGATGAATATATGAATGTATTATATACTATTCTCAGTATAAACGTAAAGCAGAAAGGGGTTCTTACCAATGAAATTTATATATCCTGCGGTTTTCCGCAAAAATGAAGAAGGCAAATATAAGGCATTTTTCCCTGATCTGGCATGCTGTGAAGCAGAGGGCGATACCCTGGATGATGCCATTGATAATGCCAATGAAGCAGCTTACAACTGGATCTATGCAGAAGTAATGGAAGACGAAATGGATCTTCCGCCTGTCTCTGATGAATCTGATCTGGACCTTCAGGAAGGGGAAATCGTCAGAAATATTCAGGTAAATATCCGCATGTATGACGGATGGGACGAATAAGGTGAAATTACAGAAAACAGGCTCTGTTATGTTACAATTCCATTAAACATAAGCGGAGCTTTTTCTATATCATAATATCAGGTATAAAGGAGGATTTATTTATGAAAATGAAAAGATTTCACAAACTGCTGGTCAGCATTGGATTAAGCGCTGCCCTCACATTCGGAATGACATCTGCTGCTTTTGCAGATACCACTACTGCCACTTTACAGCCAGTAGAGACATCTGGAAATACAGATTCCCGCGTGACTTCCGGGGACACTCCGGCAGCATCTGCAGCTTATTATCCAAGCTACTCCAACAGTGGCATCCGGCAGACTGATGCACTTTATCAGAATAACAGCTATAAAATAAAAGTTCAGTGGGATGCCGTATCCCGCGCAAAGAAATACGCGGTAAGCATCAGCCATTATGGTAAAAATTCATTCAAACTCATGGGATATACTCCACGACGGTTTGTAACCATAAAGAACCTGCTTCCAGGAACCGTTTACACCTTAAAGGTCACAGCCATCAATTCTTCCGGAAAAGCCATTTCCACCAGAACCGTAGACTGCACCACCCTTTATAAAACAGTATCTGTAAGATTGTCCTGGTCTTCCAATGCTGCCACAGGATATACCTTTAACATGACCGTTCCCCAGGCCGCCAACTCCATCAGCGGATATAAAGTCGTTTACGAAAGTTCCGTCAATCATAAAAAAGTAACCAAACTTTTTAACACCCGCTACTCCTTCACTCTTCCGCTGGCCCGGAACAGTTTTTACAAAGTATCCATTTATCCGTACATTCAGCTGAATAACAAACGCTGCGTAAGCCCTACACCTACCAACTACATTGTTTCCAAAGAAATTATACTTGCCAAAGCAGGCAATACCCGTAATACAATGACAGTAAGGTGGAACAAGGTTTCCGGAGCAGACAGCTACAGCATTTATATTAAAGCTCCAGGTTCTTCCTTCAAAAAAGTAAAGACCACAGGCAAAACCACCTACACCCTCACAAATATGAGTTTAAACAAACAGTATCAGATCCGGGTTGTGGCAAACAAAAAGCTCTACGGAAAGCAGTGGCGTTCCGCTTTCAAAACCTATAATATGAGCCTCAGTTAATCCGCTGAACCGTTCAGAAACGTTAAATTCAATCCAGGTTCCGCAGTTACAAAAAAACAGTAACTGCGGAACCTTTTTCTTGACTTCTTCGCGTCATAGTGCTACAATGCAGGAAGATTAAGACAAGGGGAGCTTGTGTAAACAGGCTGAGAGTAAGCTGTATCGCTTTAACCCATAACCTGATTTGGATAATGCCAACGTAGGGAAAGTTATCGTTCTTTCGGACTGCAGTATGTTGTTGGCGTATTGCAGTTTTTCTTTTTTATCCACGGATAAACGGAAGGTTTTTCGATCCGCACAGATGGATATTTATACTTTCATTCATTGTTATCCCCCCTTATCTTAGTTTCACATGGCAGACCGGGGGCACCACTCTCTGCTGAATCTCAGAAGTTCACTTACAAACTTACAGATATGCGCAGGTGCAAGTCCCTGTTTCTATACAGGAGGCGCATTTCATTTATTATCATTATACGTAAGGAACGTACAATGATCAGCAGCCCGCAGTGCAGGGCAAGGAGGAAAAAATGACACAGTACACAACACAGATGGACGCAGCACGTCACGGAATCATTACATCTCAGATGGAGATCGTAGCAGAAAAGGAGCACATGGATGCAGACGAATTAAGAGAACTGATCGCGAAAGGACAGGTGATCATTCCCTGCAATAAGAATCATAAATGCATCAGCCCAAGCGGTGTAGGTGCGAAACTCACCACCAAGATCAATGTAAACCTGGGTGTTTCCAGAGACTGGAAAGACGTTGATATGGAGTATAAAAAGGTACATTCTGCAGTAGAAATGGGTGCTGAAGCCATCATGGATCTCAGCTCCTACGGCGATACCAGAAGCTTCCGCCGCAAACTTACTTCTGAATGTCCGGCAATGATCGGAACTGTTCCGATCTACGATGCAGTGGTATATTATCACAAAGCTCTTGGCAAAATTACTTCCGAAGAATGGATCGATATTGTACGTATGCATGCAGAAGACGGCGTGGATTTCATGACTATCCACTGCGGTATGAACCGTGCAACAGCAGCCCGTTTCAAGCAGAATAAACGTCTGATGAACATTGTTTCCAGAGGCGGTTCCATCATGTTTGCATGGATGGAAATGACAGGACAGGAGAACCCATTCTATGAACATTTTGATGAGATCCTGGATATCTGCCGTGAGTATGATATCACTTTAAGTCTGGGTGACGCATGCCGTCCGGGATGTATTGCTGATGCTACCGATACCGCACAGATCGAGGAGCTGATCACTCTGGGTGAACTTACGAAACGTGCATGGGAAAAAGATGTCCAGGTGATGATCGAAGGTCCGGGACATATGCCGCTGAACCAGATCGCCGCAAATATGGAAATCCAGAAGACACTGTGTCATGGTGCCCCATTCTATGTACTGGGACCTCTGGTAACAGATATTGCACCTGGATATGACCATATTACTTCTGCCATCGGTGGTGCTATTGCAGCTTATTCAGGAGCTGCTTTCCTGTGTTATGTAACACCTGCAGAACATCTGCGCCTGCCTAATGCAGAAGATGTAAAAGAGGGAATTATCGCAGCCAAGATCGCAGCCCACGCCGCAGATATTGCTAAAGGTATTCCTGGTGCTGCTGACTGGGATTATAAGATGAGTGAAGCCAGAAAACATCTGGACTGGGAAGAAATGTTCAAGCTCAGCCTGGATCCTGAAAAAGCCAGACGCTACCGCGCAGAAGCCAAACCTGAAAAAGAAGACACCTGCAGTATGTGCGGAAATTTCTGTGCTGTAAAGAACACCAATCGTATTCTGGATGGAGAGATCGTTACTATATTCGACGAATGATCTTATAGCCAGATCAGGCAAACATTGAAATAAATGATTTTATACGTTTAACAATAGGTCTGTTACATTGTTTTCGAAACAAATGCTTATAGAAAGATAGTTTTTGCCATAGTTACTGTCTTTTCTACAATAAACAAAAGCCGTATTTCAACACAATTTGAGTCGTCGAAATACGGCTTTTATCATTCAATTTCCTACATTCTCAGCTTCTTATGAAACTCCCGCAGCATCTCCTTCTGCCTGAAAATAAACAGTCCTGCAAGGGTAAGAAAACTGATCCCTGCGCAGATTACAGAAGGATACCGGAAAGTTACAAGTCCGGTACAGATCAGAATAATGGAAACAAGACCAGCCAGACAGGCCTGGATAAGATAGAAAAGATATTCTTCCCGGGCCAGCCTGCTGATCTTCGCGATCACCGGAACAGAGATCAGCACTGCAAGCACTCCCACCGGAAAAATGAAGTCCACAGACCAGCCTCTCCATCCTGTAAAAACATCCCACAAGATGGCGATCACCGTCACGATCAAAAGCTGCCACATTTCATTCTTCAGAATATTTCTTCTCTTGAAATACGCCACCATTACCACCAGCCATGCACAGACACAGCCTGCCCCTGCAAACCAGAACCAGTTCAGAGTTCCTTCTGCAAGATAATTTACCATTCCACAGATCACCGCGATCACCAGACACAGAAAACTGAACTCCTGTACCACTTTCCGGTTCTCCTTTTTCACCAGCTTTCCGGCTTCTGTACAGCCCGGGAAATCATTTCGCTCTTCCCTGCAGGAAATCTCCTCTTCCTTCAGCATCCGCAGAAAATTCCTCTCAATACTGTTATCCGGGATCTTCGAAGTGAAGCCAAGCGTCATCGCATCTCCATAGGAACAGGAACACATCTGCAGAGAATCCGTGCTTGCAAAAATGCCGAAACGTTCAATAAATTTCTGATATTCTTCCGGAAAACGTACAATCCCGATGTTGGAATACACAGCAGTAATGCTTCTGCTTCCAAGCTCCGCACCTACCATCAGGAAATATTTTTTGATTTCCAGCGGTACTGCTCGCACCAGAGGATTCTTCTCAAGCCGCACATATCCATTCATGTGCATGGCAATCTTCTCTTTTACCAGTTCCTGTTTAAACTGATCCTTCACTGCTTGAAGGACTTCCGTAAACACTGTATGATCTGTAAAAGTATAACCCACTTCGATCCATCCGAAGAAATTCGCCATAGACTGTGACGGAAAATAATTTCTCAGATTCACAGGGATCATCAATGCCACCGGCCGGTTCTGGCGGCTCCTGGGAATTTCTTCATGAATGGCACACAGCATCATGGCCGTAAGCAGTACTGTAATGGAAACACCGTAGGATTTCGCCTTTGCATGGATTTCTTTTACTGGGATTCCAATTTCTGTGATGTGCATATCTGAATGAAGAAGTTTCTCCCCTTTCAGCTTTACAGCAGGCTTTTTCTTCTCTTTGTCTCTGGGCATATCTGAAGAATAATACTGGGAAAAACTATCCTCTTCCTGGTCTCCCCAGGTTGTTTCTTCTGCTGTTTCTATCCGGGGAAGTCCTGCCTGGGGATGTGCCAGGATCAGATAATTCTGCACAAGTTCCTGCAGAAAATGCATAGCTCCTGTTCCATCTGTCAGCGCATGAAATACCTCGAAGTTGATCCTATTTTTATAATAGCTTACCTGAAACAGCAGGGTCTTTTTGTCCGGAATATACAGTCTGCTGCAGGGCGGTTCTGTCTCCGGCACTGCCAGGGCACGCAGTTCCCTGTGTTCCAGATAAAACCAGAACAATCCCTTTCTCAGCACAGTCTGAAACAGCGGATATTTCTCCATGGTCTGATCCAGTGCTGTCTGCAGAACTTCACCGGCAACCTCCTCTTTCAGCTGGCAGTAAAATCTGAAAACTCTGGTGTCATTTTTCCCTGTAACCAGAGGAAAAGCCAATGCTGCATTATCAAGTTTTCTCCATTTTGAATAACCTGCTTCCATCTTTCTCCTGCTTTCTTATTCCGTTTCTGAAGAAGCCAGTACATTGTTTCGTAAATAACTGTCATTCAGAAATCCATTGATAAATCTGAAACTCTCCTGCACATGCAGAAATTTAATCCCCAATGCAAAAAATCCATGAAATGCACCGCGGATCCGGTGTACCTCCACCCTGTTTCCTGCTGCTTCCAGCTTCCTCCCGTATACTTCTCCTTCATCTCTGAGAGGATCATACTCCGCTGTCAGGATCAGCGTTTCCGGCAGATCCTTTAGATCTTTTTCCTGAAGTGGAGAGAAATACGGATTCTTTCTGTCTTCCTCTGTTCTCTGATAAAGGTTCAGATAATCTTCCATTTTTACTGCTGTAAGCAGATAATCACTGCCATTCTCATGCACCGATCTGTAAGGAGATTCTTCTGTATAGCAGTTTCCTACTGCCGGATAGATCAGGATCTGTCGTCTGGGGGTAAATTCTCCCCTGTCTCTGGCCATCAGGCATACTGCTGCTGTGAGATTTCCACCTGCACTGTCACCGATGATCGTAATCTTCTTCGGATCTGTATGAAGGATCAGCTGGTTGGTATAAAGTGCTTTCGCAGCTGCATAACAGTCTTCCAGCGGTATCGGAAATTTATGCTCCGGTGCCAGTCTGTATTCCACAGATACTACGATATGGGCGGTAGCCTGTGCCATTCTGGAACACACACGGTCATAATTTTCCACACTCTCTGTCACCCATCCGCCTCCATGGAAAAACAGAAGTACAGGAAAGGTAGTTCCCTCTGCAATCCCTGCCTCCATGGCTTCTTCTGTGGGGAAATACAGGCGTACAGGTACTTCATGATCTCCATTATATACCCTGGCATCCAGCTTTTTCAAAAAAATCCGGGTTGCATCCAGCTGCTTAAGATCAGCCAGTTTTCTGGAAGAATCCACCTCTATATTTCCATAAGAAAGTGCGTGTAAAACAGTTTTCATTGTCTTCGATATCAATATTTTTTCCTCTTTCTGCTGCCATGATCAATCATGACGCTGTTTATCATTGCTGTATGTTTCACAGAATCTGGCAGCAAATGCCGGCGGTTCATCGTTGGCATACAGATGTGAAATATCTCCGAAAGAACTCATACGGAAGCTGGCGATCCCCTGTCTTCTCTCTTCTGTATGAAAGGTCGTCACAGAACTTGGTGCCGCACATGCTCCATGCCACAATACCATAGGTGAAACACTGAGAAGGTGGCTGACCAGCACACATTCCAGACCAAAATGGCAGAAAAATACCAGAGTATCTTCGTTTTCTTTCTCCACCCTGTAATAGTGTCCTTCCCGTACATATCCATGTTTAGCCAGGACTTCATCAAACTTCCCTGTTACATGATCATAATACTCTTTTACATCAGAATCCTGTATTCTTTCGTTCTCAAACCAGTGGTCATACTGATAGAATCTCTCGTCCATTGTCCAGTCCTGGGGAAGCCAGTCCCATGGAATGATCTTACGGTCTGTCACATCCGGCCGGTTGATAAATACGTCAAATTCTTTCAGCCAGTCACATTCTGTGGCTGTGCGGTTCATTTTCTTCAGGGTGCAGGAGGCTGTATCTTTTGCTCTTCCCAGAGGAGAAACATAGAAATCTTTTATCTCCAGCTTCGACAGTTTCTGTGCGAGATACCTGGCCTCTCTCCAGCCTTTTTCTGTCAGTGAATCAATGGTATAATCCGGATCTCCGTGACGTACGATCAGTAATTTCATTGTTGGTTCCGTCCTTTCGTCTTTTCAAATATATCTATTTTCAAATATATCATACCCCTGCATAATTGACAAGAAGCGCAGGCCATTGTGCACCCTGTCCGGGTCTGCGGTATGCCTGCGCTTCGTTACATAAATTATATGATCAGATGGTATCTGTCAGATCAGCTCCGCTGATGGCTCTCTGCCATCTGTTTTCGATAGCTGTTTCTCCTTCGCCGAAATAGGGAAGTCTTTCCCCTTCCAGTTCTTCCAGTTTCGGAAGAGCTCCCTGCATATATTTCTCCAGTCTTCGGCTGCAGCTTTCAAGGCGTGTGAGCACTCCGCCCAGACGAAGATCGATGAGTTCGTATCCGAATGGTTTCCCATCTTCCATCCACAGATCCTCTCTGAGATCTTTCAGTTTCCACATCTGAGTGATGATATGTGGGATTTTTTCCTCACTGATGCTCTGCAATGTGGACAGATCATGTGCATCATAGGCAGCTTTGATCTTTACTCCCAGATCTGCTTTCTCGGAGAGCACCTGTGCCAGACAGTAGTAATAGGCAAATAACCTAGTGTAGCAGCCTGCTTCCAGCACACAGCCTTCCAGTTCCTGTGCCAGTCTCCGGTAGTATCCTGCAGCATCTTTTCCCTGCAGATGATAGTCAAAAATTCCCAGAAGTGCATCCTGATACAGGAGATATTTCGAAGGATTCTCGGATGCCAGATTGTCCTTCTCTCCCAGAAACAGCCGGTCAAAACGATCCAGTTTCAGGAAGTTCTCCAGATTTCCACCTGTAGCATTGGCAAATTCCTCTTCCAGAGCTTTCTGGTCGAAATCTTTATGAAATCCCAGATGTGCAAACAGAGCTGCACCCGGAAGAATGGTGTCCACCGGTGTCTCTGTACCATTGTCCTGCCATGCAGTGCAAAGTACTTCCTGTACCTGGTATTTCTTACATACCTGCAGTGCTGCTTTCGTACATACGTAGCTTCTGGAATAGTTTGGCGCAATGCCGTTCCAGATCCAGCAACCTCCGGCGAAAACGGTGTTTGGAGAAAGCTGTTCATGAACCCGGAGCATTTTTTCGTACACTTTCGGATCTGCATTGTAGTAATCCCAGTACACCATTCCAAGATCCGGATCTGGTTTTTCCCAAGTACTGCAGTCTGCATTTTCCGGTACTTCATAGTATCCGCCGCCTGTGTTGGATGTGATGTACATATCGCTCCACATCATTGGTTTCAGGTCAAGTTTTTTACAGATTGCCAGTACTCTGTCACAGTGTTCCCGGATCAGCGTGGAACTCTTTTTGTATCCGTTTTCCTGCAGATAATTTCCCAGTCCAAGCTGCACTGCCTCATCCATTCCCAGATGAACGCGGTCAGTATGAAAAGCTTCTTTTACAGATTTCAGCATCCTTTCGATGAACTGATAAGTTTCTTCCTTTCCTACCTGAAGGATGTCGGCAGTGTCTTTGATCTTCTCCCCGCCAGGCCATTTCAGGGCATTGTGGAGATGGGCCAGAGTCTGGATACAGGGAACCAGTTCTACTCCGAATTTCTGCGCATAATCATCCATTTCACGGATTTCCGCTGCGCTGTATCTGCCTCTGTAAGCTCCGAAATACGGTTCGTCTTTTACCTCGTAAGTGTCCTCTGTGTAAAGCATCAGCACATTCATTCCCATGCGTGCCAGGATGCGGATCATGGATTTCACTTTCTCCACAGTGAAGACGCTGTTGCGGGAGCAGTCCAGCATCAGACCGTTTCGTGGGAAATACGCAGTTTCCCTTTTTTCATATGTTTCCTGATCCAGATTGTGCAGAAGCCAGGTAAGTCCACGGTAATAATGGGACGGTTTCTGGCAGGTGATCTCTGCCTGTGTGCCGGTTCTCTTTACAATAAGATCCGGAGCGTCTATAAAGGTTACTTTCAGTTCTGCTGTCATGCTGTCTTTCCCTGACAGGCAGCTATGAAGGACCGAGTCCTGCAGCATCAGGCAGGTTCCTTCTTCGATCTGTGCAATGTCCTGCGCAGTTCCCTGAAATTTTATTTTCATAGAATTTTCTCCTCGGCTTGATTTGGTTAAAAATCGGGCGCTGTTACACGCCCGATTCTATGTATGATATGTGATCCATTTAAAGGACTTTTACAATATTCAGATTATCGTCTGCAAGCACGATATCTGCTCTTTTTCCAGGTGTAAGAGAACCTGTTTCCTCATAAATACCGATGCTCTTCGCCGGGTTTCTGGTAGCTGCCAGGATTGCTTCCCCTTCCGGAACTCCCATGGAGATCACACACTTCATGCACTCGAAAAGATTGGTAGCAGAGCCTGCGATGGTTCCGTCTGCCAGAGTAGCCTTACGGTCTTTCATGGTTACTTCCTGTCCGCCCAGTTCATAGGTACCGTTTTCCATACCTGTGGCCATCATGGAATCACTGATGAGAACCACTCTCTCCGGTCCGAACAGGCGGAATGTGTTGCGGACTGTGACCGGATGGATATGGATTCCGTCACCGATCAGTTCCACCATACATTCTTCATTGTCTGCTGCTGCACCGATCATTCCCGGTGCACGGTGTCCCATAGGATTCATGGCATTATAAAGATGGGTTACATGAAGAGCACCCTCTTTCATGGCTTTCGCCGCGCAGTCATAATCAGCACCTGTATGCCCCAGGGAGATCACTACTTCGTCGTGCAGTTCTTTGATAAATTCTTCTGCGCCCTCCATGTTGGGAGCCAGAGTTACTACTTTTATCATGCCATTGGCTGCCTTATTGCATTCGCGGAAAAATTCTACATCCGGTTTGCGGATATATCCTTCCACATGGGCGCCTTTTTTCGCAGGATCCAGGAAAGGTCCCTCCATATTGATACCTACGATATGGGCACAGGTGTCATCCTGTTCTACATCTGCTGCTGTCTGGAAAATAGCCAGAAGTTCTTCTTTCGGAAGAGTCATGGATGTAGGGCAGTAGGAAGTCACGCCCTGTGATTTCTCATACTGAAGGATCACTTTCAGTCCGCCAGTGTCTGCATCTGAGAAATCATGTCTCTTCGCACCGTGGCTGTGGATATCCACCAGTCCCGGAAGAACTTTAAGCCCTGCTGCATCAAGCTGTGTTTTGTCCGTTACTTCTTCCGGTGAAGATAACAGTCTGCCGTTCTCCACATACAGATCCATTACTTTATAACTTCCGTCTTCCTGGAAGACCTTACCATTTGTGATAATCATGAAAATCTACACTCCTTTTACAGCCCCTTCGCTCTGATCAGGCTTAATGCTTCTTCGTCTGCCACTACGGTTACATCCGGATGGAGCTGCAGGATAGATGCAGGAACATTCGGAGTGATCGGTCCATACAGGGATTTATAAAGAGCATCTGCTTTCGCTGCACCTGTGGCGATCAGAAGGATCTTTTTTGCTGACATAATACTTTTGATACCCATAGTATACGCCTGTTTCGGCACTTCGTCCATGTTTTCGAAGAATCTGGCATTGGCTTTGATGGTGCTTTCTGTCAGATTTACACAGTGGGTTTCTTTTTCAAATGCTTCTCCTGGTTCGTTGAAACCAATGTGTCCGTTACCGCCAATTCCCAGAAGCTGCATGTCAATGCCGCCTACACTGCGGATGATTTCGTTGTATTCTGCGCAGGCTTTTTCACTGTCTTCTTCCAGGCCATTGGGGACGTAGGTTCTGGCTTTATCAATATTTACATGATCGAACAGATTATGGTTCATAAAGTATCGGTAACTCTGGTCGTTGTCTCCGGATAAACCCTTGTACTCATCCAGGTTTACAGAGGTAACCTGTGAGAAATCCAGGTCACCTTTTTTATACCATTCGATGAGCTGTTTGTACATTCCCACCGGTGTGGAACCTGTAGCCAGTCCCAGAACTGCTCTTGGTTTCATAATGATCTGTGCAGACATGATATTGGCTGCTTTTCTGCTTACATCCTGATAATCTTTTCCTTCATAAATAGTCATATTTATTCTCCTGTTTTTGTAATTTTCTATATCTTTTTACAGCAGTGTCAGCTGCTGATCTTGTTTCGTGAGTTCATTATAATTCCTGTTGATTTTATTTTCAATAAAGCAGTCTGGTTTAGAATCTTCTTTCAGTGTTTTCCTTACAAATCCCTGTTTTCAACTGGTTTTATGTTGTTTTTGAAATTTCTTTCACATATTTTATATTATTTGAAATTATTTACATTCCTATATTGAAACCAGAGCCCATCGGGTGGTATACTTTAACCAGAACACGGCTGTCTGAGCCGGACATATTTTTCAGGAGGAGCCTTATGACATCTGCCAGACATAATATTATCCCTTTGATCGAATCTTATTACCATACATTTACACCCCTTGAACGAACCATTGGGGATTTTTTTATCCATAATACAGAGGAACAGGATTTTTCTTCACGTACCATCGCTTCACAGCTTTTCGTATCTGAGGCATCTCTGTCACGTTTCGCGCAGAAATGCGGCTTTCACGGATACCGGGAATTTATCTATGAATACAAGCAGATCCTGAAACCGGATGAAGAGGAAACGGTTTCTGATTTCGATATTCAGGAATTCAATACTTACCAGGAACTTCTGAACAAGAGCAACGCGCTTCTGGACAACAGTCAGATCACCCGGATCGTGAATCTTCTGGTTTCCATGCCACGAGTATATGTGTACGGGCGAGGCAGTTCCGGGCTGGTGGCACAGGAGATGCAGCTGCGTTTCATGCGTATCGGATTGAATATTGAAGCAGTTACAGACAGCCACGTGATGAAGATGAATTCTGTTATTCTGGGAAAAGACTGCCTGGTTATTGCCATCAGTGTCAGCGGCGAAACTGCAGAGATCATTTCTTCTCTTCGTGCTGCGAAAAAGCAGGGCGCCTGTACTATTCTTATGACTGCCAGACAGGACAAAGGATACCAGGAATTCTGCGATGAAACCCTGATCTTCGCCAGTAAAGAACATCTGGAGCGTGGGAACATCATTTCTCCGCAGTTTCCTATCCTGCTGATGCTGGATGTTCTGTATTCCCGTTATCTGCAGATTGACAGGCAGAAAAAAGAAGCGCTGCATGAATATACCATACAGTCGCTTCTTCAGTCCTGAAATATGGATGTGTTCTCAGTGAGCTATATTTTATACTTATATTTCGACCTGATCATTCTTTCTCATACAGGAATTCTTCCGGAAGGCTGACTTTGAAGTCTTTCGCCAGAGCGCGGAAATTATCCGGTGTGATGGTCTGGAGTTTGCGTGGAGTCATGGACAGGATCTTTACCAGAATCTCTGCGGATTTCTCTACTGTGTGGAGCAGGCCGAAGGTCAGATCGAAATCCTCTCCGGAACAGAACATTCCGTGATGAGCCCAGATCACCACATCATATTTCTTCATCAGTTCTGCTGTTTTTACAGCAATCTCCCTGCCGCCAGGTACCATCCAGCCAACTACACCTACACCGTCCGGGAATACTACCGGGCATTCTGTGGCTGATTCCCAGAGTTCTCTGGTGAAGACTTTATCATCCAGTGGAAGTACGAAAGTCAGCGCAATGGTATTGGTGGTATGGGCATGGTAGATAACACGGTGTCTGCCGTTGGTAAGTTTCTTCTTTACTTCGTGGTTCATCAGATGTGTGGGAAGTTCGCTGGTAGGTCTTCCCCCTTCTACCAGTCCCCAGCGGATCCTGTAATTGGTTCCTGTTTCATCCAGTTCAATGATCGCCAGACATACTTCCGGGTCTACGATAATGTTTCTGAAATATTTACCGCTTCCTGTTACCAGGAAAAATTCTCCTGCAAGTCCCGGAACTTCTACTCCGATAGGCGTCCATTCTCCAGGTGCATTCAGACGGGGCTTGATCATCTCTACTTCTTCAGGTTTCAGACGGTAACTTAAGTTTCCGCCGTTTCTCTCATGCCAGCCCTGCTGATAACCGTCGTCTGCCATCTTTATAAATCCCCGTACAAATTTAGATTCCAGAATTTTCATAATATATATCCTCCCGTTTATGTGGTTTTCTGTTGTATTAATTTCCTTTTTTCGTTGTTTCTTGTTGTTTGCAAGTGTATTATATATTGTTTTGTGTGGTTTGTAAACAATTTTAAGAAAAAAACTCTCACAAAACCACACTTTGATTCTGGAGAATCTTTGTGAATCTGTACTAAAAAAGAGGCCACGCTACTGTTTCTGGCAGTAACGCAGCCCCTTGACTTAATTTATAATTTTTCAGCTGTTTTTATGTATGCTGATGCAGATATTTTTCTCTGGTTGCAAGTCCGCCTCTGATATGGCGTTCCTGCTTGTTCACATCCAGCACCAGCCGGACCTCCTGTGCCAGTCCGGGATTGATCTGTACCAGGCGGTCAGTACAGTCCTTATGTTTGGTTGTCACTAATTAGAACGGTTTCATCTAAGCCTAAATCACCGAAGATTCGTAAGTAAATATCTACGTTACCATCCTTGTCTACTTCAATTTTCTGGATAATCCGTTTAAGTTGTGCATTGG
>SKEY01002311.1_pt1 | contig 20347 bp, 26 predicted proteins | sample 4843871 | NCBI WGS metagenome assembly SKEY01 (sample SAMN11008797, study PRJNA524170) | human gut metagenome | biome: Human fecal sample; material: Feces; isolation source: fecal sample from pouch patient p36 | host: Homo sapiens | place: Israel: Tel-Aviv | collected 2016-12-04 | reverse complement strand
TTACAGCACGGAAATCTGACTTGCTAAATGTATCGAAATCAACCATGTCTTCGAATAATGGTTCTACTTCTACATTAGAGAAATCAATCTTTTCTGCCATGTTAGATGTAGCGGTAAATGTTGCAACAGATTTTGCCGGAGCAGACTGTGCAGCATTGTTAGCTTCGTTCTTTGCAGCTCCCATGCTCTTCATTGTCGGGATTATAAATTGACCTAATCCATATAAGTCCATACTGTGTAATCTGAAACTATTTTATTGTTTTATCTTCCTTAAGACTATCCATATTTATCCATCAAAAACCACTAATTTGATGTCAAATTGATGTCTTTTTTTTATTTGATGTCAATTTTTATTTTTCCATTTTAAGTAAATAAAAACTATTCTAGAAAATATCAAATTTTTTTTGCATACTGTTCACTGCCTTCAGTTTGGCTTCATCATTTGCTTCTGCATAAATATTAAGAGTAGTACCAATATCTGCATGTCCCATAATATCTTGTGCTACTTTTATATTTTCTTCCACCTCACAAAGTCTTGTACAAAAGGTATGTCTCATATGATGACAAGAGAAATGCGGAATCAATATTGGTGCCCGCTTTTCCTTTTTCGCTTTTACAATTTCCTCTGCATTATGAGATTCATAAATTCTTCGAATTGCTCGGTTAATCGTTGATGGATTATGTAATCCTCCATTCCGATTTGCAAATATAAATCCACTCATCCCATCACATACTTCTATATTAAATCCCCGTTCTTTTTGTGCTTCATACTCATCTCTGAATGCTTGATAAACAGCATCCATCATGGGGACTGTCCGTTTTCCGGCTTTTGTTTTCGGTGTTGATACATGAAATTCAGCTTTTCCATTTTCCATCATTCGATATATAACTGCATGATTTATACTAATCTGACGCTTTTCATAATCTAAGTCATCCCACCTTAATCCTATCACCTCACCAATTCTACATCCCGTTCCAAATAATACTGTAAACAGTGGCAACCAGTGATTATATAACGGACTACTCGCTGTATATTCCATAAATGCTTTTTGTTGTTCTCTTGTCAATGCATGTCGGGTACCTCTCTCCCAGCTGTTACTTCTTTTTATTTCTGCCATAACTCCCTCTGATGGGTTTACTCGTATAATCCCATCCCTTACTGCCATTCTAAACGTAGGGTGAAGTAATGTATGAATATTATCAATCGTTACTGGTTTGAACCCTTTTTCATTTATCAAATGATAGTAATAAAGCTTCACATCTGAATACTTGATATCTCCAATATATCGCTTACCAAAATTGTCTCTTACAAAATGATCATACATATATTTATAAGAAACTCTGGTTTGTGGCTTCAAATCATATTTTGTTGCCATATATCGATCAAATACTGTATTTAATGTTGCTTTACCGGATACATAAGTATCTAGTCCATCTAGCTGGTCCCGAACTATTTTTTTCTCTTTTTCTCTTAACTCTAACAAATCCACCGCATAAATGACCCTTCGTGTCCCATTAGGGTCTTTATACTGATAAATATATCTTTTATCACTCTTTCTTTGACTCTCACCCCGCCGTAATGCTCTACCTTTATTATCCTTTCTCGCCTTCGCCATTTAGCAACCACCTTTCCACTATGGAAAAGATATCTTGCTAGCTATCACATACAATTTTGTTTCTCTTGTAATGCTCTAAATCCATCAACTAGTGTTTGTGTTATGGTTAGATTATGTTTCTTCGCATACTCTACTATCTCTGCATGCTCCTCCTTCGTCAGTCGCATAAAAACGCCCTCACTCCTAGGATTTTCTAACCTTGGTCTCCCGGTTCTTGCCAACCGCATCACCTCCGTTTCATAATCTATTTCCATTATACATAATGTATATCAAAAATTCAATTATTTTTTTGATATACACTTTCTCTATCTTTCCCACAGTTTTAAATTCTTGCTATACTCTGAACAATTCTAAATATTCTTCAAATACTCTGGTATTTACAAGTGTCAATCGATTGATTTTATATACAGCATGAGCCTCTTGAGCTAACTTCATGAAAGTGTGCTTACACATAGAATATCTTTTAGCCCCTTCTTCATATCTTACAAATTCATTCTTACTTACATTACTTTGCATAAGAATCTCCTCTCGTTGTTATGGTTCTTACTTTTTAGAATTTTTTATTCTTCGACAGATTCACTTTTTCCAAATAAAAACAGCCTACCCTATCAGAGTCTGCCGTTTCCTCTTTACGACACCGTGTCATAAAGTTTCTTTATGATTCTCGTATTTTTCGACTGCAATTTTCTTCCAGTTTTCCGGGAATCCCATTTTATATAAAACTGTCTCATATATTGGGTGTTTCCCAAAACATTGTTTTAATTCCGTATAGAACAAAGCAAAATCTTCTTCTTGTAGAAAAATCTTTAAAATAATGACCTGTGCAAACAAATCCTCTTTTCCAAAGCAATACCTCCCTGCTTTTCTTGGAATCTGCAACCTTTTATGAATTGACATATCCAGTAGTGCATCTTGTGTCCTGAAGTCAAACAAACGGTCATTATGTGCACATACATTCCGGAATTTTGTCATGATTGATAGCATTCTTTCCACTTCATTCACCCTGACTGTTCCAAAATCTTTACAGACTTGAATCTTTACACGTCCTTTCTGGCAGGCATAAAGTTTCGATACCTGTCCAATTGTCAATACATTAATCAATATCCAAAACGGCACCGATTGATATTTCTTTATATAGTGTTGAATATACGAGCAATTACTTTTCTCATTCAGTTGCTCTGATATCTTTTTTATTACATTTCTAATATTGGGAATCTTTTTTCCAGCCTGTAAGTAATTGGCAGGATCCAGATATGCTTCCTGATGTTCTCCATAAATTGCACAAAAGTGATATGACAAAGAAGATTTGATTGTTTGTTCACAGATTAAAATATATTTTAGAAATACGCTGCGAAGATCATGATCAAAACTATATAATTCATAGACATCCTCAAACCTTACTCCCAATTTAAATTTATTAGTATGTAGATCTTTAAATATCTGTTTATATCCATTGATCAATGCAAAATAGCCAATTTTGAAAAGAATCTGTTTTGCATATTTCTGATCTTCAATTAACAGCTGTTTTTGTTCTGACAGAAATGAAATCTGCTCATCATATGTCAGAAACCGTTTTCCGCTCAATTTCACCTATCTCCTCATAAATGGCGAAAGGCCCCCCGTAGGAAGCCTTCCGGACTACGGGCTTCACAAGTTTCCGTAGTACGATCATACGTATTCTATTCTTTTCCAAAAAGCCTGTCAAGAGAAAATACTCCTTATTTCTCTTCCTTATCACAATTTAAGACGTTTTATTTTGGGTTCCTTTATATTTCGCTGAATTTTCTTTTCCACTGGTTCTTTTATTTTTTCAGTGATCTTTTCCTTTGCCCTTTCTTCCTTATTCAAGCGCAATTGTTTTTGCTTGGAATCATAAAACTGAACCTTATCTGAAAGCAGATCTTCTTTTGAAACCTGCGTTGCGTTAATTTCTGCTACAATCTGCCCTAAGTCTTCTTTCGCTATAGTTCCATTATCTGGTATAAGAATCAATAGCGATAGGTAAGGTCTGAGCGGCATTCTCACACCACTTTCCACCTTTTCCCCCGCTCCGCACCGTACGTGAGACTTTCACCTCATACGGCGCTCCATCAAAATTAATCTGACTTGGGGCTATTCCTCCACGGCTTATTATCACCGCTTCGCAGGTCCATTGCCCCTACTCTCACTGACATAAACTGTGTTACCACAGACCGCCTCATTGGAATTGCACTTCCTAATCGTTGTCAGCTTTCCCCGTTCCTATTTTCCTATCTGTACATATACCCTTAGGCGCTCTCTTTGAGCCTGTAAGCTTGGTAGTGCCTGTAACACTACATGGATTTTCATAACGAATGTCTTACTCACCCACACTTACCTGACGTCACGTCATCAATGCATTTCTACATTGCCATTCTTTAGACCCTTTCCTTCAAGAGTTCGCCAGTTGCCCCTGTATAGGCAACATTCTCGCCATAGGTATTTTATAGACTTCCGACCTATCATCCACTCGACCACCTCTGGTTCGCAGTTCCTCGCCATTACGCGTTAGGGTGGCTCTCAGCCGACTTCACCGAGCTTATAACCTCTCACGATGTGCAACTGTGAGACGCTATTCGGAGTATTAAAGGAGGCGCTTCAAGGCGTTATCCTATCATTTCACCTCTTGGAAAATAAGTTGTTGTCACAACTAGATAAACTAATTGCAACCCTCGCCCTTTGTTAATTTATGCGGCGAAACGGGTCGCACCTTCATGAACAGAAGACGGAAGAACATAATAATCTTCCCTTAAAACATCTCCTACTTGTGCCAGTAATTCTTCCTGCACCAGTGCATTCGCTCCATTTATCTTACTGGTATTCGTCAATACATACATTGCTTTCTCCGAAGGACCGCTTGCATCTGCATTCAAAAGCAAGTTGATCGGCTCACGGTCAAACACCATGGAATTTACCAAGTTTTCCATATTATATAAGCCATATCCTCTATTACGATCTGCTAAAAGTGCATCTTGGTGTAATTGCTCTATAGAAACACCCCACATTTCCAAATTGGATTTACTTACCGGAATACTTGCAGTACCAAATTCATTTTGTTCCCATATTACGCTATACAATGCCGTAAGCTCACCACAACTTTTGTGTGCATATTTTTCCAAATATTTTACATTATTTTCCGGATCACACATCTTGATTGTCAAATTTTCTTTCACCGCATCATAATCAAGAAAATCCCTTCTGTCAAACGGTATTTCTTCTCCTTGCATGCACTGCTCCGCAACTTGATTCATAATCTCATTCATGGATTCCCCATTTTGATATTGTTGTTCAAAATTATCTAAGTGAATCATCGGTGCAGCGTCTTCTCCTTCTCTTCGAATCATCAGACTTTCTAAAATCCGGTCATTACTCTTTATCGTTTGCTGAATCTGAATTTCAGCATTTGCATAAGAGTCTGGCAGATATTCTCGAATATGGTTTTTTACATATTCTGTAAATTCTGGATTCATATTAATTTTCCTCCTTCATTGATTTTTTCCTGATAACTTATAAGTCGATCTTTCTGTTCTTCTCGTACTTTTTGCTTCATTTCTTCATGGTTTTCAAATTCTATCTCCATTTGCTTCTCCTCTTTTGTCATTGATGTTTTTTCGTACTACACGGGTAAATGTCCTCTATCACCTCGTGTTATTTTTTATCCTGCAGGTTACTGTCAGGGCAACAGTTCACATTGGAATTGCACCATCTTTTTCAGACCGGTTTTCTATCCGGAAGTATCATTATCCAGAAACAGAGTCTTCGCTATAGGCTCCCTCACTCCTATTTGCTACATGGATAGTTCCCGCTCCTGCCTTTTGTCTTCACTGTAAATTTTCTGATTCGACACTTTACGACACAATGTCATAAAGTCGCACAAAAACAATCCTGGCGTATCTGCAGCTCAGCTCGTCTGTTCCATACGTCCTGCAGGATATCTCTCTATTCTGTTTTCAATGTGCAGTTGCTGTCCTCTCCGGAAAGGGAACGGATTAAACCAGCTCTTTCGGAAGAATCTTAAAATTCACGATCTTCTCAATCAATTTTGCCCGGATTCTCAGTCTCATGAACTCATCCACTTGGTCATGCTCACTTCCATCTGCCAATTTGATTTTCCTTTTACATAACTCATTTATGTAGGGATCATAATATTCCAAAACATAATTGACAGATTCAGCATCTCCTGAAATTGCTGACATGATAACTTCATACGGCAATGCTTTCTTTCCATTACTCATACATTTCCTCCAATATCTGTCTCATCAGCTTTAAAGAAACTTGCTTATGGTAGTGAATCGTACTTTGTACCAAATGTAGATCGGATGCGATTTCCGTCTCTGTCATGTCCAAAAAATACAGCATCAACAAGATTTCTCGTTTCTTTTCCGACAGTTTCTGAAATGCTTCTGCAATCTGTAGATCATTGACTTCCACTGCTTTTCCCATGACCTGAAAATACCTTCGATCAAAACAATACTTATCCATAGAATACAGTTGTTCCAATTCTTGCCTGGTCAATTCTGAAAACAAGCTTTCTTTCGATTTCTGTCTTGTCATATCTCTCCAGCAATGCTTTACTTCCCCTTTTATGGTCTTTTTACAATAGCTGTCAAACTTCATTTGTACCTGTTGTTTTTGTCTGGGAGATAGTTCCATTCGGATCACCTCCCTTCTGCAGAACGCAGTTATTAAAAAGTGGCTTCTCCCTTTCATAGAGGAAAGCCACTTCTTGAAGAAAAATATCGAAAAATCACAAAATTTCCATAATTTTTCAAGATACTCAAAAGTTCTAAATCTTTCACAGCTTCTAAAATAGCAAAAAATATGATTTTTGCATCTGTTCTCGGCAAGTCATTTTATTCCCGACAATGTCCTACAGGTGATATTTTCGGATTGATAGATCAGGTGTGGAAACAATACTATACCGGTATCATTCTCCTTACAGAAAGTAGCGTCACTTACATCTGCCTTTTGCAGGTTAAAAAATTACATCCTGAATTTCCCGACATAAAAAACGTATACTCCACTGGATAAATTTTTAATATTCTTCCCATAAAGGCAATAAATGTGATACAATGATTGAAAGTGTAGGGGGGTGAAGAACATGTTTTTATATGATAAAAAGCCTAAAGAGAAAAGCCTATTTGTAAAAATTCCTTCCAAAATACGATACAACTTTGCTTTTCTAAATAGTATAACAGAGTTACTAGAACAAGTAGAAAAAAGTGGCTGCGAAAAAATATTGATCGATTGCGGTGCTGCCCCTATCAATTATAATAAGATGTGTGCCGCATATTTATTAAATACATTACTGTTCCTTGTCCGAACAAAAACTGTTTTTGCGAAAAACAATTTGCTTCAAATTTTCCACAAAACAGTATCACATTCAGATGGAAAACAATTCAAAAAAATTGATATCACAAGAGACTCACTCAGTCAAATACAACAGTGTTACTGTATTCGGGATGATAAAGCAGTCAACCAAACCGTCCATATATTAGGTGAATTTATAGGCAGTCATAATCTTATGTTTGAGAATGCAAAAGAATTTTTAATTACAACCATCGGAGAAATTTTTTCTAATGCATTCCATCATAGCAGCGAAAATAAAGTATTTTTTATGTATGACATAGAATGGCATGATGAGGATGTCTATCTGATTATAAATGTGACCGATTACGGAAAGACTATTGTTCATAACGTGCAAAGGTACCACCAAGAAAAATATGGGAAAGCGATCGAAGCAACGGAAAGCATTCGTTGGGCTATGGGAATCGGAAACACAACGCGCTTAGGTTCTGGTGGCTATGGTTTACCTACACTTGTAAATTATGTAAGTAAAGCAAACGGAGAGCTTCTTATTTTTTCTGGAAACGTAATTTTTGCATTAAAAGGAACAAAACAAAATATATTACATGCAAAGGGAACGTTAGGCGGCACATCTATTTCTATGAAAATCCCGTTGTTTGATACCTCAAGGGCTTTTTTATATGATGAAGACAAAAAAGAATTTATGAGTATGGATTTGGATCAGATTTAGGAGGAATATAAAAATGGAAGCTATTTTAGTAAAGATAAAGACCTATATAGATGGAGATACGGCAGTATCGTATGAAGATGGAAAAAAATGCCAAAATGACATTTCCGAACATTTAGATCACGGGACAAAAGTAATTTTAGACTTTACTGGCGTTGATTATGTGATTACCGCATTTTTGAATCCAATTATCGGTGATTTGATATTAGAACGTGGGAATGATATTATGCAATATATCGGAATAAAAAACGCGAATGATTCTATCATTCAAAAAATCAAGCTGGTAAAAGATGGTGCATTGATGAAAAGAGAGGACTTAGACGAATGATTTTCTTAGATACTTGTATATGGATAGAATTACTCGGAGTAAGAACACCGGTAAAATCCCATGAGATTCAGCAGGCAAAAGCTGCATCAGAGTTGTTAGAAAACATCATTGCGAACAATCAAACAATTGTAACCTGTAAAGAACAGCTGATTGAATTAGTTTCTTCGATTGAAAAGGTTATGATGAAAAGTGTCAGCAGAGAACGAAAAGACAAGCAACTCTCAGGGGTGGGAAATTTGAAGGACTTCCGCAAGCTGCAGGAATTTCAAGATACAAAAAGATTATGCGAGACTGTCATACATGACGTCCATCATTTTGCCATATTGCAAAATATAGGAAATTACGAAATAGAACGTTTAATTCAACGTTTAGATCTGGCCGACATTAATGATTGTTTATATTATGATTATTGTTTAAAGGAACAAATAGAATTTTACACCTTCGATTCTGATTTAGAAAAAATCGACGAAAGTAATAAAGTACATTGTTACAATGTGCAAGAAAACAAATGGACATAAAATCTAGGCATTACATATCTTGTTATTCAAAATTTATAGTACCCCTGAAATGTATAAGCCTAACTAACGGACACTATTTAAAGAGAGGAGATTTTTCAATGACAAAAAGAGAAGCTGCAGTATTAGAGGTATATACAGGAACTGTAATGTTAGAAAAAGACGATAGAAAATATACCCAACAATATATTGAAAAATTGCTTGGCAGACCATTTTCATATGTCGAATTCCTAAATGAAAACTTTACAGCTGAATTAAAAGAACGAGCTAAACCTGATTTTCTCGAAATCTGCAGAAACGCAACGGATGATTAGAGGTATGTTCTCGCTATATACCACATGCAATTTTAGAGCACAATCCCCTTGTCTGACTTTCCCTTCTCCTAGCTTTTCGGTTATGACAAGCATATCTAGTGCTCTGTAAAGATTAAAACTGTATCAAAACAGGGTAGCTTAAACGGTATATATCTTTCAACTATTCCTCAAACAGAGGTTGGGGATATAAACGCTTTAATTTTATTCTAGCATCTTCGGCAGTGAACTGCCAGTTGACACCGATTTGTTTCTGGTTACGGCTTTTCTCCCATTGGCTGATAGTAAAATTCAATTCTTCCAATGAATCGATTCTTCTATTGCCAAGACATTGAATACTCAATGAGCTGAGTTCTGTCTCAGCAATATTGAGCCAGTTGCCATGTTTGGGAGTGTAATGCATTTCAAACTTCTGCGACAGCCAGTAAGCTGTTTCCGGTGAAAATGCTTCATAAAATAACGCTTTATTATGGGTGTTCAGATTGTCTGATATCATGATGATCTTTTTGCAGTCAGGATAATATTCTTCAGCAATCTGTTTCATCAGCCTAGCATAATCATCTTTGGTACGTCTGGAAAGAGCAGACACATGACGCTATTTTCCCAATGGTTCTATAAACATAAAAATGCTTGCTGTTCCGCAACGAACGTATTCAGAATCAATCTTCTCACAGTATCCCAGTTTGGGAAGCTGTGTATCTGGGGCCAGATGGATTGGACTGACAGAAATTCTTTCACGACCTTCACCAAGAAGCTGAAGCGGTTTTTCATCCATACAAATAACCGGAACTTCTTTACAATAAGGAAGTTGGTAAATTCCCAGAACGCCTTCCATGTTTGCAACAAAAGAAGAATCGTTCTGCTTGGGAATACACCAATATTTATTCAAATGAGGTTTTAACTCATTACCGTTGAGCATTTCACCGATTTTCGTATGTGAAATGGAAACAATATACTGTTTTTCCATGCAGTGTTCAGCAAACAGACGGAGTGTCCCTTCTTCCGGAACGGCAGCACCAAGGCTTTCATAGTATTCGGCAATGCCATCATGTTTTTTCTTGTGATAATACTCCTCGAGATAAATTGCCCAGAGGCAATTCAGCTCCTCGAGGGTCCTGATATTTTTCAGTTTTGATTCCCGGATAAAAGTATCTACTACCTGATGGAACTTTTCGATTTTCCCTTTACTTTTACCGGATCTTGGTTTTGCATACATAACACGGATGCCCAGTCTTGCCGGAGAAAACCGGATCTGCTTTGCGATATACTGGGTTCCGTTATCAAAGTAACAGGCATCAAAGGTTCCATACCGGGAAATCGCCTGATGGAAGGTATCTTCAATGATAGCTTCTTCCTGATTGTCATAGAACCGGGAAGATAACAGGTATCGGGAATAATCGTCGATGGCCGAGGACAGATAGGTCTGTACCTTTGCCCCATTCCTGCCAATCGGCAGCTTTAGTCCATACTTGATATCGCCCTGGATCAGCATCATGCGGTGCGGCTTGCAGAAACGTTTGGGAGAGCTGTTTCTTACATCCTAATACATCTGCATCTGCTTCTGGCCGTAACCTGCCTTGTAAATATGGCGCTCCAGCGTAAAACGCTTTAAAACACCACTTGGATGTAGACGATCTGGGCAACTGACCGCTCTGAGACCTCTTTGCGGAGCTGGATTGCCTGCTCCAACAGGAACTCAAAGTTTTCAGGGAGTTTTTGTGACCGGTGTTTCTCCCAGTCAGCTGGTCTCAGTCCCGTAAACTGCCCTTGCGAAAATGCCTTTTCATAACGGTAAAGAGAACGGACAGAAATGTTGTTCTCCTCTGCAATCTTTTTGCGGAGCTGAATCTGCTTCGCATCATCCCGACCAGTTTGGAGAAGCGGTGAAATCAATTGAAAGCGCCTGAGGACTTCTTGCTCCTGCCATTGTTATTTTGTAAATGTTGTTGTATTCATAAGATAGTGGCCTCCTTTTGAGACAACTATACTCGCTGGCACTGGGACAAACGATACAAAATAAGTGCATAACCTTACCAGCGTATCGGGACTAAAAATCCTCCTCTGTGGAACCATTGCAGCCAATAGAGCATAGTAGTGAAAAATGGATAATCTTCAGAGTCCAGGTCATCCGACTTTACAACGCCGTCCAGAACACCTGAGATTACTTCCGTTTCGTAATGCTTGTATGGCACAAGACAATCTGGAAGCTCATTATGATAAGAATGGTAGTTCTTACAATGGAAACACCAGATAACTAACCGTTCCTTGATCCCCCTCCTTTTTACGGATGCGTGTGTATGAATCCCAATAGGTGAGCGTAACCTGACAGCTTGGACACATATGGGTAGTCACACTGCTATCAATCAACAAAAAACACCAAAATTCTCCTTGAGGACAAGTGAATAATCTGATATAATAACCAGGGTCTCAGAGTACACAACTTGTCAGGAGGGTGCTCTGACCTTTTCCTTTTTGTATGCTGATGACAGTATACAGTTCAATTCAGAGACAGGCAAGTAAATCCGTATTATGTTAATTTATGGGGACAATAACAACTATGGTTGAGATCACAAAAACGAATGATCTGAACACTTATAAATATCTGACCAATCTCTTGTCACAACGACCAAATGATAAATGTCAGATGAACAGTTGGAACAGCTCACCCATGGAGCGAGACTGTGAAAGCTAACTGTCAAAACTAAAATAGAGTAAAACGCTTGCATCTATCATTTTGGTGCAAGCGTAATTTATGAGTGACGTAGCAATATTTTGCGTTTACTAAATATTCATCGACTACAATTATAGGTGAAACTTGAGGATTAGGAAATCCACAGGAATATTTGGCTCTTACTTTACGTTTAAAAGGCGAAAAGCTGATTTTACTCAAGCCTTTCGCCTATCATTGCCATAGAAGATCTTATTTACAGACTTTTCTTCATCGTCTCGGTCCTGCGTATTTTGTATTTACGCCACATAAATTTTTCTGAACATAAACCTTTTTAACTTCAGCCTGTCCATTTAACATTTTCAACCCCTGAAGTTTAATTAAATTTACTTCCTTATTCTTGTTTTCCATGGTTATACCCTCCTTCCTTTATGTTATTTATATAAAATCTTTTGGATTTTATAGCATACAACTAATAAGAAATTAATAAACGAGAAACCTTCATTGAATCTAAAAAAACATCATATGAATGCTGGCTAAATATATTTGCCTCTAGCAATTTTTCTTCTGCCTCACTCACACTTAATTTATCCATGAATATAATGGTTTCATATGCTAATTGACTCACTTCATATTCTTCACCTGTTACAGTGTCAAATGCCATCAAAACATCCGTGCTCTTAGTAGCTTCAAAGCAAATGTATGGATTGATTCTATAACCTCCCATTATATTATCATCTGACTTTTCCTTATAACAATCATAAGTTCTAAGAAGTGCTCTTTCAAACACTGTAAGTGTTTCTGGTCCATTAGGCAATACTAGCGTATTTTTATTATTAAAATTATAGTACATATAACACTGCTGATAATCATATGAGAATGGATTTCTATTCATCTTTAAACAGATACACGCCCTTCCATCACATATATTATTCTCCTCATAAAACGACTCTTCCCCATCAAAAAACAAACTAGATTCTTCTCCTAAAAGTCTCCCTATGGAGATATTAATGCCGTTTCTACATGTTTTTCGTGCGATAACCGAGTTCATCAACTCTACAGCTTCCGTCTCGGATAATCCCTTCTCAATGTCAAAGTTGAAACCAATTCCAATGTCATTTTTTGAATTCTGGATAATGCTAACACCATATTCCTTTGGATATTTAAAGACTCTCGAACCTTTTTCCAATCCGAATGCACTCACACCCTTTGAACATTCTCTTAAATCATAAGCAAGTTCTGCCTCTTTTAGTATTTCTTCTACAAATTCAATGGTATTGATAGCCTCTTCACGTGTTTCCCCCGGAAAACCTATAATGTAAAACAAATGAAAACAAATTCCATTCTTCATACAATTCTCTAGTATCGGATATATATTTTTTAGGCTAATCTTCTTGTTCATCAAATCTAGTATCCTTTGATTATAAGATTCCAAACCGAATTGTAATTTTCTTAAACCACCTTCATATAAAATTTTGCCCTCATTCTCACTTAAAGGATAGTCAAATCTAGTTTCCGTATACCACAAAAAGTCATTCTTGCAATCACTAGTTAGCAATTTAGATAACTCTATCATTTTCTTAAATGTAAACGTTTCATCAACAAAGGTAAAATATCTCGTTGAATACTTCACTCTCAGTTTACGCATAAAATCATAAATTATGTTCAAATCCATAACTGCGTATCTTTTTCCACCAGTCCCACCAGATATTGTACAAAAGGCACAATTGGAATAGCAATTTTTGGAACCAATCAAAGGTAACACCAATATCGGACTAAAATAGAGATTCATAGCAAAACCATCAAAATTGGGACACTTTACATCCTTTATCTCAAACTGTTTTTCCTTTGAATGCTTAATCTCCCCTTTTTCAAAATAGATGATATTATAAATTCTCTTTATCTCATTAGAGAATTCATCTCTTGACAGCACACCTTCTGCTAACTGCTTAATTGTATATTCCCCTTCATAACAAGAAACAAAATCCACATACTGTGATATAAATAAAACATTGTCTTCCCGTTGCTGGATAAGACGCGTAATATAATTCCCACCAAGAAAAATAATTAAATTAGGATTTTTGTTTTTTATTATTTTACATAGAGTCAGTGCGGGAATAAACTGTGCAGTAGATGTGACAGAAATACCCAGAGTTTTATACTTGCATATTTTATCTATCAAGCTAGCGCGCACTTGTAAATAATAACTTACAAAAATATTATTCATTTCATCATCTAAAGCATTCTCAATATCTTCTATATTATCTCTTCTATATTTTAAATAATCTATATCTGTAAAATCTATAACTTGTTCGAAACAAAGATTAACAATGTCTAGCGCCACTGCAAATACATCCATAATAACTTCATATGTATTCTTATTGAGCTTCTTGTCAGAATTTCGTAGCAGCGCTTTATATTCACTTATATGTGCGATTCGCTCCTCATACAATTGAATCTTTACCAATCGTTCATATAATTTCTTCTCTTCATCCGATAATATATCTTTACAGTCTAAAATATTTAATTTTTCTATCAACATCTGACACTTATCATATAGGTAATTTTCGTCCAAAATAGAATCAAAGAAAATAATATTTTCATCTACAATATCTGCATCTAAACCATAATGATTAAGATAGCCTTTTAACTGTGGTAATGCCAAATAAGGAGCAAACGGAGTCCACCCCGGTGGAAAAACCATGATCAACTGATCATTCATATATCAAACCCCTCTCGTAGATTAATACATAACTTCCAACAGTTTTTTATTAACATAATCTAATATTTCTCTTTGACAGTTTCTTCCTACCTTATTTCCATTTTCTATATAGTAACCATGCTGACAACCTAAATGACAATATGGAATATACGGACAACTCTCTTCAAAACATCTTCTATATAAGAGAACTTGTGCTTTTCTATTTTCAATATTATAATCTATAATATTCGACTCATAAAATTCCTGTCGCTCAACACCTCGTAAACATTTTATAATTTTTCCATCTGATTGAATAATTATTGAATCACTTACCTTATTTGCACAAAGTGCTGAAAGTGCATAATAGTCTGTATAAGGAAATCCTAAATCTTTAACTTTCTTATATAACAATGCATACTCATCTAAACTTCCATCATCTTCTCGTAAAAAATCATCATCAATTTGTTTATTAGTTACATCATCATAACTTTTTCCCAGTAAACCAAAGGAAAAATTAATCTTTGATTTATAACATTCAAACCTCTCACTTAAATATTCCAGAAGTTCTGGAATTATGCTCACATTGCTTTTACAGCAATTAATTCTAATAATATAAGTTTCAGAAACACCCAAGCTAATTGCATTTAACAAATTTTCTATAATTACATCGAAAGTGTCTCCACCACTTTTAAGTGTCCTCTGAGAATTATGATATTTCCTTGGCCCATCTAATGTAACTTGTAAATACTTCAGATGCACAGATGATAGTATTTTACATTTTGTGTCCGTGAGGCAATATCCATTTGTTATAATGCTAGTCGTGAATTCTACATTCAAATTCTTAATTCGATTCACAATATACTCTAACTTATCATTTGAAACAAACAAAGGTTCTCCACCAAATAACTTAAAGTTGAGCTTCTTAATTGCATATTTACAAAGTAACTTATTTTCAATCCAGTCAAAAATACTATCCACTGTTTCATACGGCATCTCTAGAGCACGATCAGTTCCATTTTCATAACAATATGTACAAAAAAAATTACACTTATGCGTGGGCAGAATCGTAACTGTATACTCGTCTCCTATCTTCTCCACAGCATTAATAATATCCTCAAAGAATTCGTTTTTTTCCTCTTCATCTGAATTTACTATCATGTCTAACTTTTTTAAATATTCTACATATTCACCATTATGCACTTCCCTTTTATTTATTTCGTCATTTATTTCAGAAAACTGCTCCTTATCCAACTCAATAGTTATATGATTTTTGCTACTCTTTAATCGAACAAAATCCCCGTTCTCGTATGTATATATAAATCTAGACCAATTCATTTCTATATCCTCACAATACTATAAAAATTTAAAATCCGTGTCCCTTAAAATTGGTAAAAATAATTCATAAGGAAAATTTTCAAATTCACAAGAATACGAAGTTGCTCCATACCACATACCTAGCTTATTACTAAAATTTAATTCGCGTGCATACTTAGTATAATTACTGCAATCATGGACAACAATATTCCAATTCTCATCAGAAGCCATCTTCATAATATCAAATGTTATTTCCCTGCTCCAAATCGGAGATATGTATCCTTGTCTACATATATAATTATTTTCATTTAAATAGTTAACCATATTTGCATCGTTCAAATGCAATTCTGCACAATTAATAAAATCCAATCCCGTAGATAAGATTATATCCTTCTTTTCACAAAACTGTGAATAAAATTCCTTTGTCATTGGAGTTTCAATTCCAACCATTGGAATATATTTTTTTGCAATTTCAATATTTTTTATCACTTTATCTGCGCAATTCGCCGCCCCTAAGTTAAATCGAATCTCATTCAACCCAGCTTCACCTAATTCTCTTAAGGTAGTTTCATTCGCCAAAATACCATTGGTATACAAGTGTTGATAAATGCCAGCTTGACTAAACTTTTTAACTATACCATAATACTTTTCTATTTCAAGAAACGGCTCCAAAAAAGCATATGCAATACCCGTCGGCTTATCATAGATAGATGTCAATAAATCAATATCCTTTTCGTAAAACCTAGTACCACCAATTTCCCACATTCCTTCAGGAATTTCTCTCTGAATCTCCATCCTACCATAATAATAGCAAAATTTACACTCAACATTGCACCTGTTAGTTTTTCTAATAGTCGTCAACCCCTTGCCACAAAGGCAAGAACGACAACCTTGAGGAAATTTCTTTTCATCTCCCACAAAATATGTTCTATTTTTCAATCTTTGTAAGCCACTAATTTCCTTCAATCTGTTTTCATTTCTAAAATCAATAGCTTCCTCTATTTGCATCAATATTGTATCAACTATTTCCTGATTTTGAAAATACACATCTTCTGATATTTCTTGAGCAAATTTTTCAAAATATCCTAATGCTTCCGTCTTTGTTATCTTCATATATGCTTTTCTCTCCATTCTCTGTTCATCTTACATTTACCTTATTATAACAAGCACCATTGTCATTTCTGTAAAGAAAGCCATATTCAACCAATTCTCTTCTCAATAGACAAGTATCATTAAAGGAATGATTTTCAAATATAATATCATTCACTTCTTTTTCTGAATAAACTCTTCCATCTTCAAATTTCTCCATTAAATACTTATATAATTCTATTCTATTCGTTTTTTTTCGTGGCAACACAAAAATTTTACCATCTGCATCTAAATAATTGTTGACCATATTAGAACCTCTCACAATTTTTTTTATTATTATACCAAATCATTTGTGCAAAGTCTATATGTTTTTTTAATATTATATTGTTTTTTTGCGCATTATGATGTATCCCAGTTTCTGGCAGTTGAAGAAATCAAAAACGCTACACCCAGCAGTTTATAAGGGCACTGAAAAAGTCTGATTCTAAAAAGAATTAGGCTTTTTAATGATTCTATATAATAAAATCATAAGGAGGTTCTGCCATGTTGAAAGATCATTCACAGTTAAAACTATCATTGTCACCTTATCAGGGGATTTACAATCCAATCATTCCGGCAAATCATTTTTTCGTAGAATTAAAGAAACCATAGATTTCAACTTTGTAAATCCAATGCTTCATAAGCAGTATTATGAACAGAACATTTCGCACGTCTGGCGAAGGAGCCGGAGATGATGTTTAAACTGCTTTTTCTGAAAAAGTTGTATGATCTGTCTGATGAAACCCTGAATAGTAGTACCCAGACAGATATGGCATATAAATTTTCCCTTGATCTTGAGGCGGAAGCAAACTGATAAATCCCAGTCTTTTGACAAAATTTAGAAAAAACCACATCACGGAAGATATTTGGGAGAAAATGCTGAAAGAAACACTCCAGCAAGCTATGAATAAAGGCTTGATTAAATCAGGGACTATTATTGTGGATTCCACCCATACAACGTAAACGCAAAATAACAAGTACCTTTTCAAAATCATCCTATGTAAGATAATAGACTCATCATTATAAAATCCAAAAAGTTTAGTACTCAACTTTTTAGACTTAGCTACAGGAGGGAAGTCATGAAATCTCACACAAATTTAGTTGCACAGCAAACCCGTTTGAGCGAATGGACAGAACTGATCAGGGACTGTCAAAATCATCCGCAGGGGAATGAAAATCGATGAATGGTGTCAGTTGCACGATATTCCAAAAGTGAGTTACTACTGGAGACTCTGGAAAGTCCGTGAGGCTTATTTAGAAACTGCGGATCATACACAAGCATTTGTAGAAGCTCCATCCTCTGCGATCCATTCGGTAAATACGATATCAGAGCATAAAATCGCTACCATAATCAGAAGTGGAAACACCTTCACTTTGGAAATCACCGACCAGGCTTCTGCCTCCTTTCTCAGTACACTTTTAGGAGTGATCAGAAATGCTCAATGATGGTAGCGGATTCAAAAAAGTGTATCTGGCAACTGGATTATCCTCACGATATTTTTATCCTCATCTTTTTGAGGGAGCATTGATTTTAGGCTGTTTTTAAGAAAAATATAAGGATAAAAATTTATATGCGATAATAAAATCACAATAAAACCGAAAGGATGTGATTTCATGAATTACAATGAAACTGTAGACAAAGTAATGGTGCTGCTGAAAGAAAAAGGAGGTGTGTTTCAGCAGCCAGAAGTCACATAGAGATTGCTATGAATCCCTTGGACTTTTTATAAAGAAAAGGAATGAGGGTTATTCAGATGCTATCCGTGAAAGCTGGCTTGCTGATATCAAAAATGAATTACCACGGCAAAGGTGTGCTGTATGGGTGCTGTATGCATATCGTAAGCGCCAAATATTCCTGCGGATTTTCTAATCCTCAAGTTTCACCTATAATTGTAGTCGATAGATATTTAGATTATTTCACTACAATTATGGAGGATAGGTTATGGCAGGTACTCGCAAAGCCCGTGTTCCGATGGCAGAACAGATCAGGCTTATCAATGAATGCCGTCAGAGCGGCATGACAGACGCTGACTGGTGCCGTGAAAACGACATTGCAGTAAGCACCTTTTACAACTGGGTCAGCCGCTGTCGGAAAGCGGCAGCGGAGCAGATTCCAGCAGCAAATCATGGTCATCTTGAGGTTCCCCGTCCGAAACAGGACGTGGTCTCCATTGACATTGTTCCGGATCGCATTCCGGAACAGTATACAGCATCCCAGATGCAAAACTCGTACCTTGACAATTCACATACGATTGAAGTTGCTGTAAAGGATATCACGGTCCGTATCAGCAATGATGCAGATCCGCTCCTACTCACCAGAACATTCCGTCTGCTTCAGGAGTTCTCATGTTAGGTGACATCTCCGGACTTGAAAAGATTTACATTGTCTGCGGCTATACCGACATGCGGAAGTCCATTGACGGACTCTGCTCCGTTATCGAAGACCAGCTTAAGATGGATCCGTCGTCCAGCGTTCTCTTCCTGTTCTGTGGAAGAAGACGGGATAGGATTAAAGCCTTGTTCCAGGAACCAGACGGGTTCGTTCTGATTTATAAGAGGTTATCTGTCCGCGGCGGCTATCAATGGCCCAGGAAGCAGTCGGAAGTTCGGAATCTTTCCTGGCGGGAGTTTGACTGACTGATGTCGGGGATTGATATTGACCAGCCCAAAGCCCTCAAAGCAGAATAAAAAGCATCTGGATTTCAGTAGAAATCCTGCACAGAAAAAACCGGAAACTCCTTATAAATTCGGCATTTTTCAGGATCCATTTTTCTTTAGTAAAGTAAGCGCAAAATATTGCTACGTTACTCGTAAATTACGCTTGCACCAAAATGATAGATGCAAGCGTTTTCCTCTATTTTAGTTTTGACAGTTAGCTTTCGCAGGCTCTCCCCATGGAGCAAGCTGTTCCAGCTGTTCATCCGACATTTTATCGTTTGATCGTTGTGATAAGAGATATGTCAGATATTTATAGGTATTCAGATCATTCGCTTTTGCCATTTCAACCATAGTGTACACAATAGCACTGGCAGTGTAAGCGCAAAATAATTCGACGGATTGCGTTGCCCTAAAACTAAGTCCATAATAATCATTAGAGAATGCAAGCACTTTACTTCATCTTCTGTTGCTAGAAATGATAGGTGCGAGCATTTTACTCGATTCGATTTATGGAGGACTGCTCATGAGAAACAAAAGAATACCCGCAGAAGAACAATACCGTCTCATCATGGAATGCCGTCAAAGTGGATTGACAGATCATCAATGGTGTGTGGAACACGACATCAAACCAGGAACTTTTTACAACTGGGTAAAACGGCTACGTCAAAAAGGTTGCATGGATTTACCAGCATCAACCGGACGCAGCTATCGTGCTCCGGAAAGTCAGGAAGTTGTCAGAGTGGATTTTCATGACACCGACACGCTTTCCTATGAACAGCCGTTAAATATGGTCCCGGCATCTACGGAAAGAAATAACATTTCCGTGGCAGAACCAATGAGACTGTCTGTTGGAAGTTTTCTTCTAACTATCCCAAATGGAACAGATCCACAGCTTTTGGATCAGACCCTTCGTATTATGAAGGAGCTGAAATGTTAGGCGATATCACAGCCGCCGATGAGATTTATATCGTAACAGGCAGAACGGATATGCGAAAATCCATTGACGGACTGTGTGCGATTGTAGAGGATCAACTCCATATGGATCCAAGGCGGAGT